>Ga0214472_10004571_pt1 | contig 14615 bp, 12 predicted proteins | sample RVTome_6_FD_207662 | JGI IMG/M metagenome (GOLD analysis project Ga0214472, IMG submission 207662) | Soil microbial communities from uranium-contaminated site in the Upper Colorado River Basin, Wyoming, United States - RVT140D175 | ecosystem: Environmental > Terrestrial > Soil > Contaminated >...
GGTAGAATTTTCCGCATGCTGGATTCCGTCCTGCGCGCGGTATCGGAAGAACTGATCGAGCTGGCGGCGAGCGGCCATACCGCGCCGCAGTTCAGCGCGCGCTACCCCAAGCTGAACGCCGACGCCGGCTACCGCGCCATGCGGCGCCTGCACCAGCACCGCCTGACGATCGGCTGGAAGCCGCTCGGGCGCAAGATCGGCTTCACCAACCGCACCCTCTGGGCGCGCTACGGCGTGCATGAGCCGATCTGGGGCTTCGTCTACGACCACACGCTGATCCGCGCCGTGGACAACCGCGCCGAGGTGCCGCTCGAGGGCCTGGCGCAGCCGCGCATCGAAGCCGAGATCTGCTTCGGGCTGAAGGCGCCGCCGCCCCGCTCGCACGACGCGCACGCCATCCTCGCCGCCATCGAATGGGTGGCGCACGCGGTGGAGATCGTGCAGTGCTTTCACCCCGACTGGAAAGTGAAGCTGCCCGACTGCACCGCCGCGAACGGGCTGCACGGCCGGCTGGTCCTCGGCACGCCGAAGCCCGTCGCGCAGATCCCCGATCTCGAAGCGCTGCTCCCGGCGGCGCGCGTGGTCCTCAGGCGCGGCGGCAAGCTCGTGGACGAAGGCGTCGGCGCGAACGTCCTCGACAGCCCGCTCTACGCCCTTGCGCACGTCGTGGAAGTGCTCGCCCTGCAGCCCGACTTCGACCAGCTGCACGCCGAGGAGATTGTGTCCACCGGCACGCTCACCGACGCGCATCCGGTGGCCCCGGGCGAGACCTGGAGCACGACCATCGAGGGCCTGCCGATCTCGGGGCTCACGGTGAAATTCACGTGAGGCGCCCGCTCAAGGGCGTCACGGTGGTGGCGCTCGAGCAGGTGATCGCCGGGCCGTTTTGCACGCGTCAGCTCGCCGAACTCGGCGCGCGCGTCATCAAGATCGAACGCCCCGAGACCGGCGATGCGTCGCGCGCGATGGACCGCACCGTGCAGGGGCTGTCGTCGCATTTCGTGTGGACCAATCGGTCCAAGGAAAGCCTCGCCCTGGACGTTAAGCACCCGCGGGCCAAGCCGATCCTGGACAAGCTCCTCGAGCGCACCGACGTGTTCGTGCAGAACCTCGCACCCGGCGCCGCGGAGCGCTTGGGCCTGGGTGCCGCCGAGCTGCGTGCGCGCCACGCGCGGCTCATCTGGTGCGGCATCTCCGGTTACGGACCCACCGGGCCCTACGCAGGCAAGCGGGCCTACGACCTGCTCGTGCAGTGCGAGGCCGGGCTGCTGTCGGTCACCGGCTCGCCCGACGCCCCTGCCAAGGCGGGGATCCCGGTCGCCGACATCGCCGCCGGCATGTACGCCATGTCCTCGATCCTCGCCGCGCTGCTGCGCCGCGAGCGCGAGGGGGTGGGGGCGACGCTCGACATCACCATGTTCGAGTCCCTCGGCGAATGGATGGGCTTTCCCGCTTATTTCACCGCCTACGGCGGCGAGGCGCCGCCGCGCTCGGGGGCGTACCACGCCACCATCGTCCCCTACGGCCCGTTTCGCGCGGGCGACGGCAAGTCGGTGTTCCTCAGCGTCCAGAACGAGCGCGAGTTCGCGCGCTTCTGCGAGCAAGTGCTGGGCAACGCGGCGCTCGCGAAGGATCCCCGGTTCTGCTCGAGCCCGGCGCGGGTGCAGAACCGCGAGGCGATGCACGCGGAGATCGGGCGCGTGTTTGGGGCCTTGACGGTGGCCCAGGTGGAAGAGCGGCTGGAGGCGGCCGGCATTGCCAACGCACGGTTGAACACGATGCAGGAGTTCTGGGATCACCCCCAGCTCGCGGCGCGCGATCGCTGGCGCGAGGTCGGCACTTCCGCCGGCGCGGTGCGCGCGGCGAAGCCGCCTTTCAACCTCTCGGAATTCGAGCCGCGGATGGAGGACGTGCCGGCGCTGGGCGCGCACAGCCGCAAGGTGCTGCAGGAGCTGGGCTACGGCGAGTCGGAGATCGCCCGGATGGCGGCCGAGAAGTTGATCTAACCCTCGCGAAGCAGGTCCACGAAACGCGTCTTTCCTCCTAGCTTGTAGACGGAGAAGTCGCGCTGATCGGCAGTCAGGATCTCTTTGATCCCTGCTCGCATGGCGAGGAGCACGACGGAGGCGTCCGCGAAGTCCATCGGCTGGTCCGCGTATTTTCGCACCAGCTTTTCGACCGCCCTGAAGTCCAGGGGCGTCCTGTCCACGACGAGCAGGCCGATCTGCGCCGCGTCCCCCAGCCAATCCAGGCAGCGAAGCTGCTGTTCCACCGACAGAAGCGCCAAGGTCTCTGTAAGGACGGCTTCCGAGGTGAGGAAGCGTCCACGATAGTCGCGGAGGAAATCCCGACACCGCTGATGCAGCGGGTCCCCGTCGTCGAAAAGTCCTATTAGGAATCCGGAATCAACGACGACGCTTCGCACGCACGTGCTCGCGGAAGCGTTGCTGGCGGGGGGCACGCGGCGCGCCCGGGGTCTTCGGCGCCGGCGGCAGGACGGCTTCCGCGAGGCTGCCCAGGGTCGGCCCGGCATCGGCCAGCAGATACTGCGCGACGCTTTGCTGCACCACCTGGCTGCGGGTGCGCCCGGTTTGCGCGCAATAGCGCTCCAGCGAAGCGGCGAGCTCCGCATCGAGGCGGACCGAAAGCAGGTTACGAGAAGCTGTCATACGATCGGCAAGATTGTATGACAGCCGGAAAAGCGGCGCTAGCCCTTCTTCGGCTCGATGCCCGCGGCGCGCGCCAGATCCTTCTGCACGCGCGCCACGCGCTCGACTTCGCCCTTGGCGGGGAAGCGCTCGTAGAAGCCCTCCTCGCGGAATTCGCGCACCAGGTCGGCCCAGGGGAGGAGCCGCTCCTCCCAGCGCTGCTGGCGCCCATCCACGGGCTCGGCATCCTCGCGCGCGAGCGTCGTGCACACGCGGATCATGGCCTTCAGGGTCACGGGCTTGGTGACCATGTAGTTCTCCTTGCCCCAGGTGTCGCCGAACGCGGCCTTCGCGGCCTTGAGGAAGTCGCGGATGGCGCCGTAGTAGCGGTCCACGTTCTTCGCGCTGCCGCCCGTCACCTGGATCCTGCGCCATTCGGTGCGCACCCAGCGGTGCAGCTCGTTGAACAGCTCCGCCTGCAGGATCCACTTGTCGCGCTGGCTGCGCCCGCCCAGGCGGTTGATGCGGTAGCGCAGGGGACTGTCGCCCTCGCTGTAGAGCTTGTCCACCAGGCGCGCGGCGAACTTGCGGTCGGGCGCCGCCCAGGACACCTTTTCGTACAGATCGACGAGGTGGCTCTTGTTGATGCGCGTCGGCGTGGAGTTGATGATGACGAACATCTCGGTGGAGAAGTCTTCGCTGCGGCCGTCGAAGATCATGCAGGGCACGCGGATGCCGGCGGCCTCCGCGGGCTTGTCGTGCAAGTAGAAGTGCAGCGCGGCGAGGCGGTGCTGGCCGTCGATGATGAGGAACTTGGCGCTCGGCTCGGAAAGGTGCCCCATGCCGTCGGCCGCCGACTGGTAGCGCAAGGTCTCGGAGGTGAAAAGGAGCACCGTCCCCGGGATCGGCGGCTGCGTCACCGCGGTCTCGTAGAAGTTGCGCAGCTGGCGCACCTTGGCCTGCGACAGCGAGCGCTGGAAGGCGTGGTCGGTGCGCTCGATGCGCGCGATGAACTGCGCGATGTCGTCGTCCTGGGCGATGCGCGAGGGGGCGATCTGCTCGCCCTCGCCATAGAAGCGGCTTATGAAGCGCACCCTCGAGAGCAGCTCCTTGGCGGGGTAGCTGACGAAATAGAAGATCCCGTCTTTCTGGCGTATCTGCGTCGCGAGCACGGCTGCTGCCTCCGGCCGGGTGGCCCCGGCGATCGAGTCCCGGCAGATGATACCGAAGGCTGCCGGGCGCCGCAGTGGGAGTGTGTACCCCCCTACCCCGGGCAGGCCGGCAGCATCAGCGCCTGCAGGACCTCGGCGGTACGCCGGTTCTGCACGAAAGCGGCCACCCCGGAATGGGCCGGGACCGCTTTCGGCAGCAAGGGCAGGACCCGCTTTTCGGCGATCCTTCCCGCCGTGAAGGCGATCGGCCCCACCCATTCGAGCACCACATAGTCGTGGGAGAGCGTCCGCCCCCGGTTTTCTCCGGCGGCGACGCTCGAGACGAGCTTGTTTTCGTAGCTGGCGAGATAGAGCGCCGCATCGGGTGCCTGTGACGCATCGAGCAGTTCGGCCCGCACGTCCGCCAGCAGCGTATCCGAGCCGGCGCTGCCCAGCCGGAGCTCGATCTTCGCCTGGGGCGCCCGGGCGTTGATCGCCTTCACTGCCTCGTCGAATGCCCCGGCCGTGTACCAGCGGCGGAAATCCTTTCCCTGGAGCATCACCTGGGGGGTGTAGACGACGCGCGCGCGCATCACCTGGGCGAGCCTGCGCTGGCGGTCGCTGAAGCGCTGCTGGGCGTAGGGGTCCTTCCAGCCGATGTAGTCCCAGTAGTTGACGTGCAAGGACAGGGGCACCACGCGCCCCGGTGCGAACCCCCGTGCCCCCAGGCTCTGCAGCCAGCGGTCGGCGGGCGGGCAGCTATCGCACCCCTCCGAGGTATAGAGCTCTACAAGCGCGGCAGTGTGGGGTCCGGATTGGGCGCTGCACTGCAGCGCATGCGCCTGGGGCATGAGCGCGAAGCAAAGGCAGGCGAGTGCAAGCCGCATGGCAATGTGTCGAAACTGCGGGTCGGGGACTTACGGGCGGGACGGGATAATGCGGCGTGACCCTGAAGCTCTCCATCCTCGACCAGTCGCCGGTCATCTCCGGGCATTCGCCCGCGCAGGCGATCGCCGCCACGCTGGAACTGGCGCGCCACGCCGAGCGGCTCGGCTACCACCGCTACTGGCTCGCCGAGCACCATGCCATCGCGGCGCTCGCCGATCCCTGCCCTGAAGTGCTGCTCGCACGCCTGGGGGCGGAGACGCAGCGCCTGCGCATCGGCACCGGGGGGGTGCTCCTGCCGTATTACAGCGCCTTCAAGGTGGCGGAAGTGTTTCGCATGCTGGAATCCCTGTATCCCGGCCGGATGGATCTGGGCATCGGGCGTGCGCCGGGCGGCGACGCGCGCACCGCGCACGCGGTCGGGGGCGGGCAGCTGCCCACCGCCGAGGACTTCCCGCAGCGGGTCTGGGAGCTGGTCGGGCATCTCGATGGCGCCTTGCCCGAGGACCATCCGCACAAGCGCGTGCGGCTGCAGCCCGGGGGCGACACGGCGCCCGAAGTGTGGCTGCTCGGGTCTTCGGACTACAGCGGGGCCCTCGCCGCGCAGCTCGGGCTGCGCTTTGCGTTCGCGCACTTCATCAACCCCAAAGGCGGCGACGCCGTGACGCGCGCCTACCGGGAGCGCTTCCAGCCCTCGGCCCGGGAGGGTGCGCCTGCAGCCCTCGTATGCGTGTTCGTGATCTGCGCCGCGGACGATGCCGAGGCCGAGCGGCTCGCCACATCCATCGACCTGCGCCGGCTGCACATGGCGCTCGGGCGCGACACGCCCGTGCCGACGCTCGCCGAGGCCGAGCACCACGCCTATACCGATGAGGAGCGGCGCTACGTGCTGCAGCAGCGCGACCGAGCCGTGATCGGCGGCCCGGACAAGTGCCGGCGGGAGCTCGCGGCGCTCGCAGAGCGCTACGGCGCCGACGAGTTGATGGCGCTCACCATCACCGGCGACTACGCCTCGCGGCTGCGCTCCTACGAGCTGCTCGCCGCAGCCTTCGGCATCTCCTAGAAAAGCCGCGCCGCCTCGTCGTGGCCACGCTCGCGCGCCAGGTCCTGCGGCGTCTTGCCCTGGAGGTTCTCCAAGCGCGGGTGGCGCGTGCGCGAAAGGAGCAGCTGCACTGTCTCCGCATGACCGCCGGCGGCCGCGCCGTGCAGCGCCAGATTCCCGTCCAGGTTGAAAACATCGGCATCCGCGCCGCGCTCGAGCAGGAGCGAGACCACCGCGTCGTTGCCGCCGTACGCCGCCCAGTGCAGCGCCGACTCGCCGTGGTCGTTGAGGGCGCGCGGGTCGGCGCCCGCGCCGAGGAGCAGCCGCGCGCACTCAGGGTGCGCGTTCAGCGCGGCATGGTGCAGCGCCGTTTCGCCGGTCGCGGTGCGCGCGCGCACGCGCGCCCCGGCGTCGAGCAGCAGCCGCGTGAGCGCGCGCATGTCCTTCTCCGCGGCGAGGTGCAAAGGCGTCTCGCGCGCGGCGTTGCGCGCCTCGAGGTCCACCTTGCCGCCGAGCACCAGGATCGCGGCCACCGGCTCCTTATTCTCCGCGATCGCCTGCAGCAGGCGCTCGGACGGCGTTTGCGCCTGCGCCGCGCCGGCGGCGAGGAGCGCCGCGGCGAGGAGCGCCTTCATTTCAGCGCCAGCGCCAGCACCTCGGCAAGGTGCTGCGTCGGTCGCCCGGAGAGGCCCTCGATCTGCTCGCGGCAGGAAAAGCCGTCCGCCACCACCAGGGTGTCGGGCGGCGCGGCGCGCAGCCGCGGCAAGAGCGCGAGCTCGGCGATGCGGCGCGACGCCGCTTCGTGCGCTTGCTTGAGGCCGAAGGACCCCGCCATGCCGCAGCAGCCGGTGTCGGGCGCCTCCACCTCCAGCCCGGCGGCCCGCAGCAGCTTCGCGTCCGCTGCCGTGCCCCAGAGGGACTTCTGGTGGCAATGCCCCTGCAGGAGCGCGCGGCCGAAGGCGCGCCGCGGCGCGTAGCCGCGCGCGTCGAGGAACTCGGCGAGCGAATGCACGTTGCGCGCGAGATCCACGGCGCGCGCATCGTCCGGGAAGAGCTGCCGCAGCTCGTCGCGGAACACCGAGAGGCACGCGGGCTCGAGGATCACCACGGGCACGCCCGGCTCGAGCGCGCCGAGGATGCGCGCGAGCGCCGCTTTCGCCCGGTCGAGCATGCCGGCGTCGTAATACGGCCGGCCGCAGCACAGGTGCGACTTCGGCAGCTCGACGCGGCAGCCCGCGTGCGCCAGCACGCGCGCGGCGGCCGCCGCGGTCCCCGGCCGGAAGTAGCCGTTGAACGTGTCGTCGAACAGGACGACCCGCTCGCCCTCGCCTTCAGGAACAAATTGCGCCCGGAAACTCTTCGCGGCGAGCCGCGGCAGCCGGCGCGCCGCGGAAAGGCCCGCGATGGGCCGGCCCAGGGCACCGAGCGCGTTGGCGAGGCCCGGGGTGCGCGAGGCGAGCGGCGCCCATTCGCCGATCCTCGCGAGCGCCTGCACCGCGGGCGGGCGCATGCGCTTTTCGTAGTAGTGCGACAGGAATTCGGACTTGTAGGCCGCCATGTCGGTGTGCGTAGGGCAATCGCTGCGGCAGCCCTTGCAGGCGAGACACCAATCGAGCGCCTCCTTCACTTCTTCGCTCCGCCAGCCCTCGGTGATCACCTCGCCCTGCAGCATCTCCCAGAGCAGCCGCGCGCGCCCGCGCGTCGAGTAGCGCTCCTCGCCCGTGGCGCGGTAGCTTGGGCACATCGTGCCGCCCGACTTCGAACGGCACTTGCCCATGCCGACGCAGTGCTCGGCGGCGCGCGCGAAGCCGTCGCCGACGTCGCTGCGGAAGGCGAACCGGGTCTGCAGCGTCACCCGCTTGTACTGCGGCCCGAGGCGCAGGTTCTCGTCCACGCGCAGCACGTCGCCCGCGGCATTCACCAGCTTGCCCGGATTCATGCGGTTCAGCGGATCCCAGATGCGCTTGAACTCGCGGAACGCGCGCATCAGCTCGGGGCCGTACATGGCCGGCAGGAATTCGGCGCGCGCCTGGCCGTCGCCGTGCTCGCCCGAGAGCGAGCCGCCGTACTTCACCACGAGCTCGGCCGCCTGCTGCAGGAAGCCGCGCCAGCGCGCCAGGCCCTCGGGCGTGCGCAGCTCGAAGGTGATGCGCGCATGGATGCAGCCGTCGCCGAAATGCCCGTAGAGCGAGGTGCGGTAGCCGTGGCGCTCCACCAGCGCCTGGAATTCGCGCAGGTAGTCGCCGAGGCGCAGGGGATCGACCGCCGCGTCCTCCCAGCCGACCACCGGGTCGGGCCCGGGCGTGCCCTTCAAGTTGAGCGAGGTCGCCGAGGCGCCGGTTTCGCGGATCGCCCACAGGCGCGCCATCTCGCCCGCGTCGGTGACGATTTTCCCGCGCAGCGCGCTCGCCTTGTCGATCGCCTCCTCGGGCGTGTCGCCGCCGAACTCGATCAGCAGCCAGGCGCGGCCCGCGGGCAGCAGCCCGAGGTCCTCGAGCCTGAGCTTGCGCTCGCGCAGACCGCCGACGATCGGCTCGTCCAGTCCCTCGCAGGCGATGGGGCCTGCGGCGAGGATTTCCGGCACCGCGTCGCCCGCGGCAAAGATGTCAGGGTAGCCCTGCACCAGGAGAATGCGGTGGCGCGGGCTGGTCACGAGCCTCGCTTTCGCCTGCAGGGTGAGCGCGCAGGTGCCTTCCGAGCCCACCAGCGCGCGCGCCACGTCGAAGCCGTTCTCGGGCAGCAGCTGGTCGAGGTTGTAGCCCGAGACGCGGCGCTTGATCTTCGGGAAGCCGGCGCGAATCAGATCGCCGTAGCGCTCGGCGAGCATCTTCAGGCCGCGATAGATCTCGGCCTGGCGGTCGTTGCGCGAAAGGATCCTCTGGAACTCCGCGTCGTCCGTAGGCCCGCACCAGAAGCGCGCGCCGTCATAGGTCGCCACTTCGAGCGCCTCGATGTTCTCGACCGTCTTCCCGGCCATCACCGAGTGCGCGCCGCAGGAATTGTTGCCGATCATGCCGCCGAGCGTGCAGCGGCTGTGGGTGGCCGGGTCGGGGCCGAAGGTGAGGCCGTGGCCTGCCGCGGCGGCGCACAGGCTGTCGCACACCACGCCCGGCTCTGCGAGCGCGCTTTGCGCCGCGGCGTCGATCGAGACCACGCGGTCCATGTACTTGGAGCAGTCGACGACGACCGCGACGTTCACGCTCTGGCCGCACATCGAGGTGCCGCCGCCGCGCGCCAGCACCGGCGCGCCGTGCGCGCGGCAGGCCGCGAGCACGGCCATCACGTCCTCGGCCGAGCGCGGCAGCACCACGCCGATCGGCACCTGGCGGTAGTTGGAGGCGTCGGCGGCGTAGGCGGCGCGCGCGCCGGCGTCGAAGCGCACCTCGCCCGCGACCGCGGCGGCGAGCGCGGCCTGCAATTCCTTCATGCCGGCAGTGTAGCGGGGTCGAGCGCGCCGATCACGGGCGGCAGCGGGCAATCGAGCGTCGCCGCGACGGCGCGCATCAGCTCCGCTTCGGCCAGGCGAAACACGCCGTCGGCGGCGGCGGCCTCTACGCAGGCCTTCAGCACGCGCGGCTTCTGGAACGGCTGCAGATGCCTGAGGCGCTCCAGCGCTTCGCCGAGGCGCGCGGTGGAGAGCTCCGCCACCGGCACCGGGCCGGGCAGCTCGATGCCGAGGATGGCTTTGCCTTTCGCGTGCGCGGCTTCGGTGTCGCCTTGCGAGGCGTGCGCGATGAGCGAAAGGACGAGATGCGCGTCCTGTGCCACCTCCTCCACCTTCCTGAACTTCGTGGGGATGGGCTTGCCCGCGCCCTCGCGCAGGTGCTGCCTGAGCAGCGTCGCCTGCACGAATTCGGAGAGCGTGACCTTGCGGTCGGCCTCCACCAGGCGATTGACCTCTTCAAGGAAGGCGTCTCGGCCCTTCTGCGGCAGCTGCTTCAGCGCCGGCAGCGCGAGCTCGATGAGGAGCAGGGAGTGCTGGCGGCCGACGCCCTGGAGCGTGCCCTGCCCGCCGAGAAGCCCGAGGATCACCTGCTTCGCGCCGTCGGGCGTGGCCAGGCGCAGCTTCAGCGTCTGCGGCAGCTTCTCGAGCAGCCTTCGCGCGTGGTCCACGTGCTCGGGGCGCGGCGCTTCGATGACCGCGGCGAGGCCGGCGAGCCCGCCCATGACCTTGACGACGTTGCCCGCGCCGTCGAGCACGGCGACGCGGCCGTCGCCGCCGTAGTGGCCGGGGCGCGAGCGCCGATAGTCCTCGCGATTGAACCGAGGATGGGCCCTGCGGATGCGCTCCTCGATCGGCGGGTGCGTCGGAAATGACCACCAGTGCGCCACCGCGGGAAGGAAAAACATGTGCGACAGCTCGTCCAGGTGCAGGCCCCGCAGCGTGGTGCCTGCACGCAGCAGCGAAACGGCATCGAGCGCCCCGGCGATGCCATCTGGGTTGCGGGTGAACTGCACGCTCGCCGCGTCCGCGAGCAACTCGCGCTGGCGCGAGATTGCCGCCTTGATCGCCTCGGCGGCGAACGATCCGGGAAAGCCGACGAAGGCGATCAGCGCGCCGAAAAGCGCGCTCACCGCCTCGCCGCCGACGTTCTCGCGGCTCTTGCCGCGTGCCTCTTGCGCCGCGCCGAACACCATGCGCTCGCCCGCCTCGCCGAAGCAGGTCAGCCCGCCGAGGAGTCCGGCGAGCCGCACGTTCAGGGCCATGTCGCCGTTGAGAATGTGGCTGAACTCGTGGCCCATCACGCCTTGCAGCTCGTCGCGCGTCAGCTTCTGCACGAGACCGCGCGTCACGATGATCACCGCCTCGTTCGGAGTGTGCCCCGCGGCGAGCGCGTTCACGGCGTCGTCGTACGGCAGGAGATACACGGGCGGCACGGCGATGCCGGAGGCGATGGACATCTCCTCGACGACATTGAGCAGGCGGGACTCGGCCGGGTTGGCGCGGCCCCGCTCCAGGTAGCGCGCGCCCAGCATGTCCGCGATCGCCGGCCCACCCTCGCTCAGTTTCCACATGCGCCAGGCGGACACGCTCGCGACGATCGAACCCACGATGCCGGATACCCAGAGGTGAAACACGGGCGGGACGTGCAGCAGCGCGTACCCGTACGTTCGCGCGAGCCCGCGCCACACGAGAGGCTCTGCGCCTGCGAGCGGCAGCGCACCGAAGGTTGCGAGGGCGGCGTAGCCCAGCGCCGCCGCCAGATTGAAGCAGGCGATCACGAACAAGGCCGCGAGCAGGTACCACAGCACCAGCCTGCGCGACGCGCGCCGTGCCTCGTCCTGCTGGGCGAAGAAATCCATCGCCGTCTAGTCGACGAGCGGCGGCAGCGGGCAGTCGAGCACCGCGCCCGCGAGGCGCAGCAGCTCCGCTTCGCCGAGCCGGATGGTGCCGTCCGCGGTGGCGACGGCAAACATCGCCTGCACCAGCAGCGCCTTGGCGAGCGGCGCGAGGCCGCGCAACCGGTCGAGCGCCTCTCCTGCGGCCTCCGGGGTGATCCTGTCCCGGGGCAGGAGCGCCGCGTCGCGCAGGCCGAGCTGCGCGACGCCCGCATTGAAGGCAGCCGCCGTGTCGGCGTGGCCCGCGTGCGCGATGAGCGAGAGCAGCGCGAGCGACTCGTCGCGCAGCGCCTCGATGCGCTTGCCGCCTTTCACCGGCGCGCCCGGCGCGAGCTGGTGGCGCAGCAGCGTGAGCAGCACGAACTCGTGCAGCGACACGCGCTGGTCGGCGCGGATCGCGCCTTCCGCGGCGGCGAGAAACGCCTTTTTCTCCCGCTCGTCCAGTTCCTTCAGCGCCGGCAGCGCCAGGTCGACCACCGGCAGGTGCAAGGCCGGGCCAAGCCGCGCGCCCTCCCCCTGCGGGCGCAGCAGATCGAGCACTGCCGCTTTGGCCTTCTGCGGGTGGCGCAGCGCCTCGCGCTGCTCCTCGGGCAGCGATTCGAGCAGGCGCTGCGCGTAGCCCACCTTGTCCGCATCGAGCGCGCCGACCAGCTGCGCACTCGCCTGCGGCGTGCGGCCCCAGGCCTGCGAAGCGAGCACCGCAGTCGCCAGCACGCCCTCGGCGGCCCGGCGCCGCCGCGCGTCGTCCGCGCCGGGCTGCGGCGCCGCCGGCGCGCGCCGCCCGCGGTACTGCGACGGCACGAATCCGGGATGCACGCGCCGGATGCGCTCCTCGAGCGGCGGGTGCGTGGCGAAGATGCCCGAGAGCCACAGCCTTACGCTTTCGCCGAAATACATGTGCGAGAGCTCCTCGGCGCTGCGGCCCTCGATCAGCGCGCCGCGCGCCGAGGCGCGGATCTGGTCGAGCGCGCCGGCGATGCCCTCGGGGTTGCGCGTGTACTGGACGCTCGAGGCATCGGCGAGAAACTCGCGCTGGCGCGCGATCGCCGCCTTGATGAGGCGCGCGAAGAACAGGCCCGTGTAGCCGATGATGAACAGCGCCAGGCCCACCGCGAATACCGCCGCCGCGCCGTTCCTGCGCCCGCCGCCGCCGCGGCCCACGGCGCGCATCGCGAACCTGCCGAGCGAGCCGATGAAGACGATGCCGGCGAGCACGCCGATCATGCGGAGGTTGAGCCGCATGTCGCCGTGCAGGATATGGCTGAACTCGTGCCCCACCACGCCCTGCAGCTCGTCGCGGTTGAGCGTCTCGAGCGTGCCGCGCGTCACCGCCACCACCGCGTTCGACACCTCGGTGCCCGCGGCGAAGGCGTTGATGCCGGGCTCGCCCGCCATCACGTAGACCTTCGGCACGCGCACCCCGGCGGCGATCGCCATTTCCTCCACCACGTTGAGCAGGCGCCGCTCGAGCGGGTCGCGCGTCTCGGGAGACACCGGCCGCGCGCCGGCCATCTTCGCCACCGCCTCGCCGCCGCCGCCCAGACGCGCGCTCTGCACGGCGGTCACGGCGAGGATCAGCGCCAGCGTGCCGAGCGCGCCGCCCCAAAGGAGCGCCGGGGGCACCGCGGCGAGCGAGACGGGACCGGGCTGCTCCGTGGCGCGCGCATAGAGGTAGGCGCCGGCGATCACTGCGGTCACCGCCGCCACGACCGCGACCACCGCCAGCGCGTACAGCAGCACCAAGACGCGCGTGTTCCTGCGCGCGAGCTCCTGGTGCTCGAAGAAATTCAAGGGGACTCTAGAACTTCACCTTCGGCGCCTGGCGCTCCTCTTTCGACTCGGTGGCTTCCAGCAGCATCGCCTCCTTGAAGGCGAAAAGGCCCGCCACGACGTTGTCGGGGAAGGACTCGCGCCGGGTGTTGTAGCTCATCACCGCGTCGTTGTAGCCCTGGCGGGCGAAGGCTACCTTGTTCTCGGTGCTGGTGAGCTCTTCCTGCACCTGCAGGATGTTCTGGTTGGCCTTCAGGTCGGGGTAGGCCTCGAACACGGCGAGCAGGCGCCCGAGCGCGCCGCCCAGCGCGCCTTCGGCTTGCGCGAGTCCGGTCATCGCCGCGGGATCCCCGGGCGCGGCGGCCGCGCGCTGCGCCGCGTTCACCGCCGCGCCGCGCGCCGCGATCACCGCTTCGAGCGTCTGGCGCTCGTGCGTCAGGTAGCCCTTCGCCGCCTCCACGAGGTTCGGGATGAGGTCGTAGCGGCGCTTGAGCTGCACGTCGATCTGCGCGAACGCGTTCTTGAAGCGGTTGCGCACGGTCACCAGCCCGTTGTAGATCGCGATCACCCAGGCCGCGAGCGCCACGACGACCGCGAGAACGATCCAGCCACCGATGCTCATTGCGCCTTCCTCCGCGTGAAAGTGCCTCGGCTACTATAGCGCATGCGCAGACGAGCCGTTCTAGGCGCCCTCGCCGGCCTCGCGGTGACGCGCGCGGCGGGCGGAGCAGAACGCCTACACGCACGAACCATTCCTGCCAGCGGCGAGGCGCTGCCGGTCGTCGGCCTGGGCACCTGGCAGAGCTTCGACGTCGGCAGCGACGCCGCGGCGCGCGCGCCGCTCGGCGAAGTGCTGAAAACGCTGTTCGACGGCGGCGGCCGCGTTGTCGACTCCTCGGCGATGTACGGCGCGAGCGAGTCGGTGGTAGGCGAGTTGTGTACCGGGCTGGGCATCTGCGAGCCGCTCTTTCTCGCCTCCAAGGTGTGGACCCGGGGGCGCGACGAGGGCGTGCGCCAGATGCAGCGCTCCATCGAGCGCATGCGCGCGGGGCGCATGGACCTCCTGCAGGTGCACAACCTGGTCGACGTCGAAACGCACACGAAGACGCTGCTCGAATGGAAGGCGGCGAAGCGCGTGCGCTACATCGGCATCACGCACTACACCGCGTCCGCCCACGCCGAGCTGGAGCGCTGGCTGCGGACCAAGCAGCACGATTTCGTGCAGGTCAACTATTCGCTCGAGCAGCCGCAGGCGCAGGAGCGGCTTCTGCCGCTCGCGCGCGAGCTCGGCGTCGCGGTCATCGTCAACCGGCCCTTCGCGGACGGCGGCATGTTCCGGCGCGTGCGCGGGAAGGGCTTGCCGCCGTGGGCCGCGGAGCTCGGCATCGCGAGCTGGGCGCAGTACTTCCTCAAGTGGATCGTGTCGCATCCGGCCGTGACCTGCGTCATTCCCGGCACGGGAAATCCCGCGCACATGCGCGACAACCTCGGCGCGGGGCTCGGCGCGATGCCCGACGCGGCGCTGCGCCGGCGCATGGCCGAGCACTACGCGTCCCTCTAGTTTGTACGACGTCGCGGTGCTGCGACACGCATTCGCGCGCGTCGCCGATTTGGGACATTACATCGCATCGTTGCAGCGGCTAGCATCGGGCCTGACTCGCGCAATCTCCAAAAAGGAATTCCCGATGAAACTCGAAGCAGAATTGCAAGCTCCCCGCATTGAGCCGTTCAGCAACGGCACGATGACCGCGCTCAATCGCATGATCACCGTCCTGCCGC
>Ga0214472_10004572_pt1 | contig 14613 bp, 11 predicted proteins | sample RVTome_6_FD_207662 | JGI IMG/M metagenome (GOLD analysis project Ga0214472, IMG submission 207662) | Soil microbial communities from uranium-contaminated site in the Upper Colorado River Basin, Wyoming, United States - RVT140D175 | ecosystem: Environmental > Terrestrial > Soil > Contaminated >...
AAGCGGCGCCTGCGATCCCCCTTTTGCCTTCGCCATCGCGCGTGTCTCCCTGAAGAGCGGGCATTCTAGCCAAAGGCGCGCGCTGCCCGCTACACTATTAACCGATTCGTTAATCGTCGAATGGACCCCGACCGCATCTTCGCCGCGCTCGCCTCCGGCCCACGGCGCCGCATCCTCGCCTTCCTCGGGCAGACCGCGCTCACCACCTCGGAGCTCGCGGCGCGCTTCCCGATGAGCGCGCCGGCGGTGTCGCGGCACCTGTCGCTGCTCGAGGCCGCGGGCCTGGTGGCGCGCGAGCGACAGGGGCAGCGCGTTCTCTACCGGCTCGAGCGCGACGCGCTGCTCGAGGCGCTCGGGCGGCTCGCCGCCCAGGTCGACGGCCCGCTGCGGCGCGAGCCGCAGCCGCCGCGTTCGCCGCGCGAGGCGATCTAGGCATCCAAATTGCTCGTTCCGGCCGTGAACCGGCTGCGCGAGATTCTCTGGGACATCCGCGGCAGCTTCTGGCTGGTGCCGGCGGCCACGGTGCTCGCCGCGGTGCTTGCCGCGCTCGCCCTGATCGACGCCGACTCGCGCCTGGAGCTCGACCTGGCGAGCCGCTGGCCGCGCCTTTTCGGCGTCGGCGCGGAAGGCTCGCGCGCCATGCTCTCGGCCATCGCCAGCTCCACCATCACGGTAGCCGGCGTGGTGTTCTCGGTCACCATGGTGACGCTCTCGCTCGCGGCGAGCAGCTACTCGCCGCGAGTGCTGCGCACGTTCATGCACGACCGCCCGACACAGGCGGTGTTCGGCGTGTTCATCGCCACCTTCGCGTACTCCCTGGTCGTGCTGCGCACCATCCGCGGGGCAGACGAGGGCGAGGGGTTCGTTCCCTCGCTCGCGGTGCTCGGCGCCATGGTGCTCGCGCTCGCGGCGATCGCGCTGCTGGTGTTCTTCATCCACCACGTGGCGGTCGCGATCCAGGCCTCGTCGATCCTCGCGCGCGTGGCGCAGGAGACGCAGGCCGCGATGGACGAGCTGTTCCCCGAGAACCTGGGCGAGGGCGAGGACGACGGCGAGGAGAGCGAGGGCGCGCCGCCGGTGCGCGGCGCCTGGCGCGCGCTCGGCGCGCCGCGCAGCGGCTACATCGTGGCGGTCGATACCGACGGGCTGCTCGCGTTCGCGCGCGAGCGGGGCGCGGTGCTCAGGATGGACCGCGGCATCGGCGAGTTCGTGATCGAAGGCGAGCCGCTCGCCTCGCTCTCGGTGGAGCGCGCCGACGAGGACGCCGCCGAGGAGCTCGGCGCGCTCTACTCGATCGCGCAGGAGCGCACCATCGAGCAGGATGCAGGCTTCGGCGTGCAGCAGATGGTCGACGTCGGGCAGCGCTCGCTGTCGCCGGGAATCAACGACCTCACCACGGCGATGATGTGCGCCGACCACCTCGCCGCGGTCCTGGTGCGCCTCGCGCGGCGGCGCATGCCCGCCCGGCTGCGCTACGAGGCGGGCGAACTGCGGGTGGTCGCGGCCGGGCCGTCGTTCGCGGGACTGGTGACGACGGCCTTCGAGCCGCTGCGGCGCAGCGCCGAGGGCCAGGCGGGAATGCTCGGGCATCTGCTCACCAATGCCGGGCGAGTCGGGCGCGCCGCCCGGGCGCCTTCGCGGCGCCGCGCCGTGGCGGCGCACGTGGCGGCGCTCGGCGAGGCCGCCGAGCGCAGCGTCGGCGCTCCCGGGGACCGCGACGCGCTCGAAGCGCAGGCGAAGCGGCTCCAGGCCGAGCTGGGCGAGGGCTAGCCGCCGAACACCGCGCGCCACAGCGCGCGCACCGCCTCCGCGTGCGAAGCGGCCTGCTCGTGCGGCACGCGCGCGTACTGCGCGCCGTTCAGGCGCAGCGCATGCTGCATGCGCCGGTATTCGCGGTAGGCGTTGCGGCAGTGCTCGGCGATATCGCGCGGTATCAGCCCGTGATCCGCCGCCATGGCGAGCAGCGCGATGTTGCCGAGGTTCTGTGTCAGGGAAGGATGCTTTCCGGAAAAGCCGAGCACCAGGTGCTGGACCGCGAACTCGATGTCGATCATGCCGCCGGTGTCGTGCTTGACGTCGAACAGGCCGCTGCGGTTAGGGTGCGCGGCGTGCATCTTGCGCCGCATTTCGACGATGTGCTGCTTCAGTTCTTCGAGGTTTCGTTCTTTTCTCAATATCTTTTCTCGAATCCGCTCGAAGGCAGCGCCCACCGCCGCGTCGCCGGCGCAGTAGCGCGCGCGCGTGAGCGCCTGGTGCTCCCAGACCCAGGCGTCGCGCTCCTGGTAGCGCTCGAAGCCCTCGACCGCGGACACCAGCAGCCCGGCGGCGCCGCTCGGGCGCAGGCGCAGGTCGGTCTCGAACAGCACCCCGGCCGGGGTGCGGCTCGCGAGCCAGTTGTTGAAGCGCTGCGCGAGGCGCGCGTAGACCTCGGGAGCGTCGGCGTGCGCGTCGTCGTAAAGGAAGATGAGGTCGAGGTCGGAGGCGTAGCCGAGCTCCTTGCCGCCGAGCTTGCCGTAGGCGATCACCGCGAAACGCGGCGCGCCGGCGCGGTGGCGCCGCGGCAGCTCGCTCCAGGCGAGGCGCAGCGTCTCGGAGAGCATCAGGTCGGCGAGCGCCGAAAGATGATCGGCGAGGTGCTCCACGGTGAGCAGCCCGGCGAGGTCCTGGGCGAGCAGGCGGAAGACCTGCGCCTGGTGCATCTCGCGCAGCAGGTTCATGCGCGCCTCGGTATCGCCGTCCAGGGCGGCGAGCTGCGCGCGCAGCGAGCGCGCGAAGGCCTCCGGGTCCGGCAGCGCGTACAGCAGGCGGTCGTCGAGCAGCTCGTCGAGCAGCAGCGGATGGCGGGTGATGAACTCCGCCGCCCAGCTCGAGGCACCGACCAGGCGCGCCACCCGCTCGAGCGCCTCGGGGTGCTCGGCGAGCAGCGCGAGGTACGCGGCGCGGCTCGCGATCGCCTCGACCAGGTCGACCGCGCGCGCGAGCGTCGCCTGCGGGTCCGCGGTCGCGGCGGCGGCGCGCCCGAGCGCCGGCAGCAGCAGGTCGAGGCGGCGCTTCGAGTCCGCGGGCAGCATCGCGTAGCGCTGGCTCGAGCGCAGCGCGGCGAGGCGCGGATGCTCGGGCCAGCCTTCCTCGCCCGGCGGCGCGCCTTTCTCGGCGAACACGTTCTCGAAGTGCCGCGTGACGGCGGCGCGCAGCCCGGCCAGCCGCGCGGCGAACGCGTCCCAGCCGGCGAAGCCCGCCATGCGCGCGAGGCGGCCGCGGTCCTCGGCGTCCTGCGGCAGCTCGTGGCGCTGCGCGTCGTCGAGGTACTGCAGCCGGTGCTCGACCTGCCGCAGGAAGACGTAGGCTTCGGCGAGCTCCTGCGCCGCGGATTCCGGTAAGAGTCGCTTATTGGAAAGTTCCTTTAACACCTCCAGTGTCGGCCGTACCGTCAGCGCGGGGTCTCTCCCGCCGCGCACGAGCTGCAGCGCCTGCGCCACGAACTCGATCTCGCGGATGCCGCCGGGGCCGAGCTTGACGTGGTCGGCGAGCTCGCGCCGCGCCACCTCGCGCCGCACCTCGGCGTGCAGGGCGCGCATCGCCGAGAGCGTGGCGTAGTCGAGGTACTTGCGGTACACGAACGGGCGCACGATCTTCGCCAGCTCGTCGTGACGCGCGCCGGTGAGCGCACGCGACTTGATCCAGGCGTAGCGCTCCCATTCGCGCCCCTGGGTGACGAAATACAGATCCAGGGACTCGAAGCTGCACACGAGCGGCCCCGAGTCGCCGTAAGGCCGCAGCCGCATGTCGACGCGGAACGCGAACCCGTCCTCGGTCGGCTCGGACAGCAGCCGGATCAGCCTGCGTCCGGCGCGCTCCCAGCGCTCGGCGTCCTCGCCGGGCGCCGGATGCAGGAACACGAGATCGATGTCGGAGGAGACGTTGAGCTCGCGCCCGCCGAGCTTGCCCATGCCCACCACGACGAGCTCCTGAGCGCCGAGCCAGTCGAGCGCCGCGGCGATCTCGAGCTCGGCGAGATCGCTCATCGCGCCGCAGACTTCCTCCAGGCCGGCGCGCCCGGCGAGGTCCCGGGCCATCACGCGCAGCATCACACGGTGGCGCAGGCGCCGCAGGCGCGCCTTGAGCGCCGCTTCGTCGTCCGCGGCGGCGCCTTCCAGCGCGCGCGCCATTTCGGCGCGCGTGAAAGGCGCCGGATCGGCAAGCTCGGCGGCTAGCGCCGGGTGCGCCGCGAGGATCCGAACGGCGTACCGCGAAAGGGAAATTTCCTTAATGGGCTCCGGCATTTACCGATTAGAATGGCAACGTAGATCATGAGGCGGTTGCTGCGCGCGGTCGAAGTCCTAGCCTGGTTCGCGTTTTTCGCGTTTGCCGCGCTGGTGCTCGCGCTGCGCTACTGGGTGCTGCCCGACATCGAGCGCTACCGTCCCGGCATTGTCGCCGCAATTTCGCAGGCCGTCGGCCTGAGGCTCGAAGTCGGCGCCCTCGAGGCCGGCTGGCGCGGCCTGCGCCCGCAGCTCAAGCTGACCGACGTTCGCCTGTACGACACCGAGGGGCGCGAGGCGCTCGCGCTCCCGGCGGTCGAGCATGTCGTGTCCTGGCGCTCACTCCTGCATCTCGACCTGCGCGCGCATTCGCTCGCGATCGACGGCCCGCGCCTGTCGGTGCGGCGCGACAGCGAAGGCGTGCTCTATGTCGCCGGGATTGCGCTCTCCCCGGATCAGGGCGGCCACGGCTTCGGCGCCTGGCTGCTCGCGCAGGAGGACATCGTCGTGCGCAACGCCGAGATCGAATGGCACGACGACAAGCGCGGCGCGCCGCCGCTCGCGCTTTCGGCGCTCAGCCTGCGCCTGCGATCCGCCGGTCCGCGCCACTTGCTGGGGCTGACGGCGCGCCCGGGCGCCGATCTCGGCCCGAGCCTCGAGCTGCGCGCGGAGCTCGCCGGGAACGCGCCGGGACAGGCATGGAACGGCCGGGTGTACGTCGAGCTCGGCACCACCGAGCTCGCCGCATGGCGGGCGTGGGTCGACTACCCGGCGCACATCCGCCGCGGGCAGGGCGCGGTGCGGGCGTGGCTGACGCTTGCCGGCGGCCGGCTCACGCAGGCGACCGCCGACCTCGCGCTCGAGCGCGTGAGCGCGCAGCTCGGACCGGAGCTTCCGCCGCTCGAGCTCGCCGCGCTGCGCGGCCGGCTGCAGGGCCGCGAGATTTCCGGAGGCTACGAGCTCGCCGCGCGCTCGCTCGCGCTCTCCACCGGCGACGGCCCGGCGATGCAGCCGATGGATTTCCAGCTGCGCTGGACGCGCGCGCTCGCCGGCAGCGAGCACGGCGCGCTCGGCGCGCGGCTCGTCGAGCTCGAGCCGCTGGCGCACCTCGCCGCCGCGCTGCCCTTTCCGGAAGAATGGCGGGCGCGCCTCGCCGAGCTCTCCCCGCGCGGGCGGCTCGCGGAGGCGAGGCTCGAATGGCAGGGCCCGGCCGCCGAGCCGCAGCGCTTCTCCGCGCGCGCGCGCTTCGACGGCCTTGCGCTTCGTCCCGGGGGGGCGATACCGGGGTTCGCCGGCATGAGCGGCAGCTTCGAAGCGAGCGAGCAGCGCGGGCGGCTCCACCTCGCAACGCGCGATGCCGAAATCGACCTGCCCGGGGTGTTCCCCGAGCCGCGCCTCGAGCTCGACGCGCTTTCCGGGCAGATCGACTGGGAGCTCGTGGGCACCGCGCTCTCGGTGCGCATCGCTTCGCTCGCTTTCGCGAATCCCGATCTCGCCGGCACCGCCTTCGGCTCCTGGTCGCGCGCCGGCAGCGGGCCTGGCAGGATCGACCTCTCGGCGCAGCTCACCCGCGCCGACGGCCGCCAGATCGCGCGCTACCTGCCGCGGCCCGAGATCATGAGGCAGACGACGCGCGCGTGGCTTGCCTCGGGCATCCTCGCCGGCGAGGCCTCCGACGTGCACCTGCGGCTGCGAGGCGACCTGAGCGAGTTCCCGTTCCGCGACCCGGCGCAGGGCGAGTTCTCGGTGGCGGCGCGCATCAGCGGCGGCGAGCTCAAGTACGCCGAGGCCTGGCCGCCGATCCGGGAGATCCGCGGCGAGCTGCTGTTCGACCGCGACCGCATGGAGATCGTCGGCCGCAGCGGCACGATCTTCGGCGCGCGGCTCGCCAATGTGCGCGTCAGCCTGCCGCGCATCGGCGGACCGGAGCCGCGGCTCTCCGTGTCCGGGCAGGCGGAAGGACCGGCGAGCGAGTTCCTGAAGTTCATCGAGGCTTCGCCGCTGCGCGCCTCGACCGGCGGCTTCGCCGCCGGCATGAGCGCCGCCGGCAACGGCCGGCTGCGCCTCGCGCTCGAGCTGCCGCTGCGCGATCTTCCGAAGAGCAGAGTCGAGGGCGACTACGAGTTCGCCGACAACCGCGTCACGCTGCGGGGCGATCTGCCCGCCCTCGAGCGTGCCGCCGGGCGCATCGGCTTTACCGAGTCGAGCCTCACAGTGCACGGCGTGCAGGGCCGCCTCGCCGGCGGCGCGATCGCTTTCAGCGGCGGCTCGCGCGACGGCGGCACGCTGCAGCTCGTCGCCAAGGGCGAGGCGACCGCGGCGGGCGCGCGCGCGTTCCTCGATCCTCGCTGGAGCGCGCAAATCAGCGGCGGCGCCGCGTACACCGCGACCGTCGAGCTGCGCGAAGGGCTGGCGCGATTGAGCCTCGAGTCCCCGCTGCGCGGCGTGGCGAGCACGCTTCCGCCGCCGCTCGACAAGGCCGCAGCCGAGACGCTGCCGTTGAAGCTGGAGTTGACGCCGCTCGCCGGCGGCGCGCTCGAGCGCATCACGCTCTCGCTCGGCGCCCGGCTCGCCGCCGAGGTGCAGCGGCGCAGGCAGGGCGACGCTCTCGAGCTGCGGCGCGCGGCGATCTGGATGACGCCGGAGCCCGGGCAGCCGATCCGGTTGCCCGAGCGCCCGGGGACGCTGATCTACGGCAGGCTCGAGGCCTTCGACGCCGACCGCTGGCTTGCGCTCGACGCCGGCGGCGGCGCGGCGCGCGCCGCGCTCGACCTGAGATTCGGCGTTCTGGACGCCTACGGCAAGCGGCTGCACAACGTCGCGCTGCGCGCCGGCGCCGAGGAGGCCGGCTGGTCGGCGGCGCTCGCCTCCGACGAGATGTCCGGCGACGTGAGCTTCGTCGGCCGTGACGGCGGTCGGCTGTTCGCGCGCCTCGCGCACCTCACGATTCCCGCGGACCGTCCCGGGCCGCGACCGGCGCAGGCGCGCCGCCCGCGCGACCTTCCCGCGGTCGACGTTACCGCCGAGCGCTTCGTCCACCAGGGGCGCGACCTCGGCCGGCTGGAGCTCGCCGCGCAGCGCGTCGGCGAGGACTGGCGCGTCGAGCGGCTGCTGATCGCCAGCCCGGATGCCTCCTTCGGCGCGCGCGGCTCGTGGTTCGGCGGCGCCGAGCGCACCGCGATCGAGTTCGAGCTGGAGGCCGCGGACGCCGGCGGCCTGCTCGCGCGCCTCGGGCACGAGGGGCTGGTGCGCGGCGCGAAAGCCGAGCTGCGCGGCTCGCTCGGCTGGAACGGGCTGCCGATCGTGCTCGATTACGCGAGCCTCGGCGGCGAGCTCGAGCTGCACGCCTCGGACGGCCAGTTTCTCGAAATCGACCCCGGCATCGGCAAGCTGATTTCGCTGATCAGCCTGCAGGCCCTGCCGCGGCGCGTCGCGCTCGACTTCCGCGACGTGTTCTCCAAGGGCTTCCAGTTCGACCGCATCGACGCCGGCGCGCACCTGCAGGGCGGCGTGATGGCGCTGCGCGAGCTCAGGATGCGCGGCTCGGCCGCGGACGTGCGCATGTCGGGCGAGGTCAACCTGGCGCGCGAGACGCAGGCGCTCAAGGTGCGGGTGGTGCCGGGCCTGGGCGACAGCGCCTCGACCGCGGTGGCGGCGATCATCAACCCGGTGGCCGGCGTGGCGGCGGCGATCGCGCAGCGCGTGCTGAAGAACCCGCTCGGCCAGATCTTCGCCTACGACTACAACGTCACCGGAAGCTGGCAGGACCCGCAGGTGGAGCGCATCGCCAAGGCGCCCGCGGTCCCGGAACCGAGCTTCGCCCCGTGAGCAAGGCGACGCTCGCCGCGCTGCAGATGGTCTCGGCCGCCGCGCTCGAGCCGAACCTGGCGGCCGCGGAGCGGCTGCTCGCGGCGGCGGCCGCCGCCGGCGCGAAGCTCGCCGCGCTGCCGGAGAACTTCTATCTCATCGGCCGCGACGAGCGCGACAAGCTCGCGCTGCGCGAGCCGGACGGCGCCGGGCCGATCCAGGCGTTTCTCGCCGCGGCCGCGAAGCGCCACCGCCTCTGGATTGTCGGCGGCACCGCCCCCATATCCTGCGCTGACGAGCGGCGCATGCGCAGCGCCTGCCTGGTGTTCGACGACGCCGGAAGGCGCGTCGCGCGCTACGACAAGATGCACATGTTCCGCTTCGAGTCGGACGCCGAGCGCCACGACGAGTCGCGCACGCTGGAGCCCGGCAGCCAGGCGGTGGCGCTGGAAAGCCCCTTCGGGCGGCTGGCGCTTTCGATTTGCTACGATGTGCGCTTCCCCGAGCTGTATCGGGGGCTCGGCGAGTTCGACGCGCTCTTCGTGCCCTCGGCGTTCACCGTTCCGACCGGGCGCGCGCACTGGGAGCTCTTGCTGCGCGCCCGCGCGGTCGAGAACCAGGCCTACGTGGTCGCGCCGGCGCAGGGCGGCCTGCACCCGAGCGGCCGGCGCACCTGGGGCCACAGCATGATCGTGGACCCGTGGGGCGAAGTGCTCGCCTGCCGCGACGAGGGCGAAGGCGTGGTGCTCGCCGAGATCGACCCCGAGCGCGTGCGCGCGGTGCGCGCCGCGCTTCCCGCGCTCGCCAACAGGAGGTTGTGAAAGTGATTCTGCAAACCGCCCAGTCCACGCTGCTCGCCCCCTTCGACCTGGAGGCCGGCAAGCTCGAGCGCGTCTTCGGCGAGCTCGGCGCGCGGCGCATCGACTACGCCGACCTGTACTTCCAGTACGCGCGCTCCGAGGGCTGGAGCATGGAGGAGGGCATCGTCAAGTCGGCGAGCTTCGCGATCGAGCAGGGCGTGGGGGTGCGCGCGGTGGCGGGCGACAAGACCGCCTTCGCCTATTCCGACGAGATCAGCTACGACGCGCTGCAGGACGCCGCCCGCGCAACGCGCGCCATCGCCTCGGCCGGGCAGACGAAGAGAACACGAATTGTTTCTTCACGAACCCCCCTTCCCGCGCCCCTGTATCGGGACATCGACCCGATCGGCTCGCTCCCCTCGCAGGCCAAGGTCGCGCTGCTCGAGAAGCTCGATAGGAAATGCCGCGCGCTCGACCCGCGCGTCACGCAGGTGATGGCGAGCCTGGGCGGCGAGTACGAGGTGGTGCTGATCGCGCGCGCCGACGGCGCGATCGCCGCCGACGTGCGGCCGCTGGTGCGCCTGTCGGTGCAGGTGATCGCCGAGCAGGGCGGGCGGCGCGAGAGTGGCACCGCCGGCGGCGGCGGGCGCACCGATTACTCGCACTTCACCGACGAGGTGCTCGACGGCTACGCGCGCCACGCCGTGTCTCAGGCGCTCGTCAACCTGGAGGCGCGCCCGGCGCCCGCCGGCACCATGACCGTGGTGCTCGGCCCGGGCTGGCCCGGGGTGCTGCTGCACGAGGCGATCGGCCACGGCCTGGAGGGCGACTTCAACCGCAAGGGCAGCTCCGCGTTCTCGGGGCGCCTGGGCCAGCGCGTCGCCTCGCGCGGCGTCACGGTGGTCGACGACGGCACGCTGCCGGGGCGGCGCGGCTCGCTCACGGTCGACGACGAGGGCACGCCGACCTCGCGTACCGTGCTGATCGAGGACGGCGTGCTGCGAGGCTACCTGCAGGACAGCCTGAACGCGCGCCTCATGAAGATGCCGCTCACCGGCAACGCGCGGCGCGAGTCGTTCGCGCACCTCACCATGCCGCGCATGACCAACACCTACATGCTCGCCGGCGCGCACGACCCCGCCGAGATCCTCGCGAGCGTCAGGAAGGGCCTTTACGCCACCAACTTCGGCGGCGGCCAGGTCGACATCACCAGCGGCAAGTTCGTGTTCTCCGCCTCCGAGGCCTACCTGATCGAGGACGGAAGAGTGACCCACCCGGTCAAGGGCGCGACGCTGATCGGCAACGGCCCCGACGCGCTGACGCGCGTCGCGATGATCGGCGACGACCTGCAGCTCGACCCCGGCATCGGCACCTGCGGCAAGGAAGGCCAGAGCGTCCCGGTCGGCGTCGGCCAGCCGACGCTTCGCATCGACCGCCTGACGGTGGGCGGCACCGCGTAATAAATGGGGTCAGACCCCTTTTTCTTCGATATCCCCGACGGGTCGCTGCTCGCGCTTCCCCCGGACTACTCACTGCCGGCGATGGAAGCCGTCAGATCCCTGATAAGAAGAGAAATCAGGGGACTCAAGCTTCTCGGGGTCCCGGTGCTGGGCCTCTCGGCCGACCTGCTGATCGGCGCCGGCTGCGTCGCCGAGATCGAGACCAGCGCGGTGTCGCTCGGCGAGGCCGGCCTCGCGCCGCGCTTCACCGAGGCGGCCGAGAAGGGCGAGATCGTGGTGCGCGATGCCACCTGCCCCGCGATCCACACCGCGCTGCAGGCAGCCGAGAAGGGCGTGCCGTACATGCCGCTGCGCGGGGTCCTCGGCTCTTCCCTCATTTCGAGCCGTGCCGACTGGAAGGTCGCCGAAAACCCGTTTCACGCAAAAATCGGATCTGACCCCATTTTGCTGGTCCCTGCCATCGCGCCGGACGTCGCGCTGTTCCATGCGCGCTGGGCGGACGACGCCGGCAACGTGTGGGTCGGGCGCAGGCGCGAGCTCGCCACCATCGCGCACGCGGCGAAGCAGACCTTCGTCACCTACGAGGAGAAGCGCGCCGGCGACATGCTGGAGGACGAGCTCCTCGCCCCCGGGGTGATTTCTTCGGTCTACGCGAGCGCGACCGCGCACGCGCCGCGCGGCGCCTGGCCGCTCGGCGTGGCCGGGCTCTACGACATCGACCAGGCGCACCTCGCGCTCTATGCGAAAGCGGCCAAGACACGCGAAGGGTTCCGGCGCTACCTGGAAGAATGGGTCCTTACGCCACGGAAGAGCTTCTCGCCTGCGTGATCGCGCGGCTGGTGGGCGACGCCCGCCATGCGGCGATCGGCGCGGCATCGCCCATCCCGGCCACCGGCTGTTTTCTCCTGAAAACCCGGAAGCCTGAACTGCGGGTTTCCCTCCACCAGAAACGCCGCGCCAATCCCTTCAGCGAAGGCTCGCGCGAGCTGTTCGACCTCGCCGGCCAGGGGCGCATCGACGTCTTCTTCCTCGGCGGGGCGCAGATCGACGGCGAGGCGGCGATCAACCTGGTGCGCGCCGAGGGCCGGCGCTTCCCCGGCTCCTTCGGCTCCGCCTTCATGTATCCGCTGGTGCCAGGGACGATCCTGTTCCGCGAGGAGCACTCTCGCCGCACGCTCGTTCCCCGGGTAGAGTTCGTCTCCGCGCGCGGCGAGCCCGCGGCGCTCCTCACCGGGAAGGCGCTCTTCTCCTGGCAGAAGGAAAAGCGCCGCTTCAGGCTGGAGAGCTTCCATCCGGGGTCGAGCCCCGAGGAGATCCGCTCGGCAACCGGCTTCGACTACGACCTTTCCTCCTCGCTCCACGAAACCCCGGCCCCCGGCCCCCGGGAACTGGAGTGCCTGCGGACCGTGGTGGCGCCGCAGATCGCCGCCGACTACCCCGATTTCGCGCGCCGCGTCTGGGGAATACACTAGTGCCATGAACGCGCCCGGGAAGGCGAGGCAGTACGACCGCGCGGCCGAGGACGTCGGCAACCTCGTGCACCTCGAGCATGTCAACGTCACCCACCCCGACCAGCGCCTGGCGACGCTGTTCTACGTCGTCGGCCTGGGCGGCACGCGCGACCCGTACCTGATGGTCGGCACCGACAACATGTGGGTCAACTTCGGCCGCACCCAGATCCACCTCCCCACGCGCGAGCCGCAGGTGCTGCGCGGCACGATCGGCATCGTCGTCCCCGACCTCTCGCTGCTGAAGGCGCGCCTCGAGCGCGTTTCGCCGCAGCTCAAGGAAACGAAATTTTCCTGGGAAGAGAAGGACAGCGTCATCCACGCTCGTTGTCCGTGGGGCAACCGCTTTCGCCTGCACGCGCCCGCGCCCGAGTTCGGGCCGATCGACATGGGCATGGCGTACGTCGAGCTCGACGTGCCGCCGGACACCGCGCACGGCATCGCGCGCTTCTACAAGGAAGTGATGCGCGGCCACGCCCGTGCCGAGAAGGGCCGCGCCCGCGTGACGGTCGGCCGCAACCAGCAGCTCGTCTTCACCGAGACCAAGGGCCCGATCCCGGACTACGACGGCCACCACTTCCAGATCTACATCGCCGACTTCTCGGCCCCTTATGAGTGGCTCAGGGAGCGCGAGCTGATCTCGCTCGAGACCGACGCGCACGAATGGCGCCTGCAGTGGATCGTCGACCCGGCCGACGGCCGGCGCCTGTTCCAGATCGAGCACGAGGTGAGGAGCCTCAAGCACCCGCTCTACGCTCGTCCCCTCGTCAACCGCAACCCGGGCATCAGCAACACCAATTACCGCCCCGGCGCCGACGCCTTCCGCGGCGCCTACTAGCGCCGCGGCCGGATGTGCTGCGGGCAGTTCCAGTCGAACGCTGCGACCTCGATCAGCGCGAGGCGCTCCACCTTCGCCGGGTATCCGGGCAGCTCGAGGCGGCGCGCGAGCGCCGGGTCGGACGCCGGCTCGACGAAGCTCAGCCGCCCGAGCAGCTTCAGCCGCTGCCGGCGCTTGTAGTCGAGCACGATCATCGCCACCCGGTCGTCGCGCGCGGCGTTGCCGGCGCTGATGTACTGCCGGTTGCCGCGGAAGTCGGGAAAGGCGATCTGCGTCGGGGACAGCACCTTGAGGAAGCCCGGCGGCCCGCCGCGGTGCTGCACGTAGGGCCAGCCGGATTCGCTCACCGTCGCGAGGAAGAAGCTGTCGGCCTGCTCGAGGTAGGCGGCCTCGGCTTCCCCCAGCGCGTCATTCGGCGCGCCCTTCGCCTGCGCCCGCGCGTAGAGCTCGCGCGAGCCGCGGCGCGCCTGCTCTTCCTGCACGGCCGGCGTGAACGCGATCTCGCCGAAGCGGCCCATCGGCGCCACCCGGGCTACGCCGCCAGCTCGACCGGGACGGCGGGGAAGTCCACCTCGGTGCGGGCGACGTTGTTGACGTAGTTCGTGAATGTCGTCGCCGCGACGTTGGCGACGATCTCGAGCAGGTCGGCTTCGCTCAAACCCGCGGCGCGGTAGCCGTCGAGCGCGCTGCGCGACACCTGGCCGCGGCTTGCGACCAGCGCCTTCGCGAAGGAGGCGATCGCGGCGGCGCGCGCTTCGCTTCCGGCGCCGGCGCGCGCCTGGCGCGTCTGCTCGACCGACAGGCCGGCCTTGCGGCCGAGCAGCGTGTGCGCGCTCAGGCAGTAGTGGCAGCCGTTCGCCTGCGAGACGGCGAGCGCGACGATCTCGCGCTCGGCGGCGCTCAGGGCCCCGCCGGCGATCGCCTCGTTCTGCTGCAGCAGGCTCTTCAGCGCGGCGGGCGCCTTGGCGAGCGTGGCGTACAGGTTGGGAACCATGCCGAGCTTCGCCTTGACCGCGGCGAGGATGGCGGCCGTCCCGGCGTCGGCTTGCGCGGGAGCGAGCGGTGCGATGTAGGTCATCTGAATCTCTCCTGGGTTGGTTGCGTCGACCGGTTGTCGACGGCGAGGATCATGAGTGCTAGAGTTGGACGATTGTTAACTGGAAGTCCAGAGTTGGCTGCTGATCGTCCAAGCGCAACCTCGGTTGAAGCCGACGATCCCCTTGCCGGGGTGCTCGCGCACTTCAGTGCGCGCGCGAACGTCTTCTTTACCGGAAACCTCTGTGGACACGTCGATTTCGCAGAAGCGAGCGGCTACTTACATCTGCTCCGCGCGGGCCGGGCGGAGCTGCACGACGCGAGCGGCTACCGGGCGAGCCATTCGGAGCCGGGGCTGGTTTTCTACTCGCGGCCGCTCAAGCACTGGTTCGATACCGACCCGGTTCTCGGCGCCGACCTCGCCTGCGCGACCGTGTCGTTCGACAACGCGGCGTTCAATCCCATCGTGCGTGCGCTGCCGCCGCGCTTCGAATGCCGCCTGGACGAGCTCGACAGCGCCGGCGGCTCGCTCGAGCTGCTGTTCGGGGAGGCCTTCGCCGACCGGCCCGGTCGCCGCGAGGTGCTCAACCGCCTGTTCGAGATCGTGCTGATCGAGCTGCTGCGCGCCTCGATCCGCCGCGGCGACGCCTGCACTGGGTTCCTGCGTGGGCTGGCGCACCCGCAGCTGCGCAGGGCGCTCGCCGCGATCCACGACGAGCCGCAGCGCGACTGGTCGCTCGCCGCCATGGCGGACGAGGCCGGCATGTCGCGCAGCAGCTTCGCCGCTGGCTTTCGCGAGGAGCTGGGGGAGACTCCCGGCGCCTATCTCACGCGCTGGCGGATTTCGGTGGCGCAGGCGCTGCTGCGGCGCGGAAGGCCGCTGAAGCTGGTGTCCGGCGAGGT
>Ga0214472_10004573_pt1 | contig 14611 bp, 15 predicted proteins | sample RVTome_6_FD_207662 | JGI IMG/M metagenome (GOLD analysis project Ga0214472, IMG submission 207662) | Soil microbial communities from uranium-contaminated site in the Upper Colorado River Basin, Wyoming, United States - RVT140D175 | ecosystem: Environmental > Terrestrial > Soil > Contaminated >...
CGGTTGCTTCCCTAGACCGGACTATCTACAAGCCTGTGGCTTGCAGGCGCCTGAAGAAGGGACATCCTGGTGGGTGTGCGGGAAGGGACACAAACTTAGGGGTTATACCCATGCGAATACCCGTACAAGCTCCAGACCATACGCCACTCATGCCGACCACGCCACAGCGGGCCAGGCGCTGGGTGGAGACTGGCAAAGCGAAACCGTTTTGGAACGACCTGGGCCAGTGGTGTGTACGTCTCGTTACAGAGCCGAGCGGATACGACACACAACGAATTGTCATCGGCATTGATCCTGGCAAGCTGTTTTCAGGCATTGCCGTACAGAGTTCCAATGCCACGTTGTTTACGGCGCACCTTGAACTGCCGTTCAAACACGTGCGCAAAAACATGGAGCAGCGGGCCGTCATGCGGCGCACCCGGCGCTCCCGGCGCCTCGACCGGACCCAGCCATTCAAGCTGCGTCCGCACCGGCAAAAGCGCTTTGACAACCGGAGACAGGGCAAATTCGCCCCGTCTATTAGGGCCAATCGTCAACTCGAACTGCGTGTGGCAATGGAACTCTGCCAGGTTTTCCCGGTGACTGAGATCGTCTACGAGGTCGTCAAATACAAGCCGCGCAAAGGCCGTACCAACGCCTTTAGCGCGGTGATGGTCGGGCAGGAAATCATGCAGGGATGGCTAGCCAAACTCGCTATCCTGAGTACCCAAGAAGGCTGGGAAACCTCCACTATGCGCAAGCATCTCGGTCTGCCCAAGGATAAGGCAGACAAATCGAGGCAGACCCCGGCGACCCATGCGGTAGACGGCATTGCGCTCGCCTGTACAACGTTTATCCGCTACGCGCCACACGGTAGCGGTATGGGCTGGAAAGGTTCCGTCAAGGTTACCCCAGCCCCGTTTGCGGTGATTCGCCGGGCGCCTATTTCCAGGCGGCAGTTGCACCTGTTGCAGCCCGCCAAAGGTGGCAAGCGTCGCGCCTATGGCGGGACTACCACGCGCTACGGCGTGCGCAAGGGCGACCTCGTCAAAGCGATCCGAGCCGGGCTTGAGTATACCGGATGGGTCAGCGGCGACACAGAGGGAAGGCTATCCGTGTCAGACGCCAGTTGGAAACGACTGGCTCAATTTGCCGCGTCAAAAGTCACGCTGGTGGCGCGGTCAACGGGGCTGATTGTCAGTCCCAGAGGTTTACAAACCGCGTAACATTTCTCGGCTCCCCAGGAGCCGACTTTGTTTCCTCCCCCAGCTTACGCAAGGGGTATCCACAAAGGAGTTTCAGATGAAAGCCCTGACTACCGAACCTGCGTGGTGCCAAATTTGCCATTTACGCATCGCCAGCGACGAACCGGCGAACCCCGAACGAACCGTGCACGACCACTGTGTACCGCGCCGCCTACGACTCAAACTTGCAGAGCGTTCCACCGCTAGGCCGCATCCTTTAATGCCATCCACTCGCCAGTAATCACTTTCTTTCTTACGGTGGCGGGCCTGCGTGTCCGCGTCTCGTGGGAGACACGCTCACTGCAGCCAGTGAGCGTTTGGGTCGAGATGTCGCGACGCTTCGAGTGGCGATATCGCGATTGCCGGCACGAGCGGTGAACATGGCGATGCATAAGTCTCTCGGTTTCTAGGCTTGTCATATGAGGTATGATCCAAACTTCAATAGTTTAATTTGTAAAAAGAAAAAAATTATAAATCTCTTAGCAACACATATGTGTTGAGTTATAATAGGTTACTTGTCTGTTAGTACTTCATCATCTCAGGGGACACAGTATGACAGCTCAGCACGCGATGTCTATCCTGATTTCTCGCTTTTTCTTCTTGCCTCTCCTGATCGTCAGTGTGCTGACCCCCGCCTTGGCGCAAGTGACGACCACGATCACGGCTGACCCCTCGCTGGGGACCCAGGTCACACAGGATGGCTCGATGCACACCATCGATGGCGGGACCCTGCGAGGGCCGAACCAATTCCATAGCTTCGACCGCCTCGATGTCGGGACAGGCGACACCGCCAATTTCACCGGTCCGCACACGGTTGCAAATATCCTGAGCCGGTGACCGGCGGGTCGACGTCGATGATCGATGGGACCCTGCAATCGGATATTCCGGGAGCCAATCTGTATCTGCTCAATCCGGCTGGGGTCGTCTTTGGCCCCAAGGCGCGTCTGGAGGTCAACGGCTCGTTTCATGTCAGTACTGCGGATTTCCTACGACTGGGTGAGGACGGTGCGTTTCGTGTCTCGCTGGCTGATGAGCAAAGCGCCCTGAGCGTGTCGGCTCCAGCCGCTTTTGGATTCTTGCGCGACAATCCCTCCGGCATTCGCCTTGAGGGGAGTCGATTAGCGGCGCCCACGGGGCACACGCTGTCGGTGGTGGTACCCGCATTCGCAGTATCACGCGCGGCGAGGGCGATGCGGGCCTGATTCGTATCGAGACCGGCTTGCTCCAGGTCGCGCGTGGCCGCATCCAAGGGGGTGCATTTGGCGGGAGCACAGGCGATGCGGGGGCCGTGGTGATCACCGCAGACACCCTGATCGTCGAGCAGGAAGGACGTATTGCCTCGGTGTTGGGAGGCACTGGCGCGGGCGGCCGCCTTGATCTGAAGGTTCACGATTTGATCGTACGCAGCGGCGGGCAGATCAGAGCGAGTGTGGATTCCGACAGCCGCGAGCCAGGTTTTGCAAGTGGCGATGCGGGGAGTATCACGATTCGGGCCTCCGGCAGTGTGACGGTGACGGGGGAAGACAGTGCGATTGCCAGTCGGACCGTCGGTACCGGTAATGCCGGTCAGATCAGGATACAGGCTGAGCAGCTCATGGTGGCGGACCAGGGCCAGATCAACACCGAGACCCTCACCTCTGGTCACGGTGGCAATATTACCATTGAGGCCAATGAGGTTAGGCTGGCCAATCGAGGCGGAATCAATACGAGCAGCAGGAGCCAGGACGATAACGCCGGTGCGGGTGGCAATATTACGGTGAGCGCTCAAAGCATGCTGCGGTTACACGATAGCGAGATCACCACCTCGGTGATCGGCGGCGAGAAAAATGGCGGGAATATCGATTTGCGTGCGAACGCTGGCTTGCTCGAGCGCAGCAATATCAGGGCGAATGCCTTTGGCGGCCCCGGAGGGAATATCATGATCCGGACGCAGGCCTTGATCACCGATCCCACGAGTGAAGTGCCGGCGTCGTCAGCTCTCGATGTCGATGGCACGGTTGCCGTTGAAGGCATGATCGATGTCAGTGGGGCGCTCAAACCTATTAGCCAGCGGTTTGCGCAAGCGGAAGCGTTGCTGCAAAATCGCTGTGTAGAAAGACTTCGGCAGCAGCAACGCTTCCGCTTTCTGGTGCGTGGCCGCGATCGCATGACCATCGATCCGGATGGGCTGTTGCCAAATCCCTTGGTGCCCACCATCGAGACCGCCGCGGCGCCACCCCAATGGCCAGGGACCGATGACCTGAGCCTCAGGCTCTCCCACCTGGCGCCTGCGATGAACGCTTGGCAAAAGGATTGCATGCACTAAAACCTCAGAAACGAATGCTTCCATGCACGGTGCGGTCCCATCGTCACTGGGTGCGGCCAGAGCCAATGGATTGGCACTCCTGTCATCCTGGTGTCAACGTAATGTCAATTCACTTGCCTCGTTGACCGATCATCCGCCGTTCACGCCGTCGCTATGGACTCGCCAAACTTGTCAAATGAGCCTTGATGAGCGCCCATGCCGAGAGTATGGCGTTATCGCACATCTATTTTTCACGTTTGGCACAGGTCTTGCTCTAACCCGATCACAGGGGCGCCTATAGCCGTCGCGATGAGGAGCTAGCCGTGATTCGCGTCTCATTCCGCTTGCGAGGCGCGGCGAATCCCGGTAAAGGTGTGAATACACCTGGCACCATCGGTTGAGCTACCGGCGTCAGGGTGGTCTGTGGAAGTTGTCCGTGGAGGAAGCAAAGTGCTATGCACGTCACGCGGTATCTCTTGTATGTTTATCGCATTACGTACGGAAACGGAGGGCTTTGTGACCTTGGTGAGAGAGCTCAATAGCGCCGCGGTCGCCGGTGAAAAGAGCGATTCGGATGCCAATCGCCAACGCTTCGAAGAGGTGCGCCAGGCGATGCACCAGGCCGTCGATCACATCGCTGAGGTGGCGGGCCTGACGGATGACGAAGCGAGCAGGAAGAGGTTCCACACCGGTTGATTCGGTATCTGTCAGGCCGGCCAAATACCTATGCCAGTTTTTGTTTAACTAATCTCGTCGCGGATGCGCTGGGCGGATTCCCGCAGGGCCCGCAGCACGATCGTCGGCGGTGGTGGCGCGACGGAGGTATAGTTCACGCCGAGTTGTAACAGATCCTTGGGCGTGAGATAAAACGCCGAGTGATAGACCGGCACATAGACTTTCGCCTTGCCCACGCGACGCACTTTTTCCACCAGCTCTTCGATGGTTTGGCGCAGACGCGGGTCGCTGGGATCGGTAATGCCCAGGGCCATGGACAAGTCGGTGGGAGCCAGAGAAATCAGGTCGACGCCGTCCAGGGCTGCGATGCCTTCGATCTCACTGATGCCATGCAGATCTTCCGTCATGACGATGAGTAAAATCTCTTCGTTTGAGGTTTTCACGTGTTCATTCCAGGGGACCGAGCCGTACCCTGCCGCCCTCGTTGTACCGGCTGCACCCCGCTCTCCGAGTGGCGGGTAGCGCACGGCGGCCACCGCCCGTTTGGCGTCCTCAACGCCTGACACATGGGGCACCTGGATGCCCTGCGCGCCCATGTCCAGAAGGCGCAGGATGAGTTTGATGTTGTTCTCCGGCACCCGCACAATGGGAGTGACCCCGGTGAGGTCGGCAACGCGGATCATCTCGCCGACGGTCTGCAAGTCAAAGCCGCTGTGTTCCATATCGATGAACGCGCCGTCGAATCCCGACATGGCAATGAGTTCCACCACCGACGGGTCGGCAAAACCGACGTGGCTGACCAGGGCCAAGCCACCCTCTCGCATCACCCGTTTGACACGATTTTCACGCATATCTGCTCTCCTCTGTGACCGTGAATCGTTGGCAAGAATGTCGCGAGCATCATAGCATAAACTCGCGGGACTTTCGGGCAGCTTTTGTAGGTATCGGGGCGCGAGTGCGAATAACTCTAAATAAAGTCGAAAAAAAATCTTAGGGGCACTTCCTTTCTTTTTAGATTGGAAAAGAAAGTTTTTTTCTTTATACTCTCCGTAAAGAAAGATTCGGGCTTTATTCTTTCTTTGGGTGTTTGCAAACGTTGATTTGAGCTGCTCACTCGTCTCTCTGAGGTCTTGATGCGAATCGATTTGCCGACACAGCGCGAAGGAAAATATCTCGAGCGCATCATAGATGGCGAGCGCGTACAGGCGTTCGTCCCTGCGCCATTGCCGCCATTGCCGCCAGTTGAATTCTCCGGTGAACACCACGACTTACTTGAAAAGGCAAATCGGGCGCTAGGACGATTGGATGGCATTACCACTCTGTTACCTGATTCTGCCTTTTTCATATGCAACTACGTGCGCAAAGAGGCGTTGTTGTCATCTCAGATCGAGGGCACGCAGTCGTCGCTGTCTGACTTCCTGTTGTATGAAAACGATGGGGCTCCGGGCGTGCCGCTGAACGATGTGCTCGAGGTCTCAAACTATGTTAAGGCAATACAGTATGGTCTCAAGCGAATCCGTGAAGACGATTTCCCGATCTCCTCAAGGCTGTTTCGAGAGTTGCACGCGCAGCTTTTAGAGAGCGGACGCGGCGCAAATAAAGCACCCGGAATGTTTCGGACAACATTAGTGTGGATTGGGGGACGGCAACCTTCTCAGTCAGTCTTTATACCACCACCTGCTGAAGCCGTGGCTGATCTGATGAGTAACCTCGAAGCATTTCTACATGACATGCCCGAACGCACCCCCACACTGATCAAGGCAGCATTGGCTCACGTACAGTTTGAGACTATTCACCCTTTTTTAGATGGGAATGGGCGTTTGGGGCGCTTGCTGATCACTCTGCTTTTGTGTGCTGAAGGGGTGCTTAGCGAGCCGACACTTTATCTCAGTCTTTACTTTAAAACATACCGAAACGCGTACTATACAGCTCTCCAGCGTGTTCGCACTGAGGGAGACTGGGAAGGCTGGTTGGCGTTTTTCCTCAGAGGCGTGTTCGACACGGCGCAGCAGGCATTTGAAACGGCACAGCAGTTGATCACCTTATTTGGACGCGACAGGATACGAACGGAAACGTTAGGCCGGGCCGCCGGCTCAGCATTGCAGGTTTTACAGGTGGCGCAGAGGCGAGTTCTTTTTTCCGCTTTGGGCGCGAATAGAGAGCTGAATATGTCGTTGCCAACGGTGCGCAAATCGATTGAAGGTTTACAAGGACTCGGCATTGTGCGTGAAATCACGGGTAAGGGACGGAACAAATTGTGGCTTTATAGTGAGTATTTACGCATCTTGAGTGAGGGAACTGAGCCTATCAGATAGGGAGTACCATTTGACAGGTCGGCGATTAAAATCCCTGAGTATAAAGAGGCGTCATATGGATTCAAGCATCGTGGTACAGACGCTCACCGACGACGGCGTGTTCCCGAACAATGCGCAGCTGCCGCTAATCGTCTATCGTGAGGCGGTCGCGCTGCCGGATCGCGATCCGGCGGCTGGGTTTGAGGACCTGTTTGAGGCCAACCGCTGGCCGCCGGCATGGCGCTATGGGGTATTCGGGTACCACCACTACCACAGCACCGCGCACGAAGTACTGGGCATCTTTCGCGGCCATGCCACGGTGCAGTTCGGGGGGGAGCAGGGCGTGGTGTTGTCGGTGAACAAGGGGGATGTGGTCATCATTCCGGCCGGGGTGGCGCATAAGAATCTGGCGTGCAGCCGAGATTTTCGTGCGGTCGGGGCCTATCCCACCGGACAGCGCCCGGATACGCGTTATGGCAAGCCGGGTGAGCGTCCGCAGGCGGATGCCAATATCGCGCAGGTGCCGCTGCCGCAGGCCGATCCGGTGTTCGGAGAGCGTGGGGCATTGATGACGCAGTGGACGGCGCCGCTACCCGCTTAGTCTGCAAGTTTGCGGTTCTCGGTCACCATGGTGATGCCCTCCACACGGAAGGGAAACAACCCTGCTGGGCTAAAGATTTGCTGCCAATCTTCGGGGCGGAAAAACGGGGTGAATTTGCGGGCGAATTCATCCAGGCGTTTGAGGTAAAAGGCCGTGTTTTCGTCCGGTTGCGCCGGGTCCCAGGCCTCGGCAAAGCGGGCGTTGTCAAAGGCGGTGAGGGTCGGGCTGCTACCGGTGATATAGTAGGCAATGCGGTCCCCCCGGTGCACTGGCTGGCCGGTTTGGCGGGCGCGTGTGAGAGCGAGTTCGTAGGACGCGGCCTTGGCGCGGCGGCCGGCGGCGACATCGCGCTGATAGCGCTCGACGCTGTCTTTTAAGGTTTCGGTACGGGCAAAATCGTCGACGTGCCAGTGGTGGCGCACGACGCGGTCGTAGGTCGCGAGATAGAGGTCGTGCAGGCCCTGGATGTCCTCCTGCACCAGAAGGCCGATGGCGGCTTCGACAAATTGACGGCCAAAGCGTTCGCTAGAGCGTGAGACGAGGGAGGAGCCTTTGAATTTCATCTTGCCATTGTAGGCCCTCATGGCGTAATTTTTGCTCTTGTAGGAGAGCATTTTATGAAAGCGCCCGTCGAAGCCAATGCGGATGCCCGGTGGCATCTCGCGGTTGAGCTGCTCCACAAAGGCACGCTCTGCCGCTTCACCTTGAACTGCGGGCGGGGGCACAAAAAAGACGCCGTCGGTATCCACTTCAATGACCGTCCCCCCCTCGCGCCGAATGGCGGCCATCATGCGCTTTAAAATCTCCTGGCCGGTGGCGGCGACGCGGTCGGCTTCGGCAAAATCGTTGAACAGCGCCCGGCTAAATCCCAATTGTCCATAAAAACTGTTGATCAGAATTTTGTAGGAGCTTTGCTGGGCATCCAGGGCGCCGCGCTCGTCCGGGGTGTCGGCCGCTTCCATGCGGCGTTTGGTGTCCAGGCGCAGATCGGTCAAACTGCGCAGCAGTCGCTGGAACAGGCCGAGGTAGTCTGAGGCGGGCTTGACGTCGTAATTGAGCATGATCGAGGGATAGAGGCTCTCCACATCGGCGTAGATGACCGGTCCGAGGACGCCGCTGACAAAGATGTCGGTGTAGCCGCCCCGCATCTGCCCGCCGCCGTGCTGCCGCTGGGGTAGGGCCTGCCGCTGCCGCAAATACTCGCGGGTCAACAGGGCTTCGATTTTGGCGGCTGGACCGGTGCGGGCCACTTTGCCGTAGGTCATGGGCAGCATTTGCGTGAGGTAAAACACCGAGCCGGAGAGGTGCCGGGCCAGGCGTTCGGTCTCGATCACGTCGTCGAGGGCGTAGGCCAGGAGGCGCTCGGGGTCGGTCTGCCACACGCGGGCGATGTCGTGGCCTTCGATGTAGGTGCGGTGATCGGCGGCGAAGCCAAAATACTGGGCCACCGCTTTGAGGCCGTAGCCGGGGAGGTCGCGTTTGAAGACGTCGAACGACATGACCTGGAAATAGGTGTCGACCACGTGTCGACCGGCGATGTCGAGGGCGGGGTATTCCACAGTGCGCTCGGCAAAGCGCATGTTGGAGGCAAAGGGCCGGGGCACGGAGCCATCGCGGCCAAGCGCAAAAGGAATGCCGTAGCGCTCGCAGCGGGCCGTCAGATAGGCCAGGTCGAAGGCGTAGATGTTATGACCTTCGATGACGTCCGGGTCGCGGTCGCGGATGAGCTGGACGAGTTGCCGCAGCATGTCGGGCTCGGAGAGCGACAGGCCGCTGATGACGTGACGCCAGCCTCGGTTGTCGGAGAGGGCGATGGCGATGATGCAGTCTGCCTCGCGCTTGGCGTTGGGAAAGGCGCCGCTGGCAAACACTTCGATATCGAGCTGCAGGCGGTGTAGATCGTCAAAGGTCATGCCTCTAAACAGAGTGCGCCCGGTTTGCATGAGATACTGCTGTTCGGGGCTGAGAATGAGGTAGAGCTGCTCCGGTCGCCGTTCGCGGTCGCCACTGACTCTTTGGATGTGGTGCACGGCATCCCAGTGCGTCTGCCAGGTATGAAAGACGACGAGATAGCGGTAGGCGTTGTGCCCTTGCAAGGTTTTGAGCCGGTAGCGCTGACGTGGAAAACCGTGCAACAACTGTATATCCGAGAGAAAAAAGAACGGGTAAAACGGCACCTCTTCGGTTTGCAAGCTTTTACTGCCACTGCCACTGCCGCTGCCAGGCTGGCGCCGGTACACGCGCATGAGCGCTTGCGCGTCGTTGCCAGCGTCTGGCGGCACGAGGTGCAGCGCGACCAGATTCGGCGTGGCATCGTGTCCAAACAGAGCGGCATCGGCGTTTGAGGTGCTGTCGAGCGTGGCAGTTGGCATCATTCTCACTGGCTCACTGGCTCACTGGCTCACTGGCTCACTGGCTCACTGGCTCACTGGCTCACTGGGTGTGAATGGGATACGCGTGTGTTAACGTAGGGGTAGGCAGCCTTCCAGAAGATTGCCCGCAGTACCTATATTATCTTCAACATACGCTTTCAGCGCATCGTTAATCACCCAGTTGCGGGAACGGCCCATCGCGGCGGCAATCCGCCCCAAGGCCTCCATGGTTTGCGCATCTGCGCGGATCGAATAAGGTTGCAGGGACATTTGACACCTCCGTATCACATTGTATACCTATTGTGATACTATCACGATAGCCCCACAAAAAGCGACATCGTCTTGGGATAGAATTGGGCATTTTGTGCGGATGGGCTCCACTGTAATATCATAATAAAAAATACCATGCGAAGGAGAAGCGCATGATTCGTGAGGCCTATGCACACGCGGCCTGGAGGTTTGTCGACACGGTCGAGCGGGTTGGAGCGGACCAGTGGGATCGCATCGCACTGGGCGAGTGGACTGTGCGCGATCTGGTGGGGCACACCCATCGTGCCTTGCTCACGGTGGAAACGTATCTCGGCCAACCGGCAGCTGCGGTAGAGGTCGAGCGGTCGGTGGATTATTTTATTCGGGCGAGTGCCGCATTGGCCGACCCGGCCTCGGTGGCGGCCCGTGGCCGAGAGGCGGGGCAGGCGCTGGGTGCCGACCCGGCGGCGGCGGTGCGCGAAGCGGCTGAGCGTGTGCTGGCCGGGGTTAGAGGGGTGGCTGATGACGCACGCCTCACCACCCCGGTTGGCGGCATGCGGCTGATCGATTACTTGCCGACGCGGGTGTTTGAGCTGACCGTTCACACGCTAGATATCGCTGCCGCCATCTCGGTTCCGGTGACGCTCCCGGAAGCGGCGGCGGCGTTGACCCTGGATCTGGTGGCCGATTTGGTGGCCTCGCGGCCGGACAAGGTGGCGCCTTTGTTGTTGGCCGCGACCGGGCGTCAGGCCTTGCCGTCTGGTTTCAGTGTATTCTCGGCCTGATGGGTAGGGTGCGACTGCCTCGCCACATGGCGCCGGCCATGTGGCGGCGTATCTCCTCGCCGGTTCAGCCGCACAAAAAAAGATTGATTCTCACCCGTTTTCTGCCCATCATACAGCGTTTATGACCTCATCGCATCATCACCTTAGGGGGGGAGAGAACACCATGAAAGCAGCCGTATTTCGCGGCGTGCGTCAGCCGCTCACCATTGAAGATGTCCAACTCAGTGCACCCGGACCGCACGAGATTGTCATACGCACGGCCGCGGCAGGCGTTTGCCACAGCGATGTGCATTTTTATGAAGGGCTCTACCCGACGCCGACGCCGGTGGTGTTGGGGCATGAGTCGGCTGGCATCGTCGAGGAGGTGGGCGCTGAGGTCCGCTATGTGGTGCCGGGTGATCACGTCATTACCTGCTTGTCCGTCTTCTGCGGCCACTGCAATTACTGCACCACTGGCCGGCCGTATCTATGTGGCCGCGAGGGCACGCGCCGGGAGGCCGATCAGGCGCCCCGGCTGTCGCAAAACGGTGCGATGGTGCATCAATTTGCCGATCTCTCCTCGTACGCCGAGCAACTTTTAGTGCACGAACATGCCGTGGTCAAGGTGCGAGAGGATATGCCCCTCGATAAAGCGGCACTGATTGGCTGCGGCGTCACCACCGGGATAGGGGCGGTGATCAACACGGCCAAGGTGCCGCCGGGGAGCACGGTGGTGGTGATCGGCTGCGGCGGGGTGGGGCTGAGTGCGGTACAAGGCGCGGCGATTGCGGGCGCGGGACGCATTATTGCGGTGGACACGGTAGCGTCGAAGCTGGAATTGGCCCAGGTCTGCGGGGCGACGGATCTGGTTAACGCCGCAGACGGCGATCCTGTCAAGCAGGTCAAAGACATGACCGGCGGCGGGGTGGAGTACGCCTTTGAGGCGATCGGTCTCAAACAAACCGCCGAGCAGGCGTTTTATATGCTGGCCAAGGGCGGCACGGCCACCATCATCGGCATGATTCCCGTAGGTACTAAAATTGAGCTCAACGGCTCGGATTTCCTGCGCGAGAAAAAGATTCAAGGCTCTAGCATGGGCTCCAACCGGTTCCGCGTGGACATGCCGCGCTATGTGGATATGTATTTGAACGGCAAACTCAAACTGGATGAAATGATTTCGCGCCATATTAAACTCGAAGACATCAACGATGGTTTCGAGGCGCTGCTCAAGGGCGATGTGGCCCGGCAGGTGATTCAGTTCGATTAATGGCATCAGCCATGGTATGGGTAGGAGAAAAAGCGTGGAATGGGTGCATGGGACAGACCTGAGCCTGATAGGTGAGAGCGACTATGCGGTGCAGATGATTCAGCATTTGACAGGTCTGATTCGAGCCAATGCCGAGGACCGCCGGTCGTATTTTCTGCGCGGCAATGCCTACCTGGATCGGGGGGAATTTTTGCTGGCGATCGAGGATTTCACCCGTGCCATTGAGCTGGACCCACAGGACCCGGTAGCCTACAACAATCGCGGCATTGCCTACCGTAGCCTGGTACAGACCGAGCGGGCGATTGAGGACTATCGCCAAGCCCTCGCCCTCGATGTCCATTACCGCGACGCCTACAACAATCTCGGCCTGGCCTTCTCCGACCTGAGTGAGTTTGAAACCGCCGTTCGCCACTACGACCGGGCCATCGAGTTAGACCCCGATTACTGGTATGCCTACAACAATCGTGGCATGGCCCTCTGGGCGCTCGGGCACCGGGACGAGGCCCGGGCAGACTACGCGAAGGTCAAATCACTGCTTGGAGGGCAGGCGTAGACGCCATGCGAGGCCTTGGGTGACTGTTTGATTGCTTGACGGCTTTTTAACTTTCTCCAACGGGAAGTCCCCTTGCGTAAGCTGGGGGATGAAAGTGGGTCGGCTCGAAGAGCCGAGGGTACTCAGTCAAGTTATGTCGTAGGCTAACTTTGTAAAAGTTGTTGACTCGTGCTGTACCTCAACATATAGTGCCTCCCACGAACCAGCGTTTGTTCGCAAGCGACTGATTGTTCGATACCACTTAGGCCCTCCTTCGGGGGGTGAGCTTTTGTCGGTACGAGACCAGGGCATGGGTCTCTGGAAGCTTGTCTTCCTAGAAGCCCCCACCGTAAGGTGGGGGAGATGTCACACAAGTCGTAGAGTCACTCGTTTCATATTGATAAACGATCGTCCCGGTTTCAAGGAGAAGGGTATGGCTGAAGGTTCGTCCCCGACTTATAAACTCATCGAACTCGTTGGGGTATCAGACGAAAGTTACGCCGCTGCCACGAAAAAGGCTGTGGCCCGGGCCAATCAGACCTTGAAAGGGCTCGGGTGGTTTCAGGTGACGGAGCTGCGCGGTCTGATTCAGGATGGTGAGATTTCCGAGTACCAAGCGACTGCCAAGATCGGATTCCGCCTGTTGGATGCAGATCAACTTTAGGAGTGACTAGTGGTTAGTTTTCTCACTAACCACTAGTCACTATGCGCTCACACGTGGAGATCCGTCAAAGGCAGGTTGATGGCCTGTCCGGACTCGGCACTTCGGGATACCGCTTCGGTAAATTCCATGTACTTGGTGCCGGTGGCGAAATCCGTTAGCCGCAGTTCCTCCTGACCACGAATAGCGCCGACGAATTCCGCTTCGACCCGCCAAGCTCCGGCTTTATCGGCCGGAATCTCGATGGCTTTCAGCTCCGCGTCGCCCTCTTTGCCGCCGTACAGGGTTTGGCTGTTATGGTCGTAGTGCAAGGTGCCGGCAGTCCCGAACAGCCAGGCCCCGGGGCCGGGGGAAAAACCGCTCACCGCACTGAATTCGTACGTTGCCGCCCCGCCGTTTTCGAGATCGGCGACGATGTCGACGTAGTCCGGCACATCGACTGTACCCATTTGCCCCGTGCTGGCATCGCGCCGCTGCCCGACGCAAACCCGCGTCAGGGCATACACCCGCGACGCCGGGCCGACCCAGCGCATGGAGGCCTCGTACCAAATGCCCATGTTTTGAATGTTCATGCCGCTCAACGACTTTTGATGACGCCAATGCAGCGGCCCGTCCGGCCTGGCAAAGCCGGCCACCGTCCCCCGAACCTTGAGACTAATGAGATCGCCAAGGTAGCCCTCGGCCAGCAGTTCTTGAAGGGTGGTGTCCACTTTGAACGTTAGCGGCGAAGGCACGATTTGTGCCACTAGATGGGGATGGGCCTGTGAAGCTTTGAGCATGGTATAGGCTTCAGTGGCATTCATGGCCATGCGCGCCTCACACTGCACGTGTTTGCCCGCTTCGAGGGCGGCGCAGGTCATTTCGCAGTGCATGTAAGGCCAGGTGCCAATCACCACGGCATTGATGTCATCGTCGGCCAGCAGCGCCCGCCAGTCTTCGTGGATCTGCGGAATGCCGAATTCATCGGCGACGCGCTGGGACGACTCGCGGCTGCGATTGCACACGCTGACGATGTCGACTCCAGGAATGGCCTGCAGGCCCGGAATGTGTCTCGATCGCGTATTGCCACCCGCGCCAATCAAGCCGACTTTGATGGGTTGTTCACTCATGCTAACTCTTCTCCCCTTGTTATCCAGGTCAAACCATGAATGTGAGTGGGCTGATTATTCCGTGAGGTGGGAGCTGTGTCAATGACAAGTTCTCTACATCTGCTTTCTAGACATCCGAGCCAGAACGTGAAAAGATAGAGTCTCAGTAGTTCACGATTTGGCTGCAAATGCTTGAAACAAGGGAACAAATGCTTATTATTTTTAGGTTTTAAAATTTAACCCATTGAGTTTTTAGAACTTATGGGCTTCTCCAGGTTGGCCGAAAGCAGATCCCCGCTTGGTCACGAAAGCTCACAACGACCAAGGAGACGCGGATTCGTTTTGAACTCCTCAACGCTCTGAAAACGCAACTGCCGCCTCTTCGAATAAGCTTTCAAGACAAACCAGCAGTAAGGTCGATATCCAAACGACTGGACAAATTGACAAAAAAGAGGTACAGACCTCCAAGACATAACACTTAAGAGGAGGTCTGTGATGACAGTAGCTTATCTCAATGATGAAGTCGTCGTCAAGGAAGCACAGAGACGATTGCAAGCGGCCTTACCGATCGACTGGGAGGGCTACTGGTACAGCGCCATGG
>Ga0214472_10004574_pt1 | contig 14604 bp, 15 predicted proteins | sample RVTome_6_FD_207662 | JGI IMG/M metagenome (GOLD analysis project Ga0214472, IMG submission 207662) | Soil microbial communities from uranium-contaminated site in the Upper Colorado River Basin, Wyoming, United States - RVT140D175 | ecosystem: Environmental > Terrestrial > Soil > Contaminated >...
CCGTGCTCCAGCGCCGCCTATCACGGTCCTCCTGGACTGGACTGCGGTTCTCGAGAGCGGCGCGCCGGCGGCGCGCAGATAACCGGTCGGCTGCCGCGGAGAGGCGGCCCTTACGTCAAACGCGACGCGACGCGCGGGAATGTTCCGAATCCGCGTCATGCCTTTGATCGCGCATTACGATGCAAACGTAATCACCCGCGGCATTCGCGAGTTCCTGGCCAGAGATTGGGCGGCAGCGCGACAGAACAAGGATCTCTACTGGGGCCACCGAATCGCACGCCTGGGGACGGCTGAAGCGTTTCGCATGGCCGAGGAGCTTCGCCGCCCGGCGATGCTACGCGATTCCACGCGAACCACATTGCCGACACGCCGCTGGATACCCGATTCGAACCGTTCGCGTGGGAGCCGGCGACCACCTGAACGGAAGCCGACAGCAGACGCGGGAGATCGACGACACAATGCGTTTCTCGAATGTCGCTCACGGTCCGTCTTCCGATGCGGATGCGACGCTGCGGGAGGAACAGGGGCAGCGCCCGGGAGACGTTGTCATCCGCAGCCTCGGCGCTGGCATGTACGTGATCAGCAGGATCGCCGGCGAGCGAATCGCAACGTGTGACGATCGCTTCGACGCCATGCGCCGAGCGTGCGCCGTGGCCCGGGAGACTGGCGCGAATGTGTGGATCCGTGTCGATGGTCCTTCGGAGATTTATCACGAGGTGCTCTGTCCATAATCGCTGCCAGCCGGTTCCGACGATTAGTGCGCACGCGTGCACAACTTGTCCCGGCGCTCGAGAAGCGCGACTCGAATTCGTGCGGAAGCCGCGCCGGCCGCACGACCTCTCTCACGGTTGCCGCCGCGCCTCGAGGATGTCGGCCACCGACGGGCGGTCGGCAGGACCGGTGCCGACATGATGGAACCGCACGGTGCCCGCCGGATCGATGAGCACATCGCCCCCGAGCTGTCGCGTGTCGGCGCCGGAGTATTTCGGCAATCGGCCGCGCGCGAGCTCTTTCAGGTACGCCAGCCACGTCCTGCCTCCCCAGATGTCCCGCAGGCGTCCCTGGTGCATGCCGTAGCCTCGGTACAGTGTGCGGTCGTGGTCGATGAGCACGGGCCAGTGAACCTTCGTTTCCGCAAGGTACGCCCGAACGAACGGCGTGGTCTCGAACGTCACGACCGCGATCCGTATCCCCAACTCCTGGAGCGCTCGTTGGTGCTGCTGCAACTGCAGCAGGTGCCGGCGGCAGGGGAGTCACCCAAGGTGCCGGTGAAACACCAGCAGAAGCCAGTCACCCTGATAGTCGGCCAGGCGGTGTGTGCGCCCGTTCGCATCGGGCAATTCGAACGGAATCGCCGGCGTGCCCGTCCGCGGTCCCTTCATGCCCTGTGTCACGCCTCTCCTTTTTGTGTGGGCGCCATGCAGCGTGTGCGCCTGGCAGTCAATTCCGCACCGCTGGCTCGGGCTCGGCGGTGAACCCGGTGCCTCTCGTGATGGCCTCTGCAATGGCTCGCGGCGTGGTCCTGGCCGGATCGTATGCCACGCGGGCCTGGTTGTCTTCGAGGCTGACGTCCACGCTCGTGACCCCGTCCACTTTCCCGGCCGCCATCTTCACGGCCACCGCGCACCCGGCACACGTCATGCCCTCCACGTTGACGACGCACGTGTGGCTCGTGTTCGCCCGGCCCGCAGCCGCAACGTCGGGCCTCATGCTGGCAAGGGTCGCGCCTCCGACGGCGAGTCCGACCAGAAGCGACAAATCCGACAGTAGCTTTCACGGCTTTCCGGCCTCTACTACTGAAACTGCGGTGGCGGCGATACGCCTCACCGCTGCGGCAACATCGCCGAGACAACAGGTGCCGCGCGGATTTCGAACCTCGCACGCGCAGCGCCCCTTCTCGATGTGTTCGCGTATGCGCGCGACCGCCTGCGATGCTCCTGTCGCGTGGATCTCGTCGCGAATCCCTGCCTCATCCTCACCGAAGCAGTAGCAGAGCATCCGGGCGCCGGCGGCGTCCTTCTGCCACACGGGAACCCGCACGTCGGCGGTCGAGTACGTCTCGCCGTGCTCGGTGAAGTACACGATGTCGCACGCCGGATCGGGACAGAAACGGTGCCGCGAGCCAGTGGCCCGGCGAAGCGCCGACTCGGTCAGCAGCGCTCTTACCGTCTGGAGCTCCACTGCCATCCCGATGGTGCCGTTCACCGGACATTCGGCGCGCTGGGTTGCGCTTACCCTTTGTACTGAGCTGCAGACGCACATGTTCGTCCTCGCGATGAATCCAGTGTCCGCCCTTGAGCGCGGTCCAGAGTCAAGTCCTTTTTTGTAGGCCGATGACCGTCATAGGGATATCTCTTCCGCGACTGTTATGGCTGTGTGTCTAGGACCGCTATGCGGCTCGCGGTCAGACGGAGGAACGGGTACAACATTCGCGTAACGAGCCGCATAGCGGTCCAACTCACACGGGCGCTGTCTCGTGACTTTCTCGGATCCTGGCTGTGGTACCGTCGCGGAAATCAACGAGCGGGGAGCCCCTGCCGCTCGACGGCTGCCGCGTTCGGTGGGCGAGACATGAGCGATTCGACAGAGCCCGCGTACCGCCCCATTGGCGACTACGCACTGATTGGTGACTGCCGGTCTGCGGCGCTCGTCTCCGGCGCTGGCTCGATCGACTGGCTCTGCTGGCCACGGTTCGACAGTCCGTCGATCTTCGGCGCGTTGCTGGACCGGCGCCTTGGCGGCCGGTTCAGCATTGTCCCGGTCGAACCGTTCGTGACGAGGCGCCGGTATGTGGGAGACACGGCCGTGCTCGAAACGACGTTCCAGACGGCGAACGGCGTGGTACGTCTGACGGACCTGATGCCGGTGGCGTCTGAAGCCGAAAAGGCGCGGGCCCTGTGGCCCGACCACGAGCTGTTGCGGCGGATAGAGTGTCTGGAGGGAACCGTCGAGGTCGACGTCCTCTTCGATCCACGTCCCGATTACGGGCGTCTGGCGCCTCGGCTGATCGATCGGCACGCGTTCGGTCTGGTGTGCGAGCATCGGGCGCAGGTGATCGCGCTCCGGAGCGAGATTCCGTTGGAGCCCGGCGAAGGACCGGGCGCGCGGGGCCGCGCGCGGTTGCGCGCCGGCGAGGCGCGAAGGCTGTCGGTTACGTACGATCGATGGCTGCCGGTCGTGCTCGTGCCGTTGGGTGGCGCCGCGGAAGAGCGGATTGCACGTTCGCTCGCGTGGTGGGAAGCCTGGACGCACGGGTGCCGTTATGACGGTCCGTACGCGGAGATGGTGCGCCGGAGCGCCATCGCGCTCAAGCTGATGACCTACGCGCCCTCGGGCGCGGTGATCGCCGCGCCGACGGCGTCGCTGCCGGAGCGGATTGGCGGCGTGCGCAACTGGGATTATCGCTACTGCTGGCTGCGGGATGCATCGCTGACGCTGCGCGCGTTCGACGATCTTGGCTTTACCGTCGAGGGGGAAGCCTTCCTCTCCTGGGTCCTGCACGCGACCCGGCTCACGTGGCCCGAGCTCCAGGTCCTGTACGACGTCTACGGCGAGGCGCGGATCCCTGAATCCACGCTCGATCACCTGGAGGGCTACGCCCGATCGGCTCCGGTGCGGGTGGGCAATGCGGCCATCGATCAACTGCAGCTCGACACCTACGGGGAGGTGATCGACGCCGCATGGCGCTATTGCGAGCGAGGAGGGCGGCTCGACCGCACGACCGCGCGCACGCTCATTGGCCTCGGCGACACCGTCATCCGGCGCTGGCACGAGCCGGACGAGGGCATCTGGGAGCCGCGCGGCGGCCGCCAGCACCACACGCACTCGAAAGCGATGTGCTGGGTGGCGCTCGATCGTCTGGTGCGCCTCTGCGAGCGGCGCCACGTGCAGGCCGGGTCGGCGCGGTTCGCCCGGGCGCGCGACACGATCCGCGAGGTCGTCGAGGCACGCGGCTACAGCGCGCGGCTTGGGAGCTATGTCAGCATCTTCGGACGCGAGACGCTCGACGCCAGCCTGCTGCTGCTCTCGCTCATGGGATACGCCGATCCCCAATCGCCGCGCATGCGCGGGACGCTGGCGCGCGTGCGTGAGCGGCTCGGCGCGGATGCTCTCCTGTACCGCTATCTGGACGAAGACGATGGGCTGCCGGGATCCGAGGGGGCATTCGGCATCTGCGGCTTTTGGGGCGTCGAGGCTCGGGCGCTGCAGGGAGAGGTGGCGGCCGCGCGGGGCGACTTCGAGCGCCTCTTGTCGTTCGCCAACGACGTTGGACTGTTCGCCGAAGAGATCGATCCCGGGTCGGGCGCCGCCATCGGGAACTTCCCACAGGCGTTTACGCATGTGGGCTTGATCAATGCGGCTGTCACGCTCGCGCGCCTGCAGGGAGAAGGGCCCGCGCACACTCCGGTCGCAGCCGTCGACCGCCGAGGGCACGCATGAACGTGCCGAGTGTTCTCCTGTGGGGCTTTGCGGCCACCATCGTGCTGTCCATCACCATGGCGGGCAGCCAGAGGCTGGGCTACACGCGCATGAGCATTCCGTTCCTGCTGGGGACGATGGTGACGCCGAACCGCGATCGCGCGATGCTGCTGGGCCTCCTGGTGCACATGATGAACGGGTGGCTCTTTGCGCTGCTCTACGCGCTGGCGTTCGAGAGCTGGCATCGCGCGACGTGGTGGCTCGGCGCCGGGATTGGCATGGTGCACGGGCTGTTCGTGCTCACGGTGGGCATGTCGATCGTTCCCGCCATGCACCCTCGGATGGTCAGCGAGTACTTTGGTCCCACGCCGAACCGGCAGTTACAGCCGCCCGGTTTTCTGGCGCTCAACTACGGCTCTCGCACGCCAATCGTGACGCTCGTCTCACACCTGGTCTACGGCGCCATCCTCGGTGCGTTCTATCAGCTCGCCGGGCCGTGAGCGCGGCGTTACGCGTCGAACTCGTCGATACGCAATTCGCAGTGCCTCCTCTTTGTCTCCGGTCTCGACCGGGCTTCGGCGAACCGCCCACGTTGGGCGGCCCAATCGATGGCAACAACATACTTGACTCACCATGCTTGAGTTAGTAGTCTGTTTGGGTATGGCGAATACCAAGCCGTTTGTGTCGTTGGCCTGTGTCTGCGAAAAGGCCCTTCAGGAGGCGGATAAGGTCCTGAGCCTAATCCGGGTGGTGGACACGTATTACGTGCCTCCGACGCCGCCAGGTCTGCCTCCAGACATAAAACCGGCCGTTGATGTCACGGTGGTAGTGACTCTGAAATCAGGGGATGTCGTAGGGAGTTACGAAATAGGCCTTGCCTTGCGCCCGCCCATTGGGGCGCCGGCGCCAGAACCTAAAAAATGGCCGATCGTTTTCAAGGGTGCCGAACAGGGTGCCAACGCGATCGTGAAATTCCCCGTCTCGACAGATGTTCTTGGATTGTATTGGTTTGACGTGCTCTGGAAGGGCGAAGTATTGACGAGTATTCCGTTCAAGCTAGTTGCAGCTCCCACCCCTTCTGTCCACTAGCCAAGTAACGAGAGGCCGCCACGCGACTGGATACCCGAATGTTATTCAGAAGTGCGAGCAACTCGGAGTTGAATTCGTCTTCGCTAATTATGTTGTCGTGGTGCTCCGACACGAGCAGATTGACGGCCGCCACAAATTCAATGGCACTGTCGTCGCTATCCACGAACATGTTCCACCGTTCGGACGCAAGCCATCGTTCAAACGCCCCGAGGGACACTTCGCCCAGCAAGACGGAGGCGAGTTTCTCTCTGACATCGCGTTCATGAATCATGGCTACACCGAAGGTGCCAAAAGCTCCATATGTCGCGGTCGATCTGTGGACCTTGAGATGCCTCTACAATAAAAGCAATTACGCCGCCAGGATTGCCAACTGGGAATTTGTCGAGCTTTTCCGCTGGCAGTCCAAAGTGCGCCGCAACGGGAATCGGACGGTCCAAGTCTACTACGGGCCGACAACTGGAGAATTAATGCTGATTCTTCAATGGTTTGAGGATGACAAGGGACTAATTCTGGCGAGCGGACTCAGAGATCCGAAGCAGTTTGTTTCGCTAGATCCAACCATCGATTACCACCAGCATGGCGGCAACCGATGGTGGGAAAAGGTGCGACGGGCGCCGGAATCGTTACTCGGCGAGGGTGACGCAAATACTTGGGTTGGGCGCTTGGTTATTTCGCTGCAGCGCGCTTACGGTTCTTGGCGGCGTTGGAAATGCGAACGTTTCGGCCCAGTGGAGACGTACCGCCATCGAGTTCGGTTTTGGGTACTTGGACAATTCGGCGCGTGAAATCGGCCAGCCGATCAAGCGAATCGGCTGGCGCCAGTTCATCGTGCTTTTTGTCGCGGTCCTCGTCGGAGCTGTGGGTGGGCTTTCTCAGCACGTTTGCGGTAGTTCCTTTCCGGTCAGCGCGACATAGGTAACGCGCTTGCCGAGGATGCCTTTCACTGCACCGATGAACCGCCCAAGGTCGGAGTCCTTGCGGTTGTTAAAACGATACGCCTGTTCGTCCAGTTAGCGAAATAGATGGAACGGTTCAACGCTCACGTAGGTTCCGGTCAGCATACGCTTCAGGAGACTCCAGAAGTTTTCCATGCCGTTGGTGTGGACTTGCCCATCGACGTACCGCTCCGCATGGTCGATAACGTTGTGGACGTACAGATCGTCCGCCAGTCCTTTCGGGGCGCGCTCGTACGACTTCAGGGCATCGGTGTAGACGGTGGCGGTCCCATCCATCTTGACGTGCTTCCGAATATTGCTCTGAAGCCGATAGCGCCGAGTGTTCTCTACAATCTCGGTGCGGATTTCGGAGTGCCCTTTGTCCCCGTGCCGTTCGAGCAGACCTTGAACCGCGACCTTTCCACGATGGCCGCCAGTGTGCCCGCCGAGCACGCGATCCCGCTTGCCCTTGTGCATATTGCGCGCCTTGCCGCCGATGAAAGTCTCATCGACTTCGATAGGACCGCCGAACTTGCGGAAGGTGTTGCTCTGCATCGCCGCGCGAATGCGGTGCAGCATGAACCACGCGGTTTTCTGAGTGACGCCAAGGGCGCGAGCGAGTTCGTAGCTGCTGATGCCGTTCTTGCAGTTCACGATCATCCACATCGCGGGCATCCACTTTTCGAGGCCGATGGGGCTGTCCTCGAAGATGGTCCCGACCTTCGCGCTGAATTGCTTCGCGCAGTCCCTGCACTTCCAGAGACGACGGGTGCTGAGGAAGCCGACCTTCTTGGACCCGCAGGACGGGCATTCGACGCCGTTCGGCCATTTCAGGGCGGCGACGAATTGCAGGGCTATGTCTTTATCCGAGAAGTACTTAACGGCATCCAGAAGGGTGCGCGGTTGGTTGGTCGCCATGATTCACCGAGAATATCAGGCATTTCGTGGTGAGTCAAGTATATTCGAACGCGCGGCCACGGCCGACCGAAGACGATGCAGCCGAATGTAATAGGCCGGGGCCAGCCGTGCTGCGAGCGCATCGACGTGCTGCGGCTCCAGGGCGGTGACGAGGTCGGCGTCGAGGCTCGCCCTGGCGATCCCGTGCGCCGAGCTCGCCACGGAACCACTCACGTAGTAGCGCACGCCGAGGGCATCGAACGCCTCTCCAACGGGTTGAAGCGCTGCGACGAGGTCGGAGCCGGTCATGTCCCGGGCCGATGCGCCGAGCTTCGGCGGTCCAGGTCGGCCCGGAGGGCCGCGGCGAGGTCGGCGCCATAGTGCAGCTCGACGAACCGCAGGTCCACGTCGCGAGGCGACGCCGCCGGCTGCGCGCGTGCCAGGGCGCGGCGGGCCGCGCCCATCACGGTGGCCGAGAGCGACAGCGCAAGGTGAAGGCGGCGCGCGATGGGCGCGGCGCGGAGCAGCTCCACCTGGACGCGTTCGGCGTCGGGTGCGGTGTCGGTCGGTCTCGCGGGAATCGGCATTCGGACGCTCGCCACATGGTACAGCCACATAATCGCGTCGGCCGTTGCGATGGGACGACAGTACCTGGAAGGGGAGACGCTCGAGGATCGGCTCCGGAGACCTGTCTCCTGACTCTAAACGCGGTCGCGATTCTTACCGAAGGTCGTCGGCGACCAAATCGGCCCGTCGAGGCCAGGACGGAAGCTACTCCTGGATGGTTCGTCGGTTCGCCCACAAGGCAAAGCTGTGGGCACACGATCGAGCCGCGCGTCGACTCGATCGTATATCCGGGACCAAACGATCGATCACCTAAATCGTTTGAGCTCCAGTCCTCAGAAATCGAACGCCACGCTGAACTTCAGCAGGCGCCCGCTGAGAATTTGCTGGACGTCCAGCCACTGCGATCCGTATCGCGGCACCAACTGCAGCACGTTGTTCGCGTTGAAGACGTTGAAAATGTCGAAGTTGCCCCGCAGGCGAGACGTGCCGCCCAGGCGGACGATCTTCGAGAACCGGAGGTCGATCTGCTGGCCGCGCGGCTCGTGCATCTTGCCGTACGGGATGATCTCCACCGGCACGTTGGCGCGCGTCCCCGCCGCCAAGTCGCGCCCAAGCGACCGCGCAATCTCGTCGTTCGTCGCGAGGTAGGACGCCCTGATCGGCACGCCGGGGATGTTCTGGTAGATCACGCTGGTCTGAATGTCGTACGGCAGCGGATAGACCCCCATGAACTTGACCTGCGTCGCCGAGCCCCACGTCGGCTCGATCTTGCAGTGCTCGGAGGTTCGCGGCAGGACGTCAAAGCTCTGGAACGGTATGCGCGAGGAAGAACCGGCCTCCCCCGGGAACACGTAAAAGTCCGACGTCACGTTCGGCTGGTCATTGAAGGCACACAGATCGTACACCGTTCGTCCGACACTCAGACCCCCGCTGAAGAACCCGCCCTGGCCGAAGCGCGCGGTCAGCGTCGCGTCGACGCCGTTGTACACGTGGCTCTGCTTGCCGTAGTTCGTGGCCTTCGTCACCAGGCGATCGACCTGCCCAAACAGCGCCGGGCTCACGTCGTAGAGCCCGCAGATCTCCCCGCCGCTGTAGGGGCCCAGGCGCGAATCGGTCGGCGCCGTGATGCAGAACTCGTCGTAGTCCGCGGCGCCGGTCGCCAGGTTCTCCATCGCCAGGAAGCCGCCGTACCAGGTGCGGTAGTAGCCGACGTTGAGGCCAATACCCGGCGCCAGCTCGCGCTGCGCCGACACCGCCGCTTCCCAGTGGTGCTGCTGGCGGTTGAACCCCTCGAGCGCGTCGTCCGCATTACGCGTGTCGGCGCGCGGTTGCCCGAAATTGAGGTTCGACCAGCGCCCGCACTCCCCGTTGGCCGCCGGAGTCCCCAGCTCGCAGTCGGGCCAGTAGTTGCCGTTCTGGTCGTTCCACGTCCGGTTGACGCTGCCCGTCCGGTTGCGGGCGGGGTTGAACGCCGCCGTCTCCGTCTGCACCGGGTAGCGGCCCAGCGAGAACTTGACCGCCGTCCGCCCGTCACCGAACAGGTCGTAGGCGGCGCCGACACGCGGGCTGAGATTCCGCCAGTGCGGCACGTTGGTCAGCGGCGCGAAGCGGCGCTCGGGCACCCAGATGCCCGCGCCCAGCACCTGTTCCGGCGTCGACCCGACGGCGTCGTTGAAGCGGAGGCCGAGGTTCAACGTCAGCCGGTCCATCGTCCACTGATCCTGGGCGTAGATCGCGATGTCCCGCACCTTCTCCTGATAGTTCCAGGGCGCGTCCAGAAGCGTGACCTGGTTGGGCACGCCTCCCCGGAAGCGGAAACTCATCGCGTAGGCGCCGGCCTGGAAGAGGTCGTTGCCGAGCGCGGCGATGTTCCCCCGGTTCATCTGCCGCAGATGGAGGCCCGTCTTGAAGTTGTGCGACCCGGTGACGTAGGAGACCGTGAACGCCTGCTGGAACTGCTCGCGCGGCAGGTGGCGGGTGCGGGCCACGGCGCCGTAGACGAACCCGGGCGACTGCTCGGTAATCGCGATATCCGTCAGTTTCTGCCCCATCCCCTGGGTGCGCGTGTCGTTCTGTTTGTGAATCTGCGCCGACCCCCGCGCCTCGATCAGAAGGCGGTCGGTGACCGGGAACGTCCAGGCGGCCGCCGAAATGTAGTTCGGGTTGTACTTGTGATCCCCGGCCGCCTTCGGATCCCGCGGGCTCGCGATCAAGTTGAAGAAGCAGTTGCAGTTAGGCTGGTGCATCATCGAGGCCGTGACCCTGTGCCGCTCGGCCGCCTGCCACGTCAGGCGGAGTGTGAAGTCCCTGGCGTAATCGTCGGTGTAAGCCGGGCGGTCCAGGTCGGGCACGTACAGGAACGACTCCGGCTGCTCGACCGAGTTGAAGTAACTGAAGTCACTGTAACTCTGATTGACCCCCGCCCGGACGGCGCCAAAGAACCAGAGGCGATCCTGCACGATGGGCCCGCCCGACGAGGCGCTCATGTCGCGCCATTTCTTGAGGGAGCCCAACCGGTCCGGGTTGAGCCCCCGGGCGAGCAGGTCGTCGTTGATGTTGCTGCTTTCCAGGCTCGGACCGACATAGGCGTAGGACGCCGCGCCCGAGAAGATGTTGCTCCCCTCTTTCGGGATCATGTTGAGCTGCAGGCCGCCGGTGTCGCGGTCGGCGCCGACGCCGCTCGTCTCGACGACGACTTCCTGGTAGGCCGCCTGGTTGTAGACGACCACGCCCTGGTTCAGCTGCGCCAACTGGTAGTTCATCCCGTCGACCACCGGTCGCGAGGCTGGCGCGCCATGCACGCTCCAGTTCGTGCTCGCCCGATCGCTGAGCTGCCCCACCGACCGGTCGGTGGCGCGCAGCAGATCGGCGCCCGGAATGACCTGTTGCAGCATGGCGAGCCGGCCGGTGCCGGGCACCGACTCCAGCGCCTCCTGCTCGAACTGCGCCTGCCCGCGCGTGCTGCGGAGGTCGACCAACGGCGCCTCCCCCGTGACGGTAATCGTCTCTTCGAGCGCCCCGACCGAGAGCTGCGCATCGACGGTCGCCGTGAACTCGGCTGGCAACTGGACGCCGGCGCGGCGCAGGGTGGTGAAACCGGGCAGCGTAAACGTCACCGTGTAGAGACCCGACCGCAGATCGACAATGCGGTAGACCCCCTGACCATCGGTGACGGCCACACGGACTTTCTCAATGAGAGCGGGGCTTGACGCTTCCACGGTCACGCCGGGCAGAAGTCCCCCCGACGTGTCGCGCACGACACCGGTGATACCGCTTTGCGCCCAGGCTGCCGGTACCACCAGCAGCACCCAGAGGACAACTAACGACGCGGTTCGTGAGCCTCTCATGGGTTTCTCTCCTCGTTGAACTGAGAAACGACCAGTCTGAAAGCGATCCGTGCTATGGGTTAGCGCGCCTTGCGCGACCCCTCCGAAATCTGGGTGCCTGTGACCACATTGATCACGCCGTAATTCTGTTCGTGGCACGCGAACTCATAGAGTGGCGGATCTATTCTCGGGAGCGGAGCTTCTGCTGAGAAAGGCCTGGTCCACGTGTTCGGATCGGTGATCGTGTACTGATACCGCAGCGTATTCGGGCCAATCCGGGTGAAGCGCTCGACCAGCCGCAAAGCCCCCGTCGCGCCGCCGAAATTCCTGGAGTGAGACAGTTCATTGAAGTTGGCGGTCTCGACGACCAGGGTATCGCCCTCCCACCGGCCGCGCGAGTCCCCCAACCAGTGGCGGACGTTGTTTGGGAGCGGCGGACGTCCATCCAGGGGGATGATACGGACTTCACTATTCGTCTGAAGGAGAATCACCACGTATCCGGGCGTTTGCACCAATTGAGACTCGGCGCTCACGCCGGCGGCAGCCGACGCGGCAGTCGCGCCGGGCGCGCCGCCTCTGATGAGCGGCGCGCCGTACAGTCCCAGGACGCAGCGCGTGTACAAGTTGCCAAACGTCCGGATACCGGCGGCCGGATTGCGCGCCCGTGCGGCCGCCGCGGCGGCCGCGCGCCGCTGCTGCGCCTCTGGCGTCCAGGGCGGCAGGCGCCCATCCGGCGGATCGACAATCAGCGACGTCCGCAGGTTCGGCGTCGCCCCGGCCTGCCACGCGTCCATCCCGAATTCTTTCCAGTCGTAATGAACGGTACGCGGGTCGACTTCCGAGTCGGACTCCACTGCCTTCTTGAACGCGGCGAGAGCCTCCTCTTCGGTATAGAACGGCTTGTCCGCCAGTTCGGCGGGCCGCTCCAGCGGCGTATAGGTGGCCAACAACCAGTAGCCCCGGAGGTCCGGATCGCCCCACGGCGTCCGCGACACGGTCCAGTTCTTGAGCGCGGCCTCAGCCCGGGTCCTGTCCGCCGCCTTCTTGATGGCCTCATCGGTGTTGAAGGGACTCCGCTCGGGCGCCGCCGTTCCGGACGGGGCCTGCGCCAGCACGACGGCCATCCCCGCGACCATGAGCGCCGAGGCGGCCATCGCACTTCCGATTCGTATAATCCGTTTATGCATTTGTTTGTCCTCTGCGCCTCATGGATCCCCCTGTGGCCACTGGGGACCTGGGCTACCGGTTCTGGCCCTTCCCGTCAGCGCCAGGAGCCGAGCCGCCCATGAACACCTTGCGCCCGTCGGGATACTCAAAGAACACCGCGACGGCCTTGTTCTCGCCGCTCTTGGCCTGATAGCCGAAGATCTTGATTTCGGATCCGACCGGCAGGCTGGCCTTGGTCACGCCATTCCTGAACAGATTGACGGGTGGACCACCCTCCAGACCCCAGTTGGTGGTCGCGCCATCCGCGCCTTTCACATCAATCCACACCCATGAGTGGGGGTTGACGAGTTCCACTTTCGTCACCGTGCCCTGAAGGTTGATGGGCTTGGTCTCGTCAAACGCCGCAGCAAATGAGTGATGCGCGTGAATCGGCGCCGCTGCCGGCAGCACACCAAGTACAGCAATTATGCCGAGAATCTTTACTGTCGTCCGCATCTCGTGCTCCTTCGCGCTATTCGTACTTTCGCGTGCAACCGAGGTCTGCCTCGCCGGCTTACAGCTCACCGCGTCGAACGATCCGGCGGGTGATAGAGCCCGAGAGGTGCGTACATCATCTCTTCCACGAACGGCACACAATTGAATTCCATGAGCTGAACGTTCGGCTCCAGGCGCCGGTAGATCGGGAAGCTGATCTTCCACGGCCGGGTATAGACGTTTGGATCTTCGATGGTCGCTTCATACATAAGGTGATCCGGCCCGCGGAGCGTCCAGCGCTCGACGATGTGCGCCGCGTCGGTGGCGTAGTTCCCGGCGCGATCGAACCAGGTATGGCCGTTGAAGCCTCTCACGTCCACAACCAGCGTGTCCCCCTCCCATTTGCCGTTCGACCAGCCCATCCAGGAGTCGACTGGTGCCTCCATCTGCGGGTCGATGTAGATGTGCCGCATCGAGCCCTTGTACTCGTACACGATGAGGATCTGGTCGCGGTTCTGGAAGATCTGAAAGGGAAACGGCATGTAGTTCGCGCGCGGCACGCCGGGGCGGTAGCACTGGAGTTCCGGGTCGCCATAGTCGAACCGGCTCGGGTCGTTGGTGACCTTCACCACCATCCGGTTCTTGAAGTTCTCCTTCTTTCTCTCGAGCGCCTCCGGCTTGTACGGGATCGTCCCGCCCTCGACGATCCCCATGCCTCCCGGCTGCGCGCCCCAGGCGCCCATGATTTCGGGGTGCGGCCCCGCCTCCGCGTGATGCGCCTCGATGTCCCAGTTGGCGGTTGTGACCGACTGCCAAATCCCATTCAGATTCGGCCGTCCATCCTCGGTGCGGGTCAGGCCTCCGGCCTGGCCCTGACCCGGGACCGTCGCCGCAAACCATAGCACCGCGACGGCCACCACCGCCGCCGCCGCCATCAATGCTTTTCTGCGAATGTGCATGACATCCTCTACTTTGGGTACCAGTTGAGAAGACGAACTTCGATGGGCTGCCCATTCAGCGCTGCTCTGAACTCCTCCGGCTTCTGTCCCATGTAGTGATACGGGATAGCGACCTTCGGCCGGAACGCCTTGGCGCACTCCGCCGCTTCAGCGGGTGTCATCGTGTACGGCAGATTCATCGGCAATAGCGCGACATCGACGTTCTTGACCCAACTCACAATCGCGGGCACGCATTCGGTGTCGCCCGCCACATAGATTGACGCGGCCTGGTTCTGTCGCGCGACCGCCAGTTTGTCGGTGAACACCAGTAAGTAGCCCTGTCCACGACCCGGCGGATGGTACAACTCGCCGGGACTCGGGCCGCGCTGGATGTTGTACGCGGGGACCGTAATGATCGTGATGCCGGTCAGTGCCTGCTCGTTCGTTCTCATCTGGCGATTCGCCATCACGACCGTATCAGGGATTTTCTGCGTGTCGGCGACCGCCTGTGGCACGACGACGGGCGCGCCCGGTTTGCGAAGCTTCGCCACCGCAGCGGGGTCGAAATGATCCGGATGGATGTCAGTAATGAGGATAAGATCGGCCGGCCTGGCGGCGGCGAGATCGGCCTGACCGCCGACGGGATCCACAATGACGACTTTGCCGCCATGGTCGATCTGCACGCTGGCGTGTCCGAGCGCCCTGACGACGATTTCCCCACCAGTGGCCGGAACACGCGTCGTCGACGGCACCTGTGCGTGTACGGTCGAGACCGTTGCCGCCATCAACCAC
>Ga0214472_10004575_pt1 | contig 14604 bp, 14 predicted proteins | sample RVTome_6_FD_207662 | JGI IMG/M metagenome (GOLD analysis project Ga0214472, IMG submission 207662) | Soil microbial communities from uranium-contaminated site in the Upper Colorado River Basin, Wyoming, United States - RVT140D175 | ecosystem: Environmental > Terrestrial > Soil > Contaminated >...
CCGCGAACGGGTTGCCGCCCATGGGCCGGTCGTCCACGACCGCGCTGCCGTCCCTCCCCCAATCGGCCCGCTTCCAGATGCGGAGCAGGACGCGCTGGCACACGATGGCGCCGACGAAGAGGCCAGCGCCCATGAAGAGGACGCCGTCGTTGCCGATGAACCGCACAGTCAGGTCGGTTAGCACGGGGCCGCCGAGCGCGCCGGCGGTGCCGCCAGCCGCGAGTACGCCGAAGAGCCGCTGCGTCTGCTGCGAGCTGAAGAGCTCGAGCAGAAACGACCAGAAGACCGAGACCATGAAGAGGTTCAGAACGCTGATCACGACCCAGAAGAACTGCGCGGCAGCCACGCTCGCCTCCGAGGCGCGAAACGCGATGCCGACGACTGCGAGGGAGATGGCCACGAAGCCGTAGATCCACGGCAGGAAGGTGCTGCGACGGAAGCGCGCGCAGAGCCACCCGTAGGCCGGCACGACCGCGATCGACACGATCCACGTCGCCACGAAGAGGTCCGCGGTCCGGTCGGGGCCGAGGATCGTGCCGACCGTCTCGCGTACCGGGCGTACGGCGAAGTAGCCGCCGAGCACGCAGAAGTACAGGAGGAACGCGGTGACGACGGCGGGGATCTCCTCGGGCTCGACCTTCGCCCCCCGCTTGAAGAGGCGCTCGAGTGCCGAGGCTCGCTCCTGCGTCACGATGTTCTTACTCCGTTGCGGACTGGGCTCGAAGCCACGACACGCGGCGTCGCGCCCGCGCTGAGACGGGCGCAATCATACGGGGCAGCGCGAGCCGACGCACCGGTGCGACGCCGGGACCCGAACCGGTGCCTGAACGAGCGAGCCCTCGCCCCGGGCCCACGGTCTGCCGCCGACGTGACGGCCTCCCACGCGATCATCCGCCGAGTCGCGACATGATCGCGCGGATCTTCGTCCCCCCTCAGCCGTCGCGAGCGGCCAGCAGCGTCGCGCGGTTCGCCTCGAGCAGTTGACGCGCGGTCGTGCCGTCGCGCCCCGTCAGCTCGCGAAAGTGCGTGGAGAGCGTAGTGCCGGAGGGCGCGGGCTCCGGAAGGCCAGCTGCCTGCTCCGGTGTGGCCTCGATCACCTCGATGTCGACGCCCGAGAGCTCGCTCGCGATGATCGCGATGTCGCGCGTGCGCATCAGCGCCGGGCCCGTGACCTCGTAGACGCGGTTCCGGTGTCCGGGCGTGGTGAGCGCCGCGGCGGCCGCGGCCGCGCAATCCTCGCGGGTCACGTAGGCCGCTCCCGGATCGTCGGGGCGAACGAGCACACGCCCGTCCGCGATCATGGCCGCGGCCTCGGACACGACGCGATCGGCGTACCATTGGTTGCGCAGGGATGTCCAGGCCACGCCGCTCTCCCTGAGGTCCGCCTCGGTGATCCGGTGGTCCACCGCGATCGGCGACGTGTTGGCGTCCGCGTCCACGAACGACGTGTACACGATGTGCTCCACGCCCGCGGCGACGGCTGCCTCGATCGCGGTGCGCTGCAGCGCCGGCCGCTCGGAAGCGACGAGCGGGTTCGGGTTCCCGCGCGTGTTGAGGCTGATGAGGAGCAGGCGCGTGCCACCCTCGTACGCCGTCGCGAGCGACTCCGGCTGGGTGAAGTCGCCGAAGCGCGTGCTCGCGCCCATGGCGGCGTACCTCGCGAGCTCCTCCGGGGTGCGGCTGACGAGAATGAGATCGGACGCGGGAACCCCCCGGTCGAGCAGCTCCTCGACGACGAGGCCGCCGAGCTGGCCCGACGCCCCGGAGACGATGATCCTCGGCGAGGGCGCCTGCTCCGGTGCGCACGAGCCGACTGCCGTGAGCGTGGCCGCGAGCGCCACGGTGACGGTGCAGCGGACGCGCCGGCTGCCGAAGGAGGGACCCCTGATGATCATGAAACTCTCCGCGGGATGTCCGAGTGAGTGAGTGAGTGCCAAGCTCCCGGCGCGTCGGCGACGACACAAGCGTCCTCAGCCGCCGGCGTCCCCAGGCGCGCGCTCCCCGTCTTCGCCGAAGAGCTCCGTGGAGAGGTAGCGGCCGGCGGTGTCCGGCGCGATGCACACCACTCGGTGTCCCTCGCCGAGCTCCTTCGCGACCTCCATCGCGGACCAGACGATGGCGCCGCTGCTCATTCCGACGAAAAGGCCCTCCTCGCGCGCGAGCCGACGCGCGACGGGGAAAGCATCCTCCTCCCACGCCTTGATCACGCGATCCACAAGGGAGATGTCGAGGTTAGCCGGAATGAACCCGGGTCCCATCCCCTGGAACTGGTGCTGCCCGCGCTCCTCGCCGGAGAGCACGGCGCTCCGGGCGGGCTCCACCGCAACGATCTGCACGTCGGCCAGGCGCTCCTTCAGGTATCGCCCAACGCCCGAGATCGTGCCGCCCGTGCCGCTTCCGTAGACGAACGCATCGATCCGGCCCTCCATCCCCTCCCAGATCTCCGGCGCGGTCGTCTCGTAATGCGCCTGCGGGTTCGCCGGGTTCGTGAATTGGTCGGGCATGAACGCGCCGATCTCGTCGCGGATGCGCTCGGCCTCCTCGATCGCGGCAAGCATACGCCTCTCGGGATCGGTGAGCACCAACTCCGCGCCGAACGCGGTCAGGGTGCGCTTGCGCTCGAGGCTCATCTGCGCCGGAAGGGTGAGGATGAGCCGGTAGCCGCGCGCGGCGGCAACCTGCGCGAGGCCGATTCCAGTGTTGCCCGACGTCGCCTCCACGATCGTGTCGCCGGGCTTCAGCAACCCACGCCGCTCGGCATCCACGATCATGGCGAGCGCGGGGCGGTCCTTGATCGAGCCGCCCGGGTTCATCGCCTCCATCTTCACCCACACCTCGGCGGAGCCGGGCTCGACGATGCGCTCCAGGCGCACGAGCGGCGTGCGACCGATGAAGGAATCGATCATGCGAGGCGTGGGGGCGGCGCGGGGTCGGGGAGCAAAACGTTTCGGGTCTGCAATGTAGCACACACGACCGCGCGAACGGCTCCGAGGAGCGTGCCGGCTCGGTGGGCCGCACGAGGGTCCTTGCGATTCGTCCTTGGCTTCGGTGGTCGGTCGCACATACATTTTTCGCGTTCGTGGAAGCCGGCTCGGAGTGAGCCGGGGACCGCACCCCGCGCGGGGTTTCCGCGCAACGGGCAACGGGTCGGAATGTACGGGTCATCCGCACTCCGACGATCGCAACACCCAAGGGAGCGCGATGATGCGTATCAGAGGAACCGTGAAGTGGTTCAACGACCAGAAGGGCTTCGGCTTCATCACCCCGGAGGACGGGAGCAAGGACTGCTTCGTCCACCACAGCGCCATCCAGGCGGACGGCTTCCGTAGCCTCGCCGAGGGCGCGCAGGTGGAGTTCGATATGGTCCAGGGGACCAAGGGTCCCGCCGCGGAGAACGTGGTTCCGGTCTAGGTCGGTTCCGTGACTGCCAGCGGGCCGCTCCGATCTCGGGGTGGCCCGCTTCTCTTTTCTAGAGGCGTGAGTCCATGCTCGTGAGGACGCTGAGGCGCGCCGAGCTGGCGCACAGAGCGCGGCGGTATCGGAGGAGGGTCGATCCGGACGAGGTCCGCTGGATGCGCGCGCAGCTTCGTCCGGGCGACCTGGCCATCGACGTAGGCGCGCACAAGGGTGGTTACACGTACTTGATGCGGCGGGCGGTCGGAGACACGGGGGGTGTGGTCGCCTTCGAGCCTCAGCCCGAGCTGGCCGCCTACCTACGGCAGTGTGTCGCCGACTTCGAGTGGTCGAACGTCCGGATCATCGAGCGTGGGCTTTCGGCCACCCCTGGCCGGCGCACGCTCTGGAGGCCGGCTGACGCTCCGTCTCCTGCGGCTTCCCTCGGCGGAGCGTCACTCCCTACTGGACCACGCGGTCGCGAGGTCGACGTCGATACGCTCGACCGCGTGCTCGCGGCGTTCGGGGTGGAGGGGCCGGTGCGCCTCCTGAAGTGCGACGTGGAGGGGCACGAGTTGGAGGTCTTCCTAGGTGCCCGCGAAACCCTGGCGGAGCACCGGCCGCGCGTTCTGGTGGAGTGCGAGGCCCGACACGCGCCCGGGCGACGCGTCGAGGACGTCTTCGGGCATCTGGAGGAATTCGGCTACCGCGGATCGTTCTTCTGGTGGGGGGAACGGCTCGAGGTGGCGCGCTTCGACGCTGCGTCGCACCAGGTCGAGGGACGCCTTCCGTACGCGAACAACTTCATCTTCGAGCCCACGGGAGCATAGGCGCCGATGCGGACGCCGAGCGCGCTCGAGCGGGTTCTCGACAGTCAGGGCTTCGTCGTGCTGGATGGCGGGCTCGCCACCACTCTGGAGTCGGCGGGGCACATCCTCGACACCGAGCTCTGGTCCGCCGCGCTCCTCCGCGACGCGCCGGCGGCGGTGGGCGCGGCGCACGAGGCGTTTCTCGTCGCGGGCGCGGACTGCATCTCGACGGCGAGCTACCAGGCGAGCGTCCCCGGCTTCGCCCGGCGAGGGCTCGGTACCGCCGAGGGGGAGGCGCTCCTCAGGCGCTCCGTCGACCTCGCGCTGGAGGCCCGGCGCGCCTTCTGGGCCGAGCCCGAGCATCGGGTCGGGCGCCCCGGGCCGCTCGTCGCTGCCAGCGTCGGCCCCTACGGCGCCTACCTCGCGGACGGCTCGGAGTACGATGGCCGCTACGGCGTGGGCCGCCAGGCGCTTGCGGCCTTCCACCGGCGGCGCTTGGAAGTGCTCGCCGACACGCCTGCCGACGTCCTTGCGCTCGAGACCATGCCCTCGCTCACGGAAGTGGAGGTCCTGGTCGAGGGGCTCGCCGAGGTGACCCACCCCGGCGCGTGGATCTCCTTCAGCTGTCGAGACGGTGCGGAACTGTGGGACGGGAGCGCCATCGAGGACGCCGTGCGGAGGTGCGCGCCCGAGGCCGGGATCATCGCCGTCGGGGTCAACTGCACCGCGCCGATCCACGTGGCCAGCCTCGTTCGGAGGATGCGCGCGGCGACCGATATCCCCATTCTGGCGTATCCGAACGCCGGCGAGGCATATGACGCCCGGACCGGCAAGTGGTCGGGGCCCTCCGCAGGCGCGGGGTGGCTCGAACGGGTGGACGAGTGGATCGGCGCGGGGGCGCGGATCATCGGAGGGTGCTGCCGGGTGGGCCCGGACATGATCCGGGAGATCCGGCGCCGCATGGAAGACGCGCTGGGCCGCAGGACGGACGAGGACCAGGAGAGGAGATCATGAGAGCACTCGGATTCGTCGTCGTCGTGGCCGCGACCATCTTGGGCGACGCCGCAGTCGCGCAAGAGATCCCGTCCCCCGAGGAGTTCTTCGGCCACGAGATGGGTGCCGATCGTCAGCTCGCGAGCTGGGACCAGCTTGTCGAGTACTACGACACGCTGGATGTGTTGAGCGACCGGATCGTCGTCGAGGTGGTCGGCCCGAGCACGCTCGGCAATCCTTTCCTCGTGATCTTCGTGTCCTCGCCCGAGAACCTCGTGCAGCTCGACGAGATCCGCCGGCGAAACGCCATCCTCCAGGACCCGCGGGGGCGCTCCCCGGCCGACGTGCAGGACGCGGTCGCGAACGGGCGGGTGGTATTCGTTCAGGCGTACGGATTGCACTCCACCGAGGTCGCCGGCAGTCAATCCGCGGCCGAGGTGATGTACGACTTCGCGACGCGCACCGACGCGGCCATGACAGAGATCCTCGACAACACGCTGTCGATCATCATCCCCAGCTTGAATCCGGACGGGAATGTGATCGTCAAGAAGTGGTACGACCGCTGGGTCGGCACCGAGTACGAGGGGTCGGGGCCGCCGGAGCTCTACCATCACTACATCGGGCATGACAACAATCGCGATGCGTTCATGCAGAACACAGTCGAGTCCAGGTACGGTGCCCAGATCCTTTTCCGTGACTGGATTCCCCAGGCGTTCATCGACCATCACCAGATGGGTGCGTACACCGCGCGGATCTATCTGCCTCCGTATGCCGAGCCGATTCGCCCCGAGGCGGATCCGCTCGTCTGGCGCGAGATGGCGTGGTACGGAGCGCACATGGCGTACAGGATGGACGAGGCCGAGCTGACGGGTGCGATCGGCGCAGCCATCTACTCGGGGTGGGGGCACTTCGGCTTCCACTGGATCACTCCCTTCCACAACATCGCGGGGATGCTGACGGAGTCGGCCAGCGCACGCCTCGCGTCGCCGCTCTTCGTGCACCCCGACCAGCTCCAGGGCTCGCGGCAGCTCCCCGAGTACGAGGCCCAGACCACGTTTCCGAGCCCCTGGCCGGGTGGCTGGTGGCGGGTGCGCGACATCGTCGAGCGGCAGGTCCTCGCGACGTTCGCGCCGCTGGAGATGGCGGCCAAGAACCGCGAGATGGTGCTGCGCAACGCCTACAACAAGGCGCTGCGCCAGATCGAGCGCGGCCGCGAGGGCGAGGTGCGCGCCTACGTGATCCCGGCGGAGCAGCACGATCCGCTGACCATGATGAAGATGGTGAACAAGGTCCTCGCCCAGGGGATCACGGTCGAGCGGGCGACGTTCGAGTTCACGCACGAGGGGCGCGTCTACGGCCCGGGCTCGTACGTCGTGTCGATGGCGCAGCCCAAGCGTGGCGTCATCCGCTGGCTCCTGGGCCGGACGTTCTATCCCGACAACAGCTACACGCGCGACCGCGACGGGGACCCGATCCGGCCGTACGACATGTCGACGGACAATATGGCCGAGTTCATGGGCGTACGCGTCGACCCGGTGGGCTCGATGGTCGAGGCGGACCTCACGCCGGTGTACACGAGCGTGGACCCCAGCGGCACCGTTTCCCGGGGCCAAAACGGATACGTGCTCGACGGCAGGCTGAACGACGCGTTCCTTGCGGTGAACCGCCTTCTCACAGCGGGCGCCCCCCTACGGCGCGCGAGTCGTAGCGGCGACGGCTTCCGGGCCGGTGACTTCCTGGTGGGACCGACCGTCGAGCCGGCGGTCGTCGCCGACGTCGTCGAGGAGACCGGGGTCGACTTCATGCCGCTCGAGGTCGACCCAATGGCGGCGAGCTACCCGCTCACGCCCCAGCGGATCGGCATGTACCAGCGCTACTACGGCGGCAACATGGACGAGGGGTGGACGCGCTGGCTGCTCGAGGACTTCGCCTTCCAGTACACGAGCATCATGGACGCGGACATCGTCGCCGGGGATCTCAACCGCCGCTTCGACGTGATCATCCTGCCGGCGGACTCGAAGCAGATGATGACCGGCGAGGGTCGAGAGGACGACGAGTCGAGCGCGGTCCCTCCCGACTACCGGAGCGGCTTCGGGGACGCGGGGGTCGCGGCGCTGGAGGCGTTCGTGGAGAGCGGCGGCACGCTCGTGACGTTCGCGCAGGCGGGCGAGCTCGTGCTGGACGAGTTCGACGTGCCGGTGCGGAACGCCGTGGAGGGGCTCTCGGGCGACGATTTCTGGGCGCCCGGCTCGACGCTGCGCGTGCGCGTCGACGTCAGCGACCGGTTCGCGTATGGCATGCCCGCGGACGCGCTCGCGACCTTCCTGGCCGGGGGCCAGGTGTACGAGACCGTGCCAGGAGCGCGAAGCGCGGCCGTGCGGCGGTTGGTGACGTACGTCGACCGCGACGTGCTGCAAAGCGGCTGGCTCCTGGGCGAGGAGGCGATCGCCAACCGCGCCGGGGTCGTGGCCGTCGGGAAAGGCTCCGGCACCGTCCTGATGATCGGCTTCCGCGCGCAGCATCGCGCGCAGACGCACGGGACGTTCAAGCTGCTCTTCAATGCGCTGATGGGCGGGCCCGACGCGCCTCCGTCATCGGCGGCGGCGGGTGGCTCATGATCGACCTCCGCAGCGACACGATCACCAGGCCCACTGATGCGATGCGCGCCGCGATGGCCGCCGCGGAGGTCGGTGATGACGTCTACGGCGAGGACCCTACGGTGAAGCAACTCGAGGCCCGCACGGCCGAGCTGCTCGGCAAGGAGGCCGCCGTGTTCGTTCCGTCCGGCACGATGTCGAACCAGATCGCGGTGCGCGTGCAGACGCAGCCGGGGGACCTGGTGCTCATCGAGGCATCCTCGCACATCGTGGTGAACGAAGGCGGTGGCGCGGCGGCCATCAGCGGCGTCACGATCCTACCGCTCGAGGGCGACCGCGGCGTCTTCGAGCCGGAGGAGGTGGACGCGGCCATCGGAGTGCCGCACCCCTTCAAGCCCGCGACGCTCAGCGCGCCGCCGCGGCTGCTCTGTGTGGAGAACACGCACAACGCGGGGGGTGGCACGGTCTGGCCCCTCGACAAGATCCGGGCGGTGTGTGTGGCTGGCCGGAGGCACGGCCTCGCGCTCCACCTCGACGGCGCGCGCCTATGGCACGCGTCGGCCGCGTCCGGCGTCGCGGAGCGCGATTATGCAGAGCCGTTCGACACGGTCAACGTCTGCTTCAGCAAGGGGCTCGGCGCGCCGGTGGGCTCGGCGCTCGCCGGCGGCGCGGAGCTCGTCGCGCGTGCGCGGCGTTTCAAGCAGCAGCTCGGCGGAGGGATGCGACAGGCGGGGATCCTGGCCGCCGCGGCGCTTTTCGCGCTCGAGCATCACCGCCCCCTCCTGGGCACGGACATCCGCAACGCGCGCGCCTTCGCGGAAGGGCTGGCCGCGCTCGACGGCATCGATGTCGATCCGGCCGGCGTCCACTCCAACATCGTGCGCTTCGACGTGAGCGCCGGTTCGGCTGCCGGCTTCGCCGAACGCTGTCACGCCGCGGGAGTGCACATGATCCCTGGAGGCCACCGTGGCGTGCGCGCCGTCGTCCACCGAGACCTCGGCACTGCCGACATCGAGGAGGCGCTCGAGATCATCGCGTCGGTGCTTCCGCAGGTCGCAGCGAGCGTTCGAGCCTGAAGATCGTCCGGCACGCAACAGCGCGCGCGTTCCTCGAACGCGCCGAGGCCTGGCTCCTGGAGGCCGAGGACAGGAACAACCTGATCCTGAGCCTCTCCTACGAGGTCGCCGAAGAGGAGGCCACGGAGGACGAGTCGGCCCGCGAGGGACGCTCGTCGGGAGGCGCATCCGGTGAGCTGTTCCTAGCGACGGTCGAGGAGCAGGGAAGCGTCGTGGGCGGCGTCTTCCGGTCACCGCTGCAACAGGTGCTGCTGACCGACGTGCCCGCGGCCGCGGTCCCCGCGCTGGCGCGGGTGCTCGCCGATGCCCAGCACCTCCTGCCGGCCGTCCTCGGCCCTCCCGGCCTCGCGGAGGCGTTCGCGCGGGCGTGGGTGGCGCTTCGGGGCGGGGCGTTCCGACCGGGGACCGACCAGCGACTCTACCGGCTGGACGCCGTGACGCCCCTCGCCGGGCCGGGCCGCCTGCGGTCCGTGAGGTCCGACGAGTCCGCGCTCGTCGCGGCGTGGGTCGGGGAGTTCGCGCGCGACGTCCACGCACGCTTCGGACCTGGTGAGGAGCGGATCGCCGGCTGGATCGAGCGAGGGCACGTCTTCGTTTGGGAGGACGGCGGAGTCCCCGTGTCCATGGCGGCGGCGCACGGCCGGACGCCGAGCGGCGTGCGTATCGGTTACGTCTATACGCCTCCCGACCTGAGGCGGCGCGGCTACGCGGGCGCCTTGGTCGCCACGCTGAGCCAGCGCCTGCTCGACTCGGGCATGGACTTCTGCGTGTTGTACGCCGACCTGTCGAACTCCACGACCAACGCGCTGTACCAGAGGATGGGCTACCGGCCGGTGAGCGACGTCCGGGACTATCACTTCGACACGGAGGCGCGCTCGTGATGGGCAGATTCGTGGCGGCCTTGGCGTTTGCCGCCGCCGTGGCGACTCCGGCGTCCGCGGTGCCCCCGCAGCTGTTCGAGCGCGAGGTCCACGTCGGTGGCCGGAGCGTGCGGGCGCTTTGCACGCCCGGACCGAGGCAGGCGCTCCTGCTCCACGACGAGGGAGCCCGCGCGGACGAGTGGCGTGCCGTGCTCGAGCGCCTCGACGGCGTCGTCGGCGCCTGCGCCTACGACAGATCCGACGCCAGAGAGGAACGCGCGAGCCCTCTCGGCTGGTTCGAGCTCATGGACGAGATGCGACGCGTGCACACCGCGCTCGGCTTTCCCAGCGGGTACACGCTCGTCGGCCACTCGATGGGGGGCATGTACGCACGCCTGTACGCCGCGGACCGCCCCACGGACGTAGGCGGCCTCGTGCTCGTGGAGCCCGCGCATGAGGACATGCCCGACGAGGCGAAGCTCGGAATGCCGCGTGCGGCTTGGGAGGAATGGCTGCGGCGCCGGCTCCTGGGGAACGCGGACGGGGTGAGCGAGAGCGATTTGGCGAAGCGGGCGCGCGGCACGCGTCTCCGCGACGTCCCGGTGACCGTCATCACGGCGACCCGGCGCCACGACGGCGACGGGTGGAGTGCGCGCCTCCTGAACGAGGCGGCGCGTCGCGTGCACGCGTCGGTACTCGAAGGCATCACGCACGGCCGGCACGTTCCGGCGGGGCGCAGCGGACACGACGTGCACCTGGACGAACCGGACCTCGTGGCCATGGAGATCGTTCGTGTGGTGCGCCCATCACGGGGCTGGGACGAGTGACCCGACAGTCGACGGAGACCGCCACGCTCGGAGGTGGGTGCTTCTGGTGCCTCGAGGCCGTATTCCAGATGGTCGACGGCGTGGGAGGGGTGAAGTCGGGGTATGCCGGCGGCCACACACCGAGCCCGACCTACGAGCAGGTATGCACGGGAACCACCGGGCACGCCGAGGTCGTGCAGGTGACCTTCGACCCAGGCGTCATCTCCTACGGCGAGATCCTGGAGATCTTTTTCGCGACCCATGATCCGACGACCCTGAACCGCCAGGGCAACGACGTCGGCACGCAGTACCGCTCGGCGATCTACACGCACTCCGACGAGCAGCTAGCGATGGCGCGTGCGCTCATTGCGCGGCTCGACGCGGAGGGGCCGTGGGACGACGCCATCGTCACGGAGGTCGCTCCCCTCGACGCCTTCCATCCGGCCGAGGCGTATCACGACGAGTATTACGGGCGCAACCCGACGCAGCCGTACTGTCATGTTGTGATTGGCCCGAAAGTTGCCAAGTTCAGGAAGAGCTTCGCACATCGGCTGGCGGCTCCACGGTAGCCTATCGGCTGCGCGCGATAGCCGGGAACTTCCCCGCGCCCCCTGGTATAAGGCGGCGCACTTCACTATGCCCCCCATAGGAGACTCACATGCCGAAACCCGACGGCGACGTCGTCGTCAAGTGGCGAAAGCTCGCCGATGACGGATTCCTCTACGCGGAAATCGCCCGCATGTACCCCGGGTACTCCGTCGATCAGGTACGCCACTACTGCCTGGGACACACGGGCCGCAAGGCGGGTGGACCCATCCAGAGGGTCGACCGCTGGTATGGCTCGAACGTGTGGCTGCGCGGAGAGAACTCGCCGCACTCACAGCTCTCGGCGTCCCAGGCGAAGAAGGTTCTCGACGACTGGGATGAGAAGAAGGACCGCTGGAAGTCCTCTGGAGCCGAGTGGGCGCGTAAGCTCGGTGTCTCGCCCAGCACGATCTACATGCTGCGCCGCGGCGAAACCTGGCAGCACCTGGAGCATCCCAACCAGGGACGCAAGCCGAGGAAGCGGGGTCGCAAGAAGAGGTAGCTGGCGGGGCGCGACCTGGACCTGGGGCCGGGCCCAAGCCTTGCTGGGCCCGCGCCTACCGTCCAACCACTTCACTTCCTGCTTCAAACGATCAAGCTTCGCCGTCGGCGGGCTCGGTGTGGGGCGTGCCCCCGCTCTGCGTGCGCTCCGGGGGCGGGGAGAGCGGCAGCGCGCCGTCCAGGAGCCGCTCGGTGAAGTCGAGCCGTGCGTCGAGGTTACGCATGTGACGGCCCAGCTCGGCGACCTCGGAGCGTAGCACATCCACGTTCGCGGTGTCGAGCGCGCGCCGCGGTGAGGGTGGGTCGTCCATTTTCCTCCAGATCCACTGTGCCAGCAGCGTTCCCGCCGACCCGACGGCTCCGCCGCTGACGAAGACCGCGACGAGGCCGACCACGAGCTCTAGACTCATTCGGGATCCCTTCGTGTAGGCGGCGCGCGCGCACGTCCACGTGCCCCCGACGGACCGCGCCGCACCGAAGTTTCAGGCGCCGCGGTCGGTCGCTCTGGACGGTATGCCTCCATACGCATCTGGCGGCGATCTCCTTCGCGCGTTTCCTTGGCGGCATGGAGCTTCACGTCGGCACGAGCGGCTACAGCTACAAGGAATGGAAGGGGAGCTTCTATCCCGAGGACCTGGCCGCGAAGGACATGCTGTCCCACTACGGCGAGCGCCTGAACGCGGTGGAGATCAACAACACCTTCTATCGGCTACCGAGGGCGTCCGTGCTCGAGAGTTGGGCCGAGCAGGTACCCGACGGGTTTCGCTTCTCCATCAAGGCGTCACGTCGCATCACGCACTTCGCCCGCCTCAAAGCGGAGGCTCGAGATCCCACGGAGTACCTCCTGTCGACGCTCGGCGCGCTTGGGCCGAAGCTCGGCGTGATTCTCTTCCAGATGCCCCCGAACCTCGAGGCGGACGTCGAGCGCCTCGAGGCGTTCCTCGGGATGCTCCCTCGCGGGATGTCCGGTGCGTTCGAGTTCAGGCACGAGAGCTGGAAGGACGCGTCCGTGTACGACCTCCTGCGCGCTCGCGGCATGGCCTGGGTCTGCGCGGATACCGACGGCTCCTCGGAGGACGAGCCGATCGTGTCGACGGCGCCTTGGGGATACCTGCGCCTCCGGCGTCCGGACTACGCGGACGGCGATCTCTCCCGCTGGGCGGAGCAGGTCGCGGCGACGGGATGGCAGCGCGCGTTCGTCTTCTTCAAGCACGAGGACGAGGGGGCGGGTCCGAGGCTCGCGGCGCGGTTCACGGCGATCGCGGGCGGCTGAAAAACGGGTGGACAAGGTCCGGCGCCACGTATAGAATCGGGCCGCGTCCATCGAGTGACGGCGGCGCCTGAGCCACGTCGAGCGCAAGCCGGCGCGGCTCTTCGTTTTTCGGGAGTCCGAATGATCACGGTCGAAGGTGTCAGCAAGCGATACGGTTCGGTGGTGGCCGTGGACCAATTGAGCTTCACCGTTCAGCGGGGAGAGGTTGTCGGCTTCCTCGGTCCGAACGGCGCAGGCAAGACCACCACCATGCGCATGATCACGGGGACGCTGCAGCCCGACGAGGGAGCGGTTCTCCTCGACGGGGTGCGTGTGATCGACGAGCCGATGACCGCGAAGCGACGCATCGGGTATCTGCCCGAGGCCAATCCCCTCTACGACGAGATGCTCGTCTCCGAATACCTCGACTATGTCGCGGATCTGCGGGACCTGACGCCCGACGCGGCGAGGTCCGGCGTGACCGACGCGGTCGAGGAGACGGACATCGGCGCGGTCTTCTACCGTCCCATCGGCGAGTGCTCGAAGGGATACCGGCAGCGGATAGGGCTCGCGAGCGCGATCCTGCACCGGCCTGAGGTGCTGATCCTCGATGAGCCCACCGAGGGGCTCGACCCCAACCAGCGCGTCGAGATCCGCCGGCTCGTCGGGAGCCTCGGGCGTGAGCGCACCGTGCTGCTGAGCACGCACGTGATGCAGGAGGTGGAGGCCACGTGCTCGCGCCTCGTGATCCTGAGCCAAGGCAGGCTCGCCGCGCAGGGGAGCGTCCAGGAGCTGCTCGCCGCCAGGACCGGGGGCGTCCGCTACATCGTAGAGGCCGAGGGCCAGGGGGTGGGCGACGGGCTCCGCTCGCTCGCGGGAGTGACGTCGCACACGGAGGAAGCCGTCGACGGCCGCGTGCGCATCCAGCTCGAGGCGGGGGACGACGGTGAGCTTCGCCCCGAGATCTTCCGCATGGCGCGAGATCGCGGATGGACGCTCTGGGAGCTCCACCGTGAGCGCGCGAGCCTGGAGCAGCTCTTCAGGAGGCTCACCGTCGAGGCCCCCGGCGCGGTCGAGCGGGAGTCCGCGAGTGACGTGGCCGCCGCAGGGATCGGCACCGGCGCCTCCGGCACCGCCGGTGAGGTGGACGCATGATGCGTCGCATCTGGACAGTCGCCCGCCACGAGCTGCGCGGCTACTTCGACCAGCCCACGGCGTACGTGCTGATCGTGGCGTTCCTCGGCATTTCACTCTTCCTCGCGTTCCGCACGATGTACGCGATGGGCGCGGCTTCGCTGAGGCCGCTGTTCGACTTGCTGCCGGTCCTCTTCGCGATCTTCATCCCGGCGGCTACGATGCGCTCGCTGGCCGAAGAGCGGCGGAGCCGGACGCTCGAATGGCTACTGGCGCAGCCGGTGAGCGAGACCGAGGTCGTGGCGGGCAAGTTCTTGGGCGACTGGCTCTTCGTGATGCTCGCGCTCGCCGGCGCGCTGCCGACCGCGTTGGGTGTGCTCCTCGTCTCCGACGCGGACTCCGGCATCGTGGCGGCGCAGTTCATCGGTGCCGGCCTGCTCTCGGGCCAATTCGTGGCCATCGGCCTGTGGGCCTCGAGCTTTACCCGCAACCAGATCACCTCGTTCATCGTGGCGGCGGGCGTCTCGTTCGCGCTCTTCCTGATTGGCCTGCCGATCGTGCAGATCGGCTTGCCGCCGGTGCTGGCCGGCGCGGTGGC
>Ga0214472_10004576_pt1 | contig 14604 bp, 14 predicted proteins | sample RVTome_6_FD_207662 | JGI IMG/M metagenome (GOLD analysis project Ga0214472, IMG submission 207662) | Soil microbial communities from uranium-contaminated site in the Upper Colorado River Basin, Wyoming, United States - RVT140D175 | ecosystem: Environmental > Terrestrial > Soil > Contaminated >...
CGCGCGCGGCATTCCGCTGACGCTGACGATGCCCGAGACGATGAGCATCGAGCGGCGCAAGCTTCTCGTCGCCTACGGCGCGAAGCTCGTGCTGACCGAAGGCGCGAAGGGCATGAGCGGCGCGATCGCGAAGGCCGAGGAAATCGCCGGCTCCGACCCGGGGCGCTACGTCCTGCTGCAACAGTTCAAGAATCCCGCAAACCCCGCGATCCACGAATCGACGACCGGCCCGGAAATCTGGAACGATACGGAAGGCAACGTCGATATCCTCGTATCGGGCGTCGGCACCGGCGGCACGATCACCGGCGTGTCGCGCTACTTCGAGCAGACGCGTAACAGGCCGCTTCATTCGATCGCGGTCGAACCCGTTGCAAGCCCGGTGTTGACGCAGACCCTCGCCGGAGAAGCGCTGAAACCGGGGCCGCACAAGATCCAGGGAATCGGCGCCGGCTTCGTGCCGCAGGTGCTCGACATGTCGCTCGTCGACGCGGTCGAGACCGTCAGCAACGAGGACGCGGTCGACTACGCGCGCCGCCTCGCACGCGAAGAAGGCATCCTGTCGGGGATCTCTTGCGGTGCCGCTGCGGCCGTCGCCGTGCGCGTTGCGCAGCGGCCGGAAAACGCCGGCAAGACGATCGTCGTGATCCTCCCCGACTCGGGCGAGCGCTATCTGAGCTCGGTACTGTTCGAAGGCTTCTTCGACGCCTCCGGCATCGCGATCTGACCGCTCCCGTGCCGCCGACGTGCCCTTTCGACCGCTGCGGATTGAGGGCACAATGACCAGCCCAATCACCTACAAGCTCCGCTGATGAACCCGCTGCTCCAAGTCCGCGACGAAGGCCAGCAGATCTGGCTCGACAACCTTTCCCGCATGCTGCTGAACGAAGGTCATCTCGAACGCATGATCGCCGAGGGGGGCGTCGTCGGCGTGACGACGAACCCCGCGATCTTCCACAAGGCGATCGCCGGCGGACACTATTATGAAGACGACCTCGGGGCACTGAAGAAGCAGCCGCTCGACGCCGAAACCCGCTACGAGAAGCTCGTCGTTCCCGATGTTCGGCGCGCGTGCGACCTGCTGCGCCCGACGCATGAACGGACCGCGGGCAACGCCGGCTACGTCAGCCTCGAAGTGTCCCCCGCGCTCGCGCACGACGCCGCCGCCACCGTCGCCGCGGGCGTTCGCCTGAAGGCCGCCGTCGGACGCGACAACCTTCTGATCAAGGTGCCGGCAACGCCTGCCGGAATCGAGGCCGTCGAACAGCTGATCGCGCATGGCGTCAGCGTCAATGTCACGCTGATGTTCTCGCTCGCGCATGCCGACGCGGTCGCACAAGCCTATGTTCGCGGGCTCGAACGGCTGCAGCAGACCGGCGGCGACCTCCAACGCGTGATGTCGGTCGCGAGCCTGTTCCTCAGCCGCGTCGACACGCTGATCGACAAGCAATTCGACGAGCTCGGCGGCGACGCGCTTGCGCTGCGTGGCAAGACCGCGGTCGCGATGGCAAAGCTCGCGTACCAGCACTATCTCGAGCGTTTCCACGGCAGCAGCTTCGCCGCGCTCGCGGCGGCCGGCGCCCGGCCGCAATACATGCTCTGGGCGAGCACCGGAACCAAGAATCCGGCCTACAGCGACCTGCTTTACGTCGAACCGCTGATCGGCGCGGAAACCGTCAATACGCTGCCCGACGCGACGCTTGCTGCGCTGCTCGATCACGGCAAGGTCCGCCGCTCGCTCGATCGCGACGTCGACGAAGCGCGTGCGCAGTTTACTGCGCTCGCGGCGCTTGGCATCGACATGGACGCAGCGGGTCGGCGTCTGCAGGAAGAAGGACTCGCGCAGTTCGAGGACGCGTTCGCGGCGCTGCTGAAGCTCACCGCCTGACCGCCGCGCCGCCGGTCCGGCGCTGCCGGCCCGGCTTCAGGCCGCGACGGGCTCCTTCGGCATCAGCGCGAGACGCGGCATTCCGCGGTGGTCGCCCGCGCTGCCGAGGAGTTCCTTCATGTCGAGGATCAGCACGATCTGGCCGTTCGACAGCGTCGTCACTCCAGCCACGCCCTTCGGCCGGAAATCGTCGAGCGACTTGATCACCGCGTCCTCGCGTCCGGCAAACGTATCGACCGCGAGGATGAAGGACAACTCGCCGACCTGCATCAGCACGCCGTACTGCGGCGCGCGCTCGAGCGGCCAGCCGAGCAGCCCGGCAAGCGACAGGATCGGCAGCACTTCCCCGCGCACGACCATCGTCGCCCGCCCGCCGACTTCCTGCACTTCGCGGATGTCGATCGGCAGGATTTCCCGGACCATCGACAGCGGAACCGCGAACGGCTGCTCGCCGATGCGCACCAGCAGGACCGGCAGGATCGCGAGCGTCAGCGGCAGACTGATGACGAAGGTCGTGCCCTTGCCCATCTGCGACTGGATCTCGATGCTGCCATTGAGCTTCTGGATGTTCGTGCGCACGACGTCCATGCCGACGCCGCGGCCGGAAACGTCGGAGACTTGCGCGACCATCGAGAAACCCGGCAGGAACACCAGGTTGTAGCTCTGGCGCTCGTCCATCGCGTTGGACTCCTCGTCGGTGATGAGCCCCTTCTCGATCGCCTTCGCGCGCAGCCGCTCGGGATTCATGCCGCGCCCGTCGTCGGCGACGAGGATGACGATATGATCGCCCTCCTGACGCGCCTCGAGGCGCACGATCGATTTTTCCGGCTTGCCCGTCACGACGCGCTCGGCCGCACCCTCGACACCGTGGTCGACCGCGTTGCGGATCAGGTGGATGATCGGGTCGCCGAGGTCCTCGATCATCGTCTTGTCGATCTCGGTTTCCTCGCCGGCGAGCACGAGTTCGACGTCTTTCCCGAGATTCCGCGCGAGGTCGCGCGCGATTCGCGGGTATTTCTGGAACAGCCGGCCGATCGGCTGCATGCGCGTCTTCATCACCGCATTCTGCAGGTCCGACACGAGCAGGTCGAGCTGGCTCACCGCGAGATCGAGCGCATGGAGCGTTTCGGAATCGTTGCGGCCGCTGAGGATTTCGCTGCGCAGCGCGTTGAGACGGTTCTTCGTCAGCCCGATTTCACCCGACAGATTCAGAACCTGGTCGAGGCGCGTGGTATCGACGCGAATCGAGTTGTCGCGCTGCTTTTCCGGTTCGCGACGGCCGGCCGCTGCGTTCGCGCCCGGCTTGTCGCCGGCCCGACGTCCGATCGCGGCCTTGACGACCTCTGCCGGAGGACGTGCCGGCGCGCTACCGGGGACGCTGGCAGCCGGTCTCGCGAGCGCCATCCCGGTGACGGCGCTGTGCAGCAGCGCCCAGTCCGGGCCCGTCGGATTCGGGAGCGGCGACGCCGCGACGCCCACCGGTGCGGGCGCAGCAGGTGCGGCGCTAACGAGTTCGCCGGCGATCGCCTGCTTCAGGCGCGCGATGAGGGCCGGCTCGGCCGGCGATGGCTGGGTGTTGCGCTCGAGCGAGGAAAACATGTCGCGCACCGTGCCGGTCGCCGCGAGAATGACGTCCATGACCTCCGGCGTCACCTCGAGCTGGCCGTTGCGCAGGTTGTCGAACAGGTTCTCGGTCAGGTGGCACAGCGTGACCAGCTCGGTCGCGCTGAGGAAGCCTGCGCCGCCCTTGATCGTGTGAAAGCCGCGAAAAATCTCGTTCAGCAGGCCGCGGTCGTCAGGCGCCCGCTCGAGATCGACCAGCTTGTTGTCGACCCCCGACAGCAGATCCCCCGCTTCGATCAGGAAATCCTGCAGGAGGTCTTCCATTCCGTCGAAATCACTCATGACGTTCTCGCTTTATCTTTCTGGCTGCCGCGGCTGCAATCGCGCCTCTGCCAACGCTGCGGATTTCAGAATCCGAGGCTGCCGAGCAGATCATCGACCTGCTCCTGGGTTGTCACGACATCGTCGCGTCCTTCGGAACTGATCACCGGCCCGTTCAGCAGTCCGCCGTGCTTGTCGCCGCGCATTTCGGGCGGCGTGATTTCGAGCAGGACTTCGAGCAGTTCGGTTTCGAGCTTCTGCGCGAGATCGACGACCTTCTTGATCACCTGGCCGGTCAGGTCCTGGAAATCCTGCGCCATCATGATTTCCATCAACTGCTCGTTCGTCGCGCGGCTTCCCTGCACGACGTCGCCGAGAAAACCGCGCGTCTCGGACGACAGCGCCGTGAACTCCTCGACCGAGAGCTGGTTTGCGAACAACTTGTCCCACCGCGCCCGCAATCCCTGCGCGTCGGCGTGAAGCCGGTTCTGGATCGGCTGCGCGATGTCGGTCGCATTGAGCACGCGGCTCGCGGCCTGTTCGGTCATCTGCGCGATATAGGTCAGGCGCTGGCGCGCATCCGGAATCGCCTGCACCGCATCCTGCAGCACGTCTTCGGTGCCGAGCGCCCGCAGCGTATTGTGAACCTGGCGCGTCATCTGCCCGATCCGCGTGAAAACGGCTTCGCAGCTGTGTTCGGGCTGCGCGGCCGCGTCGCTGGCCTCTCCGGACGCGCTCCGCCCCGGGGCGCTCGCCGGTGCGGCGCCGATGCCCGAATCGAATTCGGCCGCGACGGCATCGAACAGCGATTGCAGTTCATCGTCGTCCGCGCCCGCGGATTCGGGCTTCGCGACGACCTTGAGTTCCGATTTCGCCGGACTGGCTGCGATGCTGTCGAACAAGGCCTGGAGTTCGTCCGAATCCCCTACCTCGTCGAGTTTCAGCTTTTTAGCCATCATCGGCCTCCCTGTACGTTTTCCAATGCCGCCACGTCAGGCAGCTGCCTTCTTGCCGATCTTTTCGAAGATTTTTTCGAGCTTCTCCGACATCGTCGCCACGGTGAAAGGCTTGACGATGTAACCGCTTGCGCCGGCCTGCGCGGCCGCGATGATGTTTTCCTTCTTCGCCTCGGCCGTCACCATCAGCACCGGAAGATGCCTCAGGTGAGGCGTCTGGCGGATCGTCTGCAGCAGCGTCAACCCGTCCATGTTCGGCATGTTCCAGTCGGTGACGACGAACTCGAACGGCGCACTGTTGAGCTTCTGCAGCGCGATCGCGCCGTCCTCGGCCTCGTCGACGTTCGTGAAGCCGAGTTCCTTCAACAGGTTGCGCACGATCCGGCGCATCGTCGAAAAATCGTCGACGACGAGAAATTTCGTTTTGGGGTCGGACATGTCGTTTGTTCTCCGTAATCTCTGGCGGCCCGATTCGCGCCTAGCGACCCTTGTTCAGCAAGGGACGCAAGGTCTCGGCCAGCGCATCGGCGTCGAATTTTGCCACGTAAGCATCCACGCCGACCCGCTTTCCCATCGCCCGATTCGCCTCGGAGGACAGCGAGGAGTGCATCACCACCGGGACGCCGTCGAAACGCGCATCCGCCTTGATGTTTCGCGTCAGCACGTAGCCATCCATCTCGGGCATCTCGGCATCGACGAGGATCACGTCCACCTCGTCCGACACCTGGCCGCCGCACTGCCGCGCGTGGTTCGCGATCCCCTGCAGGCGCGTCCACGCCTCGAGGCCGTTGACCGCATGCTTGTGCTTGACGCCGAGCTTCTCGAGCACCTCGGCGATCTTGCGCCGCGCGACCGCCGAGTCGTCGACGTAGAAGACGTCGTAGCACTGCCCGTCGGGGATCGGCGCGATATTGCCGACGACCGCGTCGCCAAAAGTTGTCGCCAGGACCGACTCGACATCGACGATGGATACGAGCTTGCCGTCCGGCAGTTCGGTGATCGCCGAGATATAGCTGTGGGCCGACAACGAAACGTTGTCCGGGGCGCGCACCTTGTCCCACTCGACGCGGATGATCCGGTCCACCGCCTCGACGAGGAAGCCGAGCGTCCGCTTGCTGTATTCGGTCACCATCATCGACGCGCCGAGCGCCTGCCCGGGCCGGAAAAGGCCGAGGATCTTCGCGAGCGAGAGGACCGGGATGACGTTGCCGCGCAGCGAGATCAGTCCCTCGACACCGGGCGGCATGTTCGGTGCGCGCGTGATGAAGGGCGCGTTCGACACTTCGCGCACCTTGAACACGTTGATGCCGAAAGTCTCGCTCGTCCCGAGCGAGAACAGCAGGATTTCCATGCAGTTGGATCCGGCGAGGCTGGTGTGTCCATCGATGGCGTTGAACAGGCCGCCGCCCTCGGGAATCATGTTCGACATGCCGTACTCCATCACGATGCCTCGTCCTGCAGAACCTTGCGGTCGAGCAGGCGACGCAACGTCTCGGCCAGACGCTGCGGCTCGAATTTCGGAACGTATTCGTCCACGCCGACAGACTGGCCGAGCTGCTGGTTCGACATCCCGGACAGTGACGAATGCATGATCACCGGGATCCCGGCGAAGCGCGGGTCCGATTTGATCGCGCGGGTGAGGATGTAGCCGTCCATTTCGGGCATCTCGACGTCGGTCAGCACGAGGCTCACCAGATCGCTGACCTGGCGTCCAGTCGCCTGCGCGTGGCGCGCGACGCGCTGCAACTCGTCCCACGCCACCCGCCCGTTGATCGCGCCGACATACGGCACGCCGAGGACGTCAAGCGTGCGCTCGATCTGCTTGCGCGCGACCGAAGAATCGTCGGCGAAGAAGACCGTGTATTTCGCGTCCGGAATCGGCTCGATGCCCTTGAACAGGTATTGGTCGTCGTGCGCCGTCGTGTCCGACAGGACCTTCTCGACGTCGAGCATCATCACGAGCTTGTTGTCCGCGAGCTCGGTGACTGCGGTCACCAGCCCGCCGAGGTTCGCCGTGAGCATGTCCGGCGGCACCCTCATCTGCGACCAGTCGAGCCGCAGAATCGTGTCCACTGCCTCGACGAGAAAGCCCTGCGTGTGTCCGTTGTATTCGGTGACGATCATGATGTCGCGGCGGCTGTCGGCGCCGATGCCGGCGTAGCGCGCGAGATCGACGACCGGGACGAGCGCGCCGCGCAGGCTGACCATGCCCTCAACCGGTCCCGGCATTTCGGGCGCGGCAGTGATCGCCGGCGTCCGCATGACTTCGCGCACCTTGAAAACGTTGATGCCGAAGGTCTCGCGTCGCCCGGTACGCGCGTCGACGCCGAGCGTGAACAGCAGGATTTCCAGCTTGTTCGTGCCGGCGAGCCGTGTTCGGGCATCGATGTTCTTGAATAGTTCGGACATTTCACTCTCCGCGGGATGCGGCTATGGGGCACCGATGGGGCGCCCCGCTCTGGATGGAATAACGTCAGCAGCGCGGATTTCTTGAGGCCCTGTGTCGCACGTCCCCGGCCCGCTTTCGCGCGCGCCATTTTCCCACCGGGCCCGGCCGGCGGGATCGTCGCGGCCCGCCCGGAAGCGCCTGGATGATGCGCAGCGTGGAGTCCGTCACGCAGCGGTGCGCCGCCAGCAGGGCTCACGCGCGCGCGAGGTGCTGCATCACGCGCGGCGCGATTTCCGTCAGCGGCAATACTTCGCGAGCAGCACCGATCGCCGCCGCTTCCCTCGGCATGCCATAGACGACGCACGAATCGTGGTCCTGCGCGATCGTCCATGCCCCGCTGTTGCGCATCTCGAGCAACCCTTGGGCGCCATCCTTGCCCATTCCCGTCAAGAGCACGCCGATCGCGGAGGCGCCGACGTGAAGGGCCGCCGAGCGAAACAGCACGTCCACCGACGGGCGATGACGATTGACGGCCTCGGCGCGCGACAGGGAGCATTGCAAGAGGCCGGCGCGACGAACCGCAAGATGGGAATGGCCCGGCGCGAGATACACGCATCCCGGCAACACCGGCTCGCCGTCTTCGGCCTCCTTGACCTTCAGCGCGCACAGTCCGTCGAGCCGGCGTGCGAACGAGCCGGTGAAGATCTCCGGCATATGCTGCACGACCAGGATCGGCGGCGCGTCGACGGGCAGCGCGAGCAGCACTTCCTTGATCGCCTCGGTGCCGCCGGTCGACGCGCCGATGAAGACGACGCGCGGTGCAGGGCTGCGCCGGAGCCGCACCGGCGATCTAGACGGCATCGGCGTCGAGGCGCTGATAGACGGTGCGGCCCATCGAGCGGAACAGGTCCACGGCATGCAGGAAGCTTTCCGAATGGCCCGCGAAAAGCGCGCCATCCTTGCGCAGCAGCGGCACGAAGCGCTTGAGGATCGCGTACTGGGTGGGTTTATCGAAGTAGATCATGACGTTGCGACAGAAGATCGCGTCGAGGGGCCCCTGCACCGGCCAGATCGGGTCGAGCAGATTGATGCGGCGGAAGCTCAGCAGCCGCTGCAACTCCGGTCGCACGCACCACTCGCCGTGCTCGGGCCCCGCGACGAAATAGCGGCGCACGCGCTCGGCGGAGACGCGCTCGAGACGATCCTGGCGATAGAGGCCGCGCGCCGCCTGCGCGAGCACGTGCGTGTCGATGTCGCTCGCGATGATCTGCACCGGCGGCGTCAGCGAATCGAATGCCTCGCATGCGGTGATCGCGAGGGAGTACGGTTCTTCTCCGGTCGAAGCGGCGTTGCACCAGATCCGGATCGTGCGCTTTTCGGCGACGCGGCGCAGCCGCTCGGCAAGGAGGTCGAAGTGGTGGGCCTCGCGGAAGAAGGACGTCAGGTTCGTCGTCAGGGAATTGACGAAGATCTCCCATTCGCCGCGGTCACGGTCGAGCCGAAGAAGGTACTCGGCAAAAGTCCGGTCGCCGCAAGCCCGCAAGCGGCGCGCGAGCCGGCTATACACCATGTCTTGTTTCGCCGGGGACAACGCGATGCCCGCGTGCGCGTGGATCAGCTTGCGGATGCGCTCGAAATCCGCGTCGGTGAATGCGAATTCCCGACCGGGGAGGGAGGCATGCGAAAGCGGGGGTCGCGACCCGTCCGGAAGCGACGCCGGCCTGACGGAGGACGCGGGCCGCGGTGGCGGGGAAGAAAGAGGTCTGCCCGAGCGCGGTGGATCGCCGATCGCCATGCGTCAGGAATCCTTGCTGTCGCCAGCAACCGTTCGGGCAGCGGCGGCACGCAGCGTCCGATCCGGTCTCGTCACGGCGTCCGCCCCAGCAGCGACTGCGGCCGCGGTCGCCCCGACGGAGCGGGAGCGGGGGACGTCCGGGTTTCGATACTGTTCCGCAGCGCGCCCTCATCGATCGGGATCGCCGGACCGACGTCGAGCGCCCCACCCTCCGCGCGCACCGCGACCTCGGTCCGCTTGTTCATGACGATGATGCTGATGCGGCGGTTCGTCGGATCGAACAGGTCATCCTTGTTGAACGGCACGGTTTCGGCCAGACCGAGGACGCGCACGACCTTCGCCGGTTCCAGGCCGCCGGCAATGAGTGCGCGACGCGACGCGTTCGCGCGGTTTGCGGACAGTTCCCAGTTCGAGAAACCGCGCTCGCCGCCAGCGTAACGCGCGGCGTCGGTGTGACCCGACAGGCTTAGCCGGTTCGGCACGTCATTGAGCGCGCGGCCGATCGCCTGCAGCAGGTCGCGGGTATAGGGCTGCAGCAGGTCGCTCGCGGTGTCGAACATCGGCCGATTGTGCTCATCGACGATCTGGATGCGCAAACCCTCGAAGGTGATGTCCATCAGGATCTGGTTCCTGAAGCTGCGCAGTTTCGGACTGGCCTCGATCAGCGCCTCGATCCGCCCCTTCAGTTCGACGAGTCTTGCCCGTTCGCGTATCGCCTCGATGCCCTCGTCGTGACCGTCGATGCGGTAGATCTCGCGGCCCTTCGCGGCGTCGAGATTGATCGCGCGACGCGTCTCGACGTCGCCGCGCTTCATCTGCCCGAGCGAACGCGAAAGATCTTCACCGCCGCCCTTGATCACGCTCGAGCTGTCGCCGGAGCCGGAGCCACCCTGGAACGATACCTTGAGGGGGTTCAGGAAATGGTCGGCGATGCCTTCGAGGTCGCCTTGGGCTGTCGACCCGAGCAGCCACATCAGCAGGAAGAACGCCATCATCGCCGTCACGAAATCGGCGTACGCGATTTTCCAGGCGCCGCCGTGCGCCGCGGCGGCGACCTTCCGTATCCGCTTGACGACGATCGGCTGCTGCGTGTCGTCGCTCACGACTCAACGCTCCGCAGACGGCACAGGCAACAGCTCGCGGTATTCCGTCGGGGCATCATGGCGGCGCGTTCAACCCTTGCGGCTCTTGATGTCCTGCTCGAGCTCGGTGAACGTCGGCCGTTCGGTCGAATACAGCGCCTTGCGCCCGAACTCGATCGCGACCTGCGGCGCGTAGCCGTTCATGCTCGCGAGCAGCACGAGCTTGATGCACTCGTACACCTTGCCGCTTTCATCGACGCGCTGCTCGAGCTGGCTCGCGATCGGCTGGATGAATCCGTACGAAAGCAGGATCCCGAGGAAGGTGCCGACGAGCGCGCCGCCGATCATCTTGCCGAGCACTGCGGGCGGCTGCCCCACCGAGCCCATGACGTTGACCACACCCATGACGGCGACGACGATGCCGAACGCGGGCAGCGCATCGCCGAGCTTCGCGACGACATGCGGTACGGCGTGCGCCTCCTGGTGGTGCGTCTCGATCTCCTTGTCCATCAGGCCTTCGATCTCGAACGCGTTGAGGTTTCCGCCAACCATCATCCGCAGGTAGTCGGTAAGGAACTCGATGACGTGGTGGTCCGCGGCGATGCTCGGATATTTCGTGAAGATCGGGCTGGAGTCGGGGTTGTCGACGTCGTTTTCGATCGACATCAACCCCTCCTTGCGCACCTTCGCAAGGATCTCGTACAAGAGCCCGAGAAGGTCCATGTACGTCGCCTTCGTGTAGGGCGATCCCTTCAGGATCGAAGGGATCGCCCGTAATGTCGCCTTGACGGTCTTCGGCCCGTTGCTCGCGACCAGTGCGCCGATCGCCAAGCCGACGATCGCGAGGTACTCGAGCGGCACCCACAGTGCCATCAGGCTGCCATGGACGGAATAGGTCCCGACCGAGGCAAGAAGAATGATTACATAACCGATAATCAGAAACACCGGGAAGCCCCTGTCGATTCATCCGCGCAGATGCCGGCGCACCCCCGCAAGGTTCAGCCGGATTAACGTCCTCGGCGGATGGAACTTGAGCCCGACAAACTAAAAGGCCGCCTGCAACCGCGGCGGCCTCGAGGATGAGGAGATCCCTGTCAATCAGCGTCGGCAAGCGCGGCCTTCGCGGCGCGGCGCGTCTTTCCTGCGCGGGACGGCATGTTGCAGAGTCCGCAGACGAAATGTTGCGTCGGGTCGTACGCATGGGCCACGAAATGGCCGCCGCACGTCGTGCAAGGGGCCATGTGCAGCAGGTCCGCATCGAAGAAGCGAACCAGCGTCCAGGCTCGCGTCAAGCTCAGCACCGGCTCCATCGCCTCGGCTTCGATGTGGTCGAGATAGAGATGGTAGGCCTTCAGAATCGCGTCCAATCCTTGCAGATTCGCGGTCGTCTGAAAAAACCTGAAGAAGCCCATGAACAGCGACGCATGCACGTTCGGCTGCCAGGTGATGAACCAGTCGGTGGAAAACGGCAGCATCCCCTTCGGGGGAGACACACCGCGCACTTCCTTGTAGATCTTGAGCAGGCGCTCGCGGCTGAGTTTGGTCTCGGCTTCAAGCATCTGCATGCGTGCGCCCAGGCGAACCATTTCCGCCGCCCGCTGGATGTCTTCCGCTTCCTCGATGACGCTCTTGTTCTTCACGTTATTCTCCTCGACTCGCATCGCTGGACGCGAGATTCGCAGCCTAACGGTCCAGTTCCTGGACCGGCTTTCCTGCCGCAAGGATTGCGGCGTGCAGACTCGACGTCGTGGCGTCCCGGCCCTTGCCCGCGAGCAGGCCGGCGAGCAGCGAATCATCGAAGCGGAACTTCGGCAGCAGCATCTGGCTGCTGGCCATTTTCACGAGCTTCGCGCTCGACAAGCCGATGATCAGGTCGGCGATATCGTTGCCGATACCCAGACGAAACATTGCCGTCTCACGGTCGCTGCGAAGCATCTGCTGCGCCAGCATGAGATAAGCCAGGTTCAACTCCTGGATCTCTGCGTGAAAATCAGGTCGTTTCATCTTTTCCTGCCCGGAACATGCTGCCGAAAGTTAAACGGAATTGTGAGAAATTGCAAGCAACGCCCCGTTGATCAATCGCCGCATTCAGGAAAAATCGCTTGTTTATCAGCGCCTTGCGCCTTCAAAAAAACACTTCCGGCGCTAGGGGGAATCGACCCTGAAGATCCGCCGAGCCGCGCGGAGCGAACGGCGGCAGGGGACATGCCGCCGGCCCCACGGGTCGATGGCGTCATCTTAAATCCCGGGACGGGGTTACCGGCTGTGAAATTCTTGGCTTCCGGTGATTCGTTGTTGTATCCACGCCACGCCCGCGGGAATGGCAGGGGCCGCGCCCGAAGAGACCAGTCGAGTTTCGCGCCGCACAATCGGCGATCGCGCGCTCGCGATCGTCGCCGCGTCGCGTTCACGACGACCGGGCCAGCCGCGGGGACGCACTTCGCGTTCTCGCGGGTCACCCGGCGAAGCTGCTCATCCATCGCGCCACCCGCTCCGCAACGGCAGCGCAGGAACGGGGCGGAAGAAGCCGCCGATCCGGGCTAGAATCGGTCGACTCCAAGCCTTTAACACTCGCCCATGAAGTTCTGCTCGAACTGCGGCTCGACCGTCGAGTTGCGCATTCCCGCCGGCGACAGCCTGCCGCGTCACACGTGTGCAAGTTGCGGAAGCATTCACTATCTGAACCCCAAGATCATCGTCGGCGCGATTCCCGAGTGGGAAGGTCGCGTGCTGCTATGCCGGCGGGCGATCGAACCGCGGCACGGATTCTGGACCCTGCCGGCGGGCTTCATGGAGAACGCCGAAACCACTGCGCAGGCGGCAGCCCGCGAGACGCTCGAAGAAGCCTGCGCGCGAATCGAGGTCGGCGACATGTTTACGCTGATCAACGTTCCGCACATCAGCCAGGTGCATATCGTCTACCGTGCGCGCCTGCTCGACCTGGATTTCCGGCCCGGCGAAGAATCGCTGGACGTCGCGCTCTTTGCGGAGGACGAGATCCCGTGGGACGAGATCGCGTTTCGCACGATCGCGTTGACGCTGCGTCGCTATTTCGACGATCGCCGTCTCGGCGCCTTCGACTTCCAGGTCGAAGACCTAACCCCGCCACCCCCGGCCGAGCTTGCCTGAACCAGCGGCCCGATTGGTGATCAAATAGTCGTCTGTGTCCGCGAAGAACCGGGCCGAGCGGACTTTCGGTCCGACGTCGAGCGCAGCGGCGCACCGCAAATAGACGGCAGGACCCACAGGAGGTGACCGTGCTGACCGAGGGCGACGAAACGGGAATCGGATCCGGACGACGACGATTCTCCTCGGCGGTCAAACCGGTCGTCCATCACCCGTGGATCCTCACCCTTGACGTCCGTGGTGTGCCTCACCGCTGGATCAGTTGGCAGGCAGCGTGCCACTACTACGCGTTGGATATGGTCGCCTGGGCGGTCGGCAGCCGCCAGTTCCATTTCACCGGCGGCATCTGCCGGGCGACGGGCGAGCGCTCCGAGATCACCGCGAACAGCATCATCGCGATCAAGGGGCGCATGCTCCGACCCCTCAGCCACGGCAGGGTGCCGCCGCTGAATAATCGAGAACTGTTTCACCGCGACCGGTACCTCTGCGCATACTGCGGCGACCGTTTTTCGGGTAACGTCCTGACCCGCGAACACATCGTGCCCGTCTCGCAAGGGGGACGCGACGTATGGATGAACGTCGTGACATCCTGCCGGCCGTGCAACCAGCGCAAGAGCGGACGCACGCCGGAACAGGCGCGGATGGCGTTGTTGTATGCGCCGTACGTGCCGAACAAGGCGGAATACCTGATCCTGTGCAACCGCAACATCCTTGCCGATCAGATGGATTTTCTCGCGCGCCACCTGCCGCGCCAGAGCCGCCTTCACCTTCCCTGAAAGCTTGTGGCGACCCGGCATCCGAATCCGGGCTCCGCCCTTCGGTGGCTTGGTCCGCTCGTATAGAACCGCCCCGCAATGTCGCCGACGCGGCGGCACTCCCACGCGATGTCCTGATGGTAAATCGCAGCGCCCCCGCAGGAGCGCTCGCCGATTCGAGTCGCGGCGCCGACGGAAGGATCACCGGGCCGCAGATTCGCACGCCGGTCGCGCCGACGCCGGCTTGTGCGTCGCGTCCAACCGCGGGATCATTTCGCACCTCCTCGGCTCCGGGCCCGACCCTCATGTCATCGCTACGCGCCGTGCGCGGCGAAATCCTGCATTTTCTCGGCGACCCCGCCGACCTCGGCGCGGATGCGCTCGCGCATTTCCCCGACGGCGCGCTGGTGATCCGCGACGGCCTCGTCATGGAACTCGGCCCGGCCGACGCCCTCCTCGCAAAGCTGCCGGCCGAAACGCCGATCGACGATTACCGCGGCAAGCTCGTGCTGCCCGGTTTCATCGACACGCATATCCACTATGCCCAGACCGACATCGTCGCGAGCTACGGCGAGCAAGTGCTCGCGTGGCTCGAGAAATACGCTTTCACCGCCGAGCGCCGGTTCGAGGATCCGGCGCATGCCATGGACGTCGCCGAGTTCTTCTGCGACGAGCTGCTGAAGAACGGGACGACGACCGCGCTCGCGTTCGCGACGGTGCATCCGGCCTCAG
>Ga0214472_10004577_pt1 | contig 14602 bp, 12 predicted proteins | sample RVTome_6_FD_207662 | JGI IMG/M metagenome (GOLD analysis project Ga0214472, IMG submission 207662) | Soil microbial communities from uranium-contaminated site in the Upper Colorado River Basin, Wyoming, United States - RVT140D175 | ecosystem: Environmental > Terrestrial > Soil > Contaminated >...
TCGGCACGACCCCGCCCGGGTGCTCTATCACAACAGCCTGATCGAGCTGGGTAGCCAGACCGGTCTTTACCACAAGCGCCGCCTGGTTCCCTTCGGTGAATACGTACCGCTGGAGGCGCAGCTACGGGGAGTGATCGAGTTCTTCGACCTGCCGATGTCCAGCTTCAGTCTGCCGCAGCGCGGCCAGGAACCGCTGACACTGGGGCCATTCGCGATCGCGTCGGCCATCTGCTACGAGATCGCCTACCCGGAACTGGTGCGCGACAGCGCCAGGGATGCAGCCCTGATCCTGACCGTTTCCAACGACACCTGGTTCGGCCGCTCGATCGGCCCCGACCAGCATCTGCAGATGGCGCGGATGCGCGCGCTGGAGAACGGCCGCTGGGTGGTGCGCGGCACCAACAACGGCATCACCGCCCTGATCGCGCCGGACGGCAGCATCGAGGCACGGCTGCCGGTGGATGAGGTCGGCGTGCTGAGCGGCACGATCACCCCGATGGCGGGCCAGACACCCTACCAGCGCCTGGGCGTCTGGCCGCTGCTGATCGCCGACCTACTGTTGCTGCTCCTGTTGTTCCTGCGTATCGGAGCGACGCGTAAACACCACGGAGCCGCAGCGGCAGGACTGAATCACTGAGGTTCGGGTCAGCACCTGAGTGGCGCCGCAGACCCTGCACTCCAGCGTTCCCGGCGCGGTGATCTCACCGGCCAGATATTCGTTCTCACCATGTGCGAGCTGCTCCCGCAGCAGTTCGAGTTCGACCCGGGTGCGGTCGGCCAGGTCCAGCAGCCGGTCGACCACCTTGCGCTCCAGCACATCGAGATCGAAATGGAGCCAGGCGGCGACACCGGCGCCGGTCTCGTGGATGTAGTAACCAAGTTGAGTCAGATCACGCCGGATATAGGCCTTGAGCAGGTCCATCTCGTCGCGGGTCATCTCCTCGGCGGCCAGCTCGATCTCGGCGGCCTCCTCGATCTGCTCCTGTAGATAGTCCCAGGAGTGCGTGCCCGCCCTGTCCAGGCGTTCGCGCAGCCGGTCAAGGATACGGTCATAGGCCTCCGGTGCCTGGTCCGAATGTTGCGGTGGACGTTTGTCGTGTTTGCTCATGACTGACTGCTCCTCAGCTGTCGGAAAACCGCCGGATCACGGCGGCGACCTCGGCCTGCACGCAATCCGCGTCTGTCTTTATCTATAGTACAGCGCCCGGTTGCCGGAAAGTCACTGCCCGGGGTCAGTGAAAGGTGGTGAAAACTGGCCTTGGGCCGCCTTTGCGCTGTATCCTATGCGGTATTCATATAGGTATATCATTCGAATACTTTATATCGATAAATCATCGGAATACTTTGCGACCGGCGCTCCCGTCCCGCATCCACGCATGCGGGCCCCATCAGCGCCGGTTTCAGTGTTAACAGAATCAACGGACCGTAATGAACGAACAGTATCAGCCCCGGGAAATCGAAACCAACGCCCAACAGTATTGGGAAGAGCACGACAGCTTCAAGGCCGCGGAAGATCCGGGCCGCGAGAAGTTCTACTGCCTGTCCATGTTCCCCTACCCCAGCGGGCGACTGCACATGGGGCATGTTCGCAACTACACCATCGGCGACGTGATCTCCCGCTATCAGCGCATGCAGGGCAAGAACGTGCTGCAGCCGATGGGCTGGGACGCCTTCGGCCTGCCGGCCGAAAACGCGGCGATCAAGAACAACGTCGCGCCGGCCAAGTGGACCTACGAAAACATCGACTACATGCGCGACCAATTGCGCCGCATGGGCTTCGGCTACGACTGGTCCCGCGAACTGGCGACCTGCCACCCGGAATACTATCGCTGGGAGCAGTGGTTCTTCACCCGCCTGCTGGAGAAGGGGCTGGTCTACAAGAAGGAAGCCGAGGTCAACTGGGATCCGGTGGACCAGACCGTGCTGGCCAACGAACAGGTGATCGACGGCCGCGGCTGGCGCTCCGGCGCCATTGTCGAGCGCAAGAAGATCCCGCAGTGGTTCCTGAAGATCACCGACTATGCCGATCAACTGCTGAACGATCTCGAGCAGTTGGAGCACTGGCCGGAGCAGGTGCGTACCATGCAGCGCAACTGGATCGGCCGCTCCCAGGGCGTGGAACTCGGCTTCCATGTCGAGGGGGACGGCGATCTCGAGGTGTTCACCACCCGCCCCGATACGCTGATGGGCGTGACCTATGTCGCCGTCGCCGCCCAGCATCCTCTGGCGCTGAAAGCCGCGCAGAACAATGCCGAACTGGCCGCCTTTATCGAGGAGTGCCGCCACACCAAGGTGGCCGAGGCGGACATGGCGACCATGGAGAAGCGCGGGATGCCGCTCGGCATCGACGCGACGCATCCGCTGACCGGCGAAAAGGTACCGGTCTGGACCGCCAACTTCGTGCTGATGGATTACGGCTCCGGCGCCGTGATGGCGGTGCCGGGCCACGACCAGCGCGACTGGGAGTTCGCCAGGAAGTACGACCTGCCGATCAAGCAGGTGATCGCGCCCATCGACAGCAACGTTCAGGTCGACCTGGAGAGGGAAGCGTTCACCGACAAGGGCGTGCTGGTCAACTCCGGCGACTTCGACGATCTTGAGTTTGACGTCGCGTTCAAGGCGATCTCCAAGGAGCTCTCCAACAAGGGCCGCGGCAAGGTCACCATCCACTTCCGTCTGCGCGACTGGGGCGTCTCCCGTCAGCGCTACTGGGGCGCGCCGATCCCGGTGATCAACTGTTCGAGCTGCGGTTCGGTGCCGGTACCGGAGGATCAGCTGCCGGTACTGCTGCCCGAGAACGTGGCCTTCGACGGCGTCGGCTCGCCGATCAAGAAGATGGACAGCTTCATCCACACCGACTGCCCGAAATGCGGCGGCGCCGCCGAGCGCGAGACCGATACCTTCGACACCTTCATGGAGTCGAGCTGGTACTTCGCCCGCTACGCCAGCCGCTTCGCCGACGACCGGATGCTGGATCCGACCAGTGCCAACTACTGGCTGCCGGTGGATCAATATATCGGCGGCATCGAGCACGCGATCCTGCACCTGCTCTACTCCCGCTTCTACCACAAACTGCTGCGCGACGAAGGGCTGGTCGACTCCGACGAGCCGTTCACCCGCCTGCTCTGCCAGGGCATGGTGCTGGCCGACAGCTACTTCTATGAAGACGAAAACGGCGGCAAGGTCTGGGTATCGCCCACCGAGGTCGAGATCGATACCGACGACAAGGGCCGCATCGTTGCCGCACGACGCAAGTCTGACGGACTGATGCTGACCCACGACGGCATGTCGAAGATGTCGAAGTCGAAGAACAACGGTATCGACCCGCAGGTGATGATCGACCGTTACGGCGCCGATACCGTGCGCCTGTTCATGATGTTCGCCGCGCCGCCGGAGCAGTCGCTGGAGTGGTCCGATTCCGGCGTCGAGGGCGCCCATCGCTTCCTGCGCCGTCTGTGGAAGCAGGTGCACGACCATGTCAGCCTGAGCGACGCTCCGATCGCCGCGCTCGACACCGCCGGACTGAACGACGTCCAGCGCGAGCTGCGCCTGAAGGTGCACGAGACGATTCAGAAGGTCAGCGACGATATCGAGCGACGTCAGACCTTCAATACCGCGATCGCGTCGATCATGGAGCTGTCCAACAGCATCGGCCGCTTCGTCGATGTCGGCGAGCAGGGCCGCGCGGTGATGCACGAAGCGCTGGAAACCGCCGTGCTGCTGCTCTCCCCGATCGTGCCGCACTTCAGTCACGAGCTGTGGCGGCAGTTGGGCCACGAGGGCGCCATCCTGCACTCCGACTGGCCCCGTGTCGATCCGCAGGCACTGGTGCGCTCCAGCATCGAGATGGTGGTCCAGGTCAACGGCAAACTGCGCGCCAGGATCGGCGTGGCGGCCGAGGCCGATGAAGATGTCATTCTTCACCTGGCACTGGCGGAGGAGAATGTGCAGAAGCATATGGAGGGCAAGGCGATCCGTAAAAAGATCGTGGTCCCGGGCAAGCTGGTCAATATCGTCGTCGGCTAGGAGGCCAAAGATGCGCAAGTTGCGTAGCTCACTGCTCATGCTGCTCACCGCAGCAATGATCAACGCCTGCGGTTTTCACCTGGCAGGCTACTATGATGTGCCCGACGACCTGCGCCAGGTTCAGTTGCAGATTGCGGAGGAGCGGCCAAGCCATATCCGGCCGCACCTCAACAACCTGCTGGCCGCAAACGGAATCGAAGTGTCCAAGGATGCCGACTACAGACTCGAAATACACAGCGAGCAGCTTCGCCGTAACGCGCTGACCCTGACACTGAGCGCGGACGCCGTCGAGTATGAACTGATCGGCACGGTACGCTTCAGCGTGTTCGACACCGAGGGTACGGCGCTGATCGACGACCGCGAGGTGCGCGCCGAGCGCGTATTCAACAACGACGACAACACCACCGCACGCGATGCACTGGTGGAGCAGTTGCGCACGGCGCTGCAGGAGCAACTGGCCCAGCAGATCGTGCGTCAGTACCTGAGCCTGAAAAACATACGTTGACCGCGGATCATGAAACTACGCGCCGACCAACTGCCCAACCAACTGGAGCGCCTGCAACAGGCGCTACCGGTCTATCTGGTCACCGGTGACGAACCGCTGCTCTGCGGCGAAAGTGTCGACGCGATCCGCGTCCATCTGCGCAATCTGGGCTTCAGCGAACGCGAAGTGATGCATGTCGATGCCGGCTTCAGCTGGGAGGCGCTGCTCGAAAGCGCCAACGCCCTATCGCTGTTTGCCGAGCGCAAACTGATCGAGATTCGCCTCGGCAGCCAGAAGCTCACCAAGGCAGCCAGCGACCTGCTGCAACGCTACCTGGCCAACCCGGCCCCGGACAACGCGCTATTGATCATCTGCGACCGCCTCGACCGCAACGTCAAGCAGAGCGCCTGGTTCAAGACCGTGGAGCAGTGCGGCGCCGTGGTCGAGGTGTGGCCGATCGAAGCCGACCAACTGGTGCAATGGCTGGGTCAGCGCGCCCTATCCCAAGGCGTTCGCCTTGAACCCGAAGCCCTGCAGCTACTGGCCGACCGCATCGAGGGCAATCTACTCGCCGCCCGCCAGGAGCTGGACAAGCTTGCTCTGCTCTACCCCGGGCAGACGCTCTCGGCCGAACAGGTGGTACAGGCGGTCAGCGACAGCTCGCGGTTCGATATTTTCGCCCTCACCGATGCGGCCCTGCAATCGGATCCCGGCCGTGCGCAGCATATCCTTCAGGTGCTGCGTCAGGAGGGCAACGAGTCGGCGGTGGTGCTCTGGGCCCTGACCCGCGATATTCGCATGCTGCACCGGGTTACACGGGCGCTGACAGCGGGACAGCCCTATGACCCGCTGTGTCAGCGCGAGCGCCTCTGGGGCAAACGCAAACAGCTGGTACGCAACGCCTGCCGACGTTTGCGGGCGGAACAGCTGGAAGCGCTGCTGGGCCAGGCGGCGGAAGTGGATATGGCGATCAAGGGACAGCGGGCAGCCGACCCCTGGCTGCTGCTGAGCCAGATCACGCTCAGCCTGTCGGGCTGCCGACTGCCTTGGCAAAACACGGCTCATCCGGGGGTGTGAAGCATGACTGCACACGCCCTCTCGGGAATCCTTGCCGCCGGCCTGCTGCTCGCCGCGTGCAGTCCCAAGGACCCTGCGCAAATGAAAACCGGCGACGAACTGTACGACTACTACTGCCGCAGCTGCCACGCGGAGCAGAACCTGGGCGGCCGACTGGAGAAACTGCCCGAGAGTAGAAGGATCCTCAAGCCCTACGAACTGGTGCTGATGATGCGCCACCGCTACGAAACCCCAACCCCGCACCCGGACATACGCCTGCCCCAGCTCAGCCCCGAGCAGGCCGATGCGATCGCACAATACGCCTACGCGCTGCGTTATCAGGGCAACTGAACCGACACCGACCGCATCAGGCGATCGCCTTCATCCGCTCCTCTCGGCCGACATCGGCTTACGCTCCCGCAAAGCCCAGTTGGCGCCAGGCTTCATAGACAACAACGGCACAGGCGTTGGACAGGTTCATGCTGCGACTCTCCTTGAGCATCGGCAAGCGCAGCGGGTCGAAACGTTGCCGCACCTCGGCGGGCAGACCCCGCGTTTCCGGCCCGAACAGCAGGACATCGCCGGGCGAAAACAGCACCTCGGCATAGCGGCGATCGGCTTTGGTCGTCAACGCCCACACCCGGGGCGGACTCAAGGCATCGATACAGCTCTGCAGCGTCGACCAGGTCTTGAGGTCGGCATACTCGTGATAATCCAACCCGGCACGCCGCAGGCGCTTGTCGTCGAGCGTGAAGCCCAGCGGCTCTATCAGATGCAGAGCAAATCCGGTGTTGGCACAGAGGCGAATGATATTGCCGGTATTGGGCGGAATTTCCGGCTGGTAGAGAACAACATTAAGCATGACCGGCTCCTGTACTGAGGAGCCGGATACTAACCCGCGAACGCGTCAGTCGTCACCCTCGTCATCGGCCAGATCGCCCGAATCCATGCCCAGCTCCTTGATCTTGCGGGTCAGCGTATTCCGCCCCCAGCCCAGCAGCTGCGCCGCATCCCGACGACGACCGGCGGTATGCTTGAGCGCCACTTCGATCATCGCCCGCTCGAACTGAGGCACCGCCTCATTCAGGATCGCCTGATGCCCGCGCGAGAGCTGCTGATCGGCCCAGACGCGCAGCGCCTGCTCCCAACTGCCGCTGACCGGCACCCCCTCCTCCTGCGACTCGACCAGTTCCGTCGGCAGGTCCGAGATCAGCACCTCGCGCCCGGATGCCATCACCGTCAGCCAACGGCAGATATTCTCCAGTTGCCGCACGTTACCGGGCCAGGGCAGATCGCACAGGAACTGCTCGGTTTCCGCCTTCAGCAGCTTCGGTTCGACCGCCAGCTCCTCGGCCGAGTGCGCCAGGAAGTGGCGCGCCAGACGCGGAATATCTTCGCGTCGCTCGGCCAGCTTCGGGATATGGATGCGGATCACGTTCAGGCGGTGGAACAGGTCCTCGCGGAAGCGCCCCTCCTTCACCAGTCGCTCGAGGTTCTGATGCGTCGCCGCAATGATGCGTACGTCCACCTTCACCGGCGTATGACCGCCCACCCGATAGAACTCGCCGTCGGCCAGCACCCGCAACAGGCGGGTCTGGGTATCGGCGGGCATATCGCCGATCTCGTCGAGGAACAGGGTACCGCCGTCCGCCTGCTCGAAGCGTCCACGTCGCGCCGCCTGGGCCCCGGTAAACGCGCCCTTCTCATGGCCGAACAACTCGGATTCGATCAGATCCTTCGGAATCGCCGCCATATTCAGCGGAATGAACGGGCTTGCCGAGCGCGGACTGTGACGATGCAGGGCATGAGCCACCAACTCCTTGCCCGTACCCGACTCGCCATTGATCAGTACCGTAATGTTGGAGTGGGACAGGCGGCCGATGGCACGGAACACCTCCTGCATCGCCGGCGCCTCGCCGATGATCTCGGCACTGCCGTCCGGCACCTGCTCCGTCACCTTTTCACGCCGCTCATGTGCATGTTCGATCGCGCGCTTGACCAGCGCCACCGCCTCATCGACGTCGAACGGCTTGGGCAGATACTCGAACGCGCCCCCCTGATAGGAGGCAACGGCGCTATCCAGATCGGAATGGGCGGTCATGATGATGATCGGCATATCCGGGCTCACCTGCTGGATATGGTTCAGCAGCGCCAGTCCATCGGTGCCCGGCATACGGATATCGCTGACGATGGCATCCGGCTGCTCGCGTTCCAGGCGGCGTATCAGATCGTCGGCGCTCTCGAACGTCAGCGTCTCCACGCCGGCCGACGTCAGCGCCTTTTCCAATACCCAGCGAATAGATCGATCGTCATCCACAACCCAGACATTACCTGAGGCTCTCATGATTCTGCTCCAGCGGTATAAACAGTTGGAACCGCGTCTGACCCGGTTCGGTATTACATTCGATCAGGCCGTGATGGCGGTTGATGATTGACTGGGCGATGGACAGGCCCAGGCCCGATCCATCCGGTCGCCCGGTCACCATCGGATAGAAAATGGTCGACAGCAGCTCGCCGGGAATACCCGGGCCGTTGTCGATGATCTCGACCGAGCACACCAGACGATGCCGTTCCGTGCCCAGTGTTATCTGGCGCAGTGCGCGCGTGCGAAGGAGAATCTGCGGCTGCGGCGTCTTCGACTCCTGCAGCGCCTCCATCGCATTGCGCGTGATATTGAGCATCGCCTGAATCAGCTGCTCGCTATCCCCTTCGAACTCGGGGATGCTGGGGTCGTAATCGCGCACCAGGTGGATATGACCGGCGGACTCGACCTGTACCAGACTGCATACCCGCTCCAGAATCGCATGGATATTGACCATCTCGATATTGGGCAACTTATGCGGCCCCAACAGGCGGTCGACCAGATTGCGCAGTCGATCCGCCTCCTCGATGATGATGCGTGTATATTCGTGGAGGCCTTCATCGCTCAACTCGCGTTCCAGCAACTGCGCGGCTCCGCGAATCCCGCCCAGCGGATTCTTGATCTCGTGGGCCAGCCCGCGAACCAGCGTACGCGCCGTGGCATGCCGCGTCAGCATCTCCTCCTCGCGCTCGATTCTGATCAGCCGATCCCGCGCCTGAATCTCCAGCAGCAGCCCCGATTGCGGTACCGGGTTAACACTGTAATCGACGATCAGCTCCTGACCGCTCTGGGTGAGCAATCTGGACTCGCGCTTACTGTAGGGGTGGCCGCTGCGATACGACTCCTTCAGCACCTTGATCTCCTCGTCACTCGAGGAGAGCCAATCTTCTATCGATCGGTTCTTGAGTCGACGCAGGGTAGCCTCCAGCAGCATCTCCGCTGCCGGGTTCATGTACTGAATACACAGCGACTCATCGAGCAGGAGGACCGACGAGGTCAGGTTATCGAGGATCTGCTTATGCGACTGTTGACGAAACATCGACTCACTCTCTACTTTACTGAGTTTGAGCATGCAAGTTAGGAGCCAAGTCACGCATGCCCGTTCAGGCGCCACCGTTGCGCAGCATCGGAGCACTCCGTGGAGTTATCGCGACAATCGACACTCATAATGCACCATTATAGTGCAACCGCGTACCATTTTAACCCCCGGAGTGGGCATGCCCGAACTTTACCCCCTCCCCTCCCGTCCCTCAGCCAACAAAAAAGGGCCTCCGACAGGAGACCCTTTTTAGACGCTTTCTATCTAATCAGACAGAGAAGTACAGATCGTACTCGACCGGATGAGTCGTCATGTTGACCTTCTGCACCTCTTCACGCTTGAGCGCGACGTACGCATTCAGCATGTCGTCGGTGAAGACGCCACCCTTGGTCAGGAACTCGCGATCCGCATCCAGCGCATCCAGCGCTTCGGACAGAGTCGAGCAAACCTGCGGGATCTCGGCCGCTTCTTCCGGCTCCAGATCGTACAGATCCTTGTCGGCGGCATCGCCCGGGTGGATCTTGTTCTGGATACCGTCCAGGCCAGCCATCATCAGCGCCGCGAACGCCAGATAAGGGTTGGCGATCGGATCCGGGAAGCGGGTCTCGATACGACGACCTTTCGGGCTGGTCACGTAAGGAATACGGATGGAAGCGGAACGGTTACGGGCGGAGTAAGCCAGCATGACCGGAGCTTCGAAGCCCGGTACAAGACGCTTGTAGGAGTTGGTGCCCGGGTTGCACAGAGCGTTCAGCGCCTTGGCATGCTTGATGATACCGCCGATGTAGTACAGGGCGGTTTCGCTCAGGCCCGCATAGGCATCACCGGCAAAGATGTTGACGCCGTCCTTGGACAGGGACTGGTGAACGTGCATACCGGAACCGTTGTCGCCAACGATCGGCTTCGGCATGAAGGTCGCAGTCTTGCCGTAGGAGTGAGCGACGTTGTGTACACAGTACTTCAGGATCTGAACTTCGTCGGCCTTCTTCACCAGAGTGTTGCCACGCACGCCGATCTCACACTGACCGGCGGTCGCCACTTCGTGGTGATGCACTTCAACGGACAGTCCCATGGCTGTCATCGCATCGCACATTGCGCCACGCAGGTCGTGCAGGGAGTCGACCGGAGGAACCGGGAAGTAACCGCCCTTGACGCGCGGACGGTGACCGATGTTGCCGCCTTCGATCTTGTGGTTAGACGCCCAGGCAGCCTCTTCGGAGCTGACGGTATAGCCGCAACCGCTCATATCGGCATGCCATTCAACGGAATCGAACACGAAGAACTCGGGCTCCGGACCGAACATGGCGGTATCGGCGATGCCGGTGGACTTCAGGTACTCCTCGGCACGCTTGGCAACCGAACGCGGATCGCGCTCGTAGCCCAGACCGGTCATCGGCTCGACGATGTCGCAACGCACGATAACGGTTGCATCTTCAGAGAACGGATCCATTACAGAGGCGCTGTCATCCGGCATCAGGATCATGTCGGAGTCGTTGATCCCTTTCCAACCCGCGATGGACGAACCATCGAACATCTTACCCTCTTCGAAGAAATCATCGCCGATTTCAGTGACAGGCAGGGTCAGGTGCTGTTCTTTACCTTTGGAATCAGTGAAACGCAGGTCTACCCAGCGCGCTTCGCTCTCTTTGATCAGATTCAGAGTCTTCTCTGACATTTGGCTCTCTCCACTCGATGAATTTGCCAGACGCTAGTATGTTTTCAGCCGCACGTTTTATAACGAGCTAACCATGGCACTGGTTAAAGCAACTTATATGCCAGCACTGTAATTGTGCTAAGTGCCTATTTTCCGGTCATCTAGACCACCCTAAGCACGCCACAGTGCACCAGAATGAATCACGAAAGGACATAGGCGCACTATAATTGCGCACATCTTCATTCGGACAGATCCCTGCATGCAGCGACTCAAACAGCATAATACCGGAACCTGATCCAAGGCGCCTCTATCCCCGACAGATACATTCACGCATTTACGCCCAATGGCCCGATGCTCACTTAGTAATCGATTGTTCGTCAACCCTTACGTATAATACTGCCCTTTAGAATCAACCCAGGTACAACCGCGTGATCGAAAACCTCAGAAATATCGCCATCATCGCACACGTCGACCATGGCAAAACGACACTTGTGGACAAGCTGCTGCAGCAGTCGGGAACCCTGACCCGTCGCGACGAAGGGGCAGAGCGCGTGATGGACTCGAATGACCAGGAGCGTGAACGCGGCATTACCATTCTGGCCAAGAATACGGCGATCCGCTGGGGCGAGTACCGTATCAACATCGTCGACACTCCGGGACACGCCGACTTCGGCGGCGAGGTCGAGCGCGTATTGTCGATGGTCGACTCGGTGCTGCTGCTGGTCGATGCCGTCGATGGCCCGATGCCGCAGACCCGCTTCGTGACCCAGAAGGCCTTCGCACGCGGCCTGCACCCCATCGTCGTCATCAACAAGATCGACCGCCCCGGCGCGCGCCCGGACTGGGTCATGGACCAGGTCTTCGATCTGTTCGATAACCTCGGCGCCACCGATGAGCAACTCGACTTCCCCATCGTGTACGCCTCGGCCCTGAACGGCATTGCAGGGGACGACCCCGAAAGCATGGCGGAGGATATGACCCCGCTGTTCGAGGCCATCGTCAGGCATGTTCATCCGCCGATCGTCGATGACGAAGGCCCGTTCCAGATGCAGATCTCCGCATTGGACTACAACAGCTATGTCGGCGTTATCGGTGTCGGCCGCGTTACCCGCGGCAAAATCAAGACCAACACCCAGGTCAAGGTAATCGACAGTCACGCCGGCGTGCGTAACGGCCGCGTGCTCAAGATCATGGGCTACCATGGACTTGAGCGTGTCGAAGTCGACAACGCGCAGGCGGGGGATATCATCTGCATCACCGGGCTCGATGAACTCAATATCTCCGACACCCTCTGCGACCCCGAAGTCATCGAAGCGTTGCCTGCACTGTCTGTCGACGAGCCGACCGTTTCCATGACCTTCCAGGTCAACGACTCACCCTTTGCCGGCCAGGACGGAAAATTCGTTACCAGCCGCAACATCAAGGAACGCCTGGATCGCGAACTTATCCACAACGTCGCCCTGCGTGTCGAACCGGGTGAAACTCCGGAGAAGTTCAAGGTGTCCGGTCGTGGCGAACTGCACCTGTCGGTTCTGATAGAAAGCATGCGTCGTGAAGGGTTCGAATTGGGAGTATCCCGCCCCGAAGTTATCCAGAAAGAGGTAGACGGCCAGATTCAGGAGCCATACGAATTGGTGATGCTGGACGTCGAGGAGCAGCACCAGGGCTCGATCATCGAAGAACTCGGCAAGCGCCGCGGCGACATGACCAACATGGAAGTCGACGGCAAAGGCCGCGTCCGCGTGACCTTCATGATCCCCTCCCGCGGCCTGATCGGTTTCCGTAGCCAGTTCCTGACCATGACCTCCGGCACCGGCATCATGACCTCGATCTTCGACCACTACGGCCCCGTCAACAAGGGCGAGGTGGTTTCACGCAGCAACGGCGTTCTTGTATCGATGGTTGCCGGCAAGGTGCTGGGTTACTCCCTGTTCAGCCTGCAGGAGCGCGGTCGCCTCTTCATCGACCCCAATATCGAGGTATATGAAGGGATGGTCATCGGTATCCACAGCCGTTCAAACGATCTGGTGGTCAACCCGACCAAAGGCAAGCAACTGACCAACGTACGCGCCTCGGGCACGGACGAAAACATCGTCTTGACCCCGCCGATCAAGTTCTCGCTGGAACAGGCACTGGACTTCATTGAAGATGACGAACTGGTTGAAGTGACACCCACCAGCATCCGCATCCGCAAGAAACTCCTCAAGGAGAACGAACGAAAACGCGCCGGCTCCAAGAAGTAAAAGCGTCGAAAGGGCAGTCATTGGCTGCCCTTTCGCATACCCCGCGACCGCACCGCTACGCCTGTCCCCGCCCCTCCACACCCTCTATACTGAGGTGTGCCGGAGATCGATAAACGGAGTTATACATGCGTATCCTCTACCCCGATATTCAAACAAATCACGAATACAGTCTGGCTACAGACGATGGCCACACCTTGTATGTAGAGGAGAGCGGAAACCCAAACGGCATTCCCGTGCTATTTGTACATGGCGGCCCTGGTGGCGGCTGCGCACCCACCCACAGACGCTTCTTCAATCCCGACAAATATAGAATCATCCTGTTTGATCAACGCGGTTGCGGACGCTCTACACCTCATGCAAGTCTCCGCAACAATACGACAACAGCTCTCGTTGACGATATAGAGCGGATTCGCGAACATCTCGGCATAGAGCAGTGGCTGCTGTTTGGCGGCAGCTGGGGCTCGACCCTGAGCCTGATATATGCCCAAACCCACCCCGACAGGGTGTGCGGCCTGATACTACGAGGGGTTTTTCTCTGCCGCAAACACGACATCGACTGGTTCTACCAGAGGGGAGCCAGCGCCATATTTCCCGATTTCTGGCAGGACTACCTTGAACCTATCCCCGAAGTCGAACATCAGGATCTGCTTGGCGCCTACCACAAGCGCCTGACATCCGATAACGAACTCGTCCGCATGGCCGCAGCCAAGGCTTGGTCCGTCTGGGAAGGACGCTGCTCCACCCTGGATCCCAACCCCGATGTAGTAGAGCATTTCTCGGATCCTCACTTTGCACTGGCAATGGCCCGAATAGAGGCGCACTACTTTATTAACGAGGCCTTCCTCCAGCCAAACCAGATACTGGAAAAGTGCAAGCTGATACGGTCAATACCGACTACCATCGTGCATGGGAGATATGACATGGTCTGCCCGCTCGAACAGGCTTTCGCCCTCCATCGGCAACTGCCACAAGCAGAGCTGCATATCGTCCGCGATGCCGGGCACTCCGCCTTTGAACCGGGAATCATCGATAACCTTGTCACCGCAACCGACCACTTCGCACCCAACCAGGCCTGATTGAAATGAAGGGACTTATTCAACGCGTCAGCCACGCCTGCGTCAGCGTGGCCGGCGAGGAAGTGGGGGCGATCGACAAGGGAGTTCTGCTGCTGCTGGGCATCGAGAAAGGCGACTCACGACAGAGTGCAGACAAACTTTTACATAAAGTACTCAACTATCGCATCTTTCCCGATGAAGAAGACCGCATGAACCTCAGCCTGCTGAATACCGGCGGCGGGCTACTGGTCGTTTCCCAGTTCACTCTGGTAGCGGATACGCGCAAAGGGATGCGCCCCGGCTTCTCCAAGGGCGCTTCCCCCGAGCAAGGAGAACAGCTCTATCGCTACTTCGCCGATGAGGCCACAAAACGATTAAGCCGGGTTGCAACGGGCCGATTTGGCGCCAACATGCAGATACTGTTGGAAAATGATGGTCCGGTCACCTTTTTGCTTGAAGCGTCGCCGGAAGAATAAAAGACGGACTATAACACGATCAACAGACAGGAGGTCGGAGCCTGCCCACATCCATGTAACAGGCCCCACCGCAGCATCCGTGCCGCGCCCGTGCCCTCCCTGACACGGGTGAGGGCAAAGCATCCCGCTTAGTCGATACGCATCCCTGCGTCCCTCGCTGCGCATGGTCGCTTAATTCCGACAGCTTTTATATAGGAATTTTTCCTA
>Ga0214472_10004578_pt1 | contig 14599 bp, 12 predicted proteins | sample RVTome_6_FD_207662 | JGI IMG/M metagenome (GOLD analysis project Ga0214472, IMG submission 207662) | Soil microbial communities from uranium-contaminated site in the Upper Colorado River Basin, Wyoming, United States - RVT140D175 | ecosystem: Environmental > Terrestrial > Soil > Contaminated >...
CAAACGTGGCGTCTGCGCCACAATACCGGGGCCGGCGACTTTTCGCGACCTGATCAACCATTTCGGCACCGCCGCGGCCGCGCTCGAGGCGCTGCCCGAACTCGCCCGGCGCGGTGGCGCCGCGGCGCGCATCCGCATCGCCTCGCCGGAAGACGCGGAAGCTGAAATGGAAGCCGTCGAATCCGCCGGCAGCCGTTTCCTTGCCCTGGGTGAACCCGACTACCCGGCCTGGCTGCGCCTTCTCGACCTCGCGCCGCCGCTGATCTGCATTCGCGGCAATGCCGAACCCGCCTCCCGCCGCCCGGTCGCAATCGTCGGCGCGCGCAACGCCTCGGTCGCGGGTCGCAAGCTGGCGGCCCAATTCGCCAGCGAACTCGCAAAGGCCGGTCACTGCATCGTATCGGGCCTGGCGCGGGGCATCGATACCGCGGCGCATCAGGCATCGCTGCGCACCGGCACGGTTGCGGTCTTTGCCGGCGGCATCGACCACCTTTATCCGCCGGAAAATTCAGAGCTGGCGCAGGCAATCCTCGACAATGGCGGGGCATGGATCAGCGAAATGCCGCTTGGCCATGTTCCCCGGGCGCTGGATTTCCCGCGTCGCAACCGCATCATCGCCGGCCTGTCAGTGGCGGCCATTGTCGTGGAGGCAGCAAAGCGTTCCGGCTCGCTGATCACGGCGCGGCTTGCCAACGAAGCCGGCCGCCAGGTTTTCGCGGTGCCGGGCTCGCCGCTCGACCCGCGCGCCGAAGGCTGCAACCATCTGATCCGGCAAGGCGCAACCCTGGCCACGGATGCCCAGCAGATTCTCGAGGCGATCGCGCCAACTTTGGGAACAGCTCCGCAACTCGGCTACGAAATCGGCGAGCCGCCCCCGGGCTCGCGCGATCCGGATACGGGATCGGCTGACGAAACCGGCGTAACGCTGGGCGAGGCGCTCCGGCGGAGCATCCTCGAGGCTTTGGGGCCGACGCCAACCGATGTGGATGACATCATCCGTTTCACCGGCGCGTCGGTCGCGCAGGTGCAGATCGTGCTGCTGGAACTCGACCTCGCGGGGCGGCTGGAGCGCCATCCGGGCAACCGCGTCTCGCTCACAATGCCGCTGGCGGAAGCAGCGCTCCAATAGGCTTGCTCGGCAGGTTTGTTCGGCTTCGGCAGTGTCGTTTACGCCAGTTCGGATTGGTTCTTGTGGATGCGTATTGCCTCGTCCGCCTCCAGAGCCGCCATCTCGATGAGGTAGACGAGCATCGGCTCGCGAACCCCGATCGACAGTTCGCGCAGCTCGCGCAACATGACGCCGACAAAGGCGAGGCGCGCGGCTTTGAAGTCTTCCTCCTGGTGAGGCGCCAACAGCGTCTCATGGAGCCGTTCGCCATCGCGGTTGGTAAGGCTGTCGACCGGTCTCTTGCTTGCCTGCATGGTTTTTCTCTGGTTCTCGTGTCATGCGCATCGGCGATTCTGCCGGATTCCTGCCCCCTTGGCGTTCACTCGGCCTGGATCAACTCCAGCAATCTCTGCCAACTACATATACCTATGATAGAATTTGTTCAACGACAACTCGCGAAAGTTGCATATGATTAATGTAGCGAGCCCTCAATTTGCTGGCAGGGTCTTGACGGACGGGGGTTCGCTGGCCAATTCAGGCAATGTTTCCCGCGCGTTGGCGCGCCGGAACGTAACAATCAAACATAGTCGGGACACCGTATGACCAATCTGGTGATCGTGGAATCGCCGGCCAAAGCGAAGACGATCAACAAATATCTTGGCAAGGATTACTCGGTCCTTGCCTCATTCGGCCATGTCCGCGATCTGCCGTCAAAGGACGGCTCGGTACGCCCCGATGACGATTTCGCAATGACCTGGGAGGTCGACGGGCGCGGCAAAGTGCGCCTTTCCGAAATCGCAAAAGCGGTCAAACAGGCCGACAAGCTGATCCTCGCGACCGACCCCGACCGCGAGGGCGAGGCGATATCCTGGCATGTGCTGCAGGTGCTGAAAGAAAAGCGCGCATTGGGCGACAAGCCGGTGGAACGCGTGGTGTTCAACGCGATCACCCGCCAGTCTGTCCTTGAGGCCATGCGCCATCCGCGCAAGATCGACGAACCGCTGGTTGACGCCTATCTCGCCCGCCGCGCGCTCGATTATTTGGTCGGCTTCACGCTTTCCCCGGTCCTGTGGCGCAAGTTGCCCGGTGCCCGGTCGGCGGGCCGTGTCCAGTCTGTCGCGCTGCGTCTGGTCTGCGACCGCGAGGCCGAGATCGAGCAATTCAAATCGCAGGAATACTGGTCGATCGTCGCCGAGCTCGCCACGCCGGCAAACGAATTGTTCCAGGCGCGGATCGCTTCCTTCGACGGCCGCAAACTCCAGCGCCTCGATATCGGCTCGGAGGCCGAGGCGACCGAAATCACGCGGATGCTCGAAGCGGCCTCGTTTTCGGTCGCCAACGTCGAATCGAAGCCGGTGCGGCGTAGTCCGTTCGCGCCGTTCACCACCTCGACGCTGCAGCAGGATGCGAGCCGCCGGCTCGGCTTTTCCGCAAACCGGACCATGCAGGTGGCGCAGCGCCTGTACGAAGGCATCGATATCGGCGGCGAAACCATCGGATTGATCACCTACATGCGCACCGACGGCGTGCAGATCGTCCCGGAGGCGATCGGGCCGATCCGGAGCCAGATCGAGCACCAGTTCGGCAGGGATTACGTTCCCGAAACGCCGCGCCAATATTCGACCAAGGCAAAAAATGCCCAGGAGGCGCACGAGGCGATCCGCCCGACCGAGATTTCGCGCACGCCGGAGACCCTGAAACGGATTCTCGACGACGACCAGTACCGCCTTTACGACCTGATCTGGAAACGCACGATCGCCAGCCAGATGGCGGCGGCGGTGGTCGAACGCACGACGGTGGACATTCTCGCCAGGGCCGATCAGCGCGAGGCGGAACTGCGCGCGACCGGCTCGGTAATCCGCTTCGACGGGTTCCTGGCCGCATACGGCATACAGGACAATGGCGACGACGCGGAAGACGAGGAAAACCGGCGTCTGCCGCCAATGGCGACAGACGACGCCCTGCGGCGCGAACGTATCGATATGCGCCAGCACTTCACCGAACCGCCGCCGCGATATACCGAGGCGTCCCTGATCAAGCGCATGGAGGAACTCGGCATCGGCCGGCCCTCGACCTATGCCTCAACGCTCGCCACCCTTCAGGATCGCGATTACATCCGCATCGAAAAGCGCCGGCTGTTCCCCGAATCGAAGGGTCGCATCGTCACGAGCTTTCTCGAAAGCTTCTTCCTGCGCTACGTGGAATACGATTTCACCGCGGCGCTGGAAGAAAAGCTCGACCGGATTTCGGCCGGCGAACTCGAATGGAAGGACGTCTTGCGCGAGTTCTGGCGCGAGTTCACCGGCAGCGTCGAGGGAATCAAGGACCTGCGTGTCAGCCAGGTCATCGACATGCTCAATCATGAGCTCGGCCCGCTCGCCTTTCCGGGCCGCGAGGACGGCTCCGATCCACGCATCTGCCCGACCTGCGGCAACGGCCAACTCAGCTTGAAGATCGGAAAATACGGCGCGTTCATCGGCTGCTCGAACTATCCCGAATGCAATTTCACCCGCCAGCTCGGCGCCGCCGACCGCGGCGAGAGCGAGGCCGCGCCGGAAGGCCCGAAAGTCCTCGGCGCCGACCCGGATACCGGCGAAGAGATCACCGCCCGCTCCGGCCGCTTCGGTCCCTATGTCCAGGCCGGCGACGGCAAGGAAGCGCGCCGCGCTTCGATCCCGAAGGCCTGGCAGGGCAACGGCATCGACCTCGAGGCCGCGCGGAAATTGCTGTCGCTGCCACGCGAAATCGGCACACATCCCGAGACAGGCAAGCCGATTCTGGCCGGGATCGGCCGCTACGGTCCGTTCGTCCAGCATGACGGCAAATACGCCAATCTCGATTCCGTCGACGAGGTATTTGCGGTCGGCATCAATCGCGCGGTTTCGGCCCTTGCCGAAAAGAAGTCCGGCGCGCGCGCCCGCGCCTCCGCCAACGCCCGCAGCCTCGGCGACCATCCCGAACTCGGCGGGCCGGTGACGGCGCGCGAAGGCCGCTTCGGGCCGTATGTGAACCATGGCAAGGTCAACGCGACCCTGCCGAAGGGCATCGATCCCCAGACCGTGTCGCTGGAGCAGGCAGTCGAACTGCTCGCCGCCCGCGCGGCAAAGCCCGCGCGCCCTGCCAAGAAGCGCTAGTGTGGTGGTTTTGAAGTTCGTTTCATTCTTTGCGGCATGCTCTTGAGCGAACTTCAAGACCAAAACCACACTAGAATCATATAGTTGCTAGTGTCCTTTCGATTCTGAAATTCGCCCGGAGGCCGCTGAGAATGATACGAATTTCAGAATCGGGACACTAAGTGCCGCGAGCACCCAAGTCCGCGCATCGCAAGGCGCTACCGAGCCGGGAACAGATTCTCGAGTTCCTTGCGGACAACCCCGGGGCTGCCGGAAAGCGCGAGATCGCGCGGGCGTTTTCGGTCACCGGCAGCGACAAGATCGCGCTGAAAGCCCTCCTGAAGGAAATGCAGCACGACGGCGCCATTGAACGCCGGGGCCGCAAGCTTGCGCGCGAGCGCGACCTGCCCGCGGTACTGGCGCTCGAAATTACCGGCCGCGACCCCGACGGCGGGTTGCTGGCGGCGCCGACGCAGTGGGACGCCGGGGAACGCGGCGCCGCGCCGCGCATCTCGATCCGCCGGCCAAGGGGGCGCAATCCGGTTGTCGCGGGCGTCGGCGACCGCGTGCTGGCGCGTATCGAACCATCACCCGATGGCCGCGGCGAATGGCACGGCCGCGTCATGAAAATCCTCGACAAGCGCAAGGACGCAATCCTCGGCATCCTGCGCACGGGCGCAGGAGCCGCGCGTCTCGAGCCGATCTCCCGCCGCCAATCCGAAATCGAGATCCTGCCGGAAGATGTCGGCAAGGCAAACGACGGCGATCTGGTCGAGGTCGAAACCCTGGGCGCCCGGCGGTTCGGCTTGCGCCGTGGCCGCGTCGTCAACGTGCTCGGTCCAGTCGCCGGCGAAAAGGCGATCTCGATGATCGCGATCCACGCGCTCGGCATTCCGCATGTGTTTTCGCCGGAAGCATTGCGCGAGGCCGCCACGATCGAACCGGTTGCCGCCGCCGACATGAAGTCGCGCGAGGACTGGCGCAAGCTCGCGCTGATCACCATCGATCCGCCGGATGCCAAGGATCACGATGACGCCGTTTTTGCGGAGCCGGATACCGAAAACCCTGGCGGCCATGTCGTGACCGTCGCCATCGCCGATGTCGGCGCCTATGTCCGTGCGGGCACAGCGCTGGACCGCGAGGCGCGCTTGCGCGGCAATTCGGTCTATTTCCCGGATCGCGTGGTGCCGATGCTGCCGGAGCGGATTTCCAACGACCTGTGCTCGTTGAAGCCTGACGAGGATCGACCGGCCGTCGCGGTGCGCATGTGGTTTGCTTCCGACGGACGCAAGCTGCGCCATCAATTCCACCGCATCCTGATGCGCAGCCACGCGCGACTTTCCTACGCGCAGGCGCAGGCGGCGATCGACGGACATCCGGATCGGACGACAAAACCGATCCTGGAAAATGTGCTGAAGCCGCTATGGGAGGCGTGGCGCTGCCTGCACCGCGGCCGTACCGCCCGCGAACCGCTGGAACTTGACCTTCCCGAGCGCAAGGCCGTCCTGAAGCCGGACGGCACGCTTGACAGCGTCGTCATTCCGGAACGCCTCGACGCCCATCGGCTGATCGAGGAGTTCATGATCCAGGCCAACGTTGCCGCGGCCGAGACCCTCGAACAGAAGCGCCATGCCCTCATTTACCGCATTCATGACGCGCCGGCGCTCGACAAGCTCGAAGCGCTGCGCCAGTTCCTGCACAGCCTCGGACTGAAACTGGCCCGGTCCGGCAATCTGCGCGCCGCGTTGTTCAACCGCATCCTGGCCATGGAGGCGGGCGGCGACCGCCAGGCCCTGATCAACCAGGTCGTATTGCGGGCCCAGTCGCAGGCCGAATACTCGCCGAAGAACATTGGCCATTTCGGCCTGAACCTGATGCGCTACGCCCATTTCACCTCGCCGATCCGCCGCTATGCCGACCTTGTAGTCCACCGCGCGCTGATCACCGCGCTCAAGCTCGGAGCGGGCGGAATGAGCCAGGCCGAGGCCGAACAACTCGCCGAGACCGCCGCCGACATTTCGCGCACCGAGCGCCGCGCCATGATCGCCGAGCGCGACACGATCGACCGCCTGGTCGCCGCGCACTTGTCGGAACGGATCGGCGACGTGTTTTCAGGCCGGATCAATGGCGTTACCCGCGCCGGGTTGTTTGTGACATTGGACGAAACCGGCGCCGACGGCTTCATCCCGGCGGGTTCGCTTGGAAGTGAGTATTTTCGCCACGACGAATCGCGCCACGCCATGGTTGGCGGGCGATCCGGCATGGTCTATCAGATCGGCCAAAAGGTCGAGGTTCGGCTCCTAGAGGCTGCTCCGGCCGCTGGCGCATTGCGGTTCGAGATCGTTGCGGGTGACGAACACGATGGGGCCGGCCGAAGGCCGAAACCGCGCCATATGCCGGATCGCAAGCGTCCCCCGCGCGGCGGCCGGCCAAGGAGATAGAATGGATACGGAATTGATGACGGCGACGCCGGTTGGCAGGATCGAACCAGTCGCCGACCGCCAGTTGTGGCAGTCCCTGGTCCGCGGAATTCGCGGCCGCTGCCCTGCCTGCGGCAATGGCCGCCTTTTCGCCGGCGGCCTGCGGGTCGGCGATCACTGCCCGGCATGCGGCGAGGCGTTCCATCATCATCGCGCGGATGACCTGCCGCCCTATCTCAACATTCTGCTGACCGGCCACATCGTCGTCGGCTCTCTGCTTGGTTTGATGACGCTCGACCTCGTTCCGTGGGGCTGGCTGATGGCGCTCGCTGTCGCCCTTTCCGTCGGCGCCGCCGCTTCGATGATGCGGCCGCTGAAAGGCGCAGTCGTCGCCTGCCAATGGGCGATGCGCATGCACGGGTTCGGCGGTGATGAAAGCTGACGGCGAAAGCGCCGAACTGGACGCGGAAATTACACGCATCCAGGCGCTGATCCAATCGCCGCAGATGCGCGAACTGCGCGAGCGCAACATTCGCGAACACCGGATGATCCGCCCGCGCAACGCCGCCACGCTGGTCGTCGTCGACGGCGAACGCGGCAACGAGCGCGTGCTGATGGGCCGGCGCAACCGCGCCTTGAAATTCATGCCCGGCGCGCTGGTGTTCCCGGGCGGAGCCGTCGATCCTCTGGACATGCGAGTTCCGACGGCCGACGACATCGACCCGGCCACGGCGCGCCGTATCGAGGCCGCCTACCGGGGTCGGCCCGGGGCAGGATCGGCCCGCGCCCTCGCCGTCGCCTCCGTGCGCGAACTGGCAGAGGAGACCGGAATTCTGGTCGGCGCCAGGAATGCGGAACCCGTACGCCACAGCAAAAGCGCGATTCATGCGTTCGAAACGGAGCGCGCGTTGCCGGCGATATCGCCGCTGCGCCTTCTTGCCCGTGCGATCACGCCGCCGGGCCCGCCGCGCCGCTTCGATACCTGGTTTTTCGTCGTGCGGTCCGATGCGATCGCCCATCGGCCGGAAAATGGCGTGCGCTCGAGTGGCGAACTGGAGGAATTGCGTTGGCTGCGCCCCACCGATGCGATCCGTTCCGACACGCGCGAAATCACCCGCGTGATTCTCGTCGAACTGATGCACAGGCTTTCGGTCGATCCGAAGCTGTCGTCGGTTTTTCCGGCGCCATGCTATCGCAGCCGGCGTGGCGTGTTCACGCGCACGATGATCTGACCGCGCACGGATGGACAGCGAGGCAAAACGCCCGGCACAGCTTGACTTCCTGGCGCGCCTGACTAGGTTGCCGGCGAAACGGGGCCGCCGCTTGGCGGCCCGTATGCGTTGAAGCGTTTCGATACGCTGCCGCTTCGCGAAAGGAACATGCGATGGCCAAGGCCGCCACGATCAAGATCAAGCTCGAGAGCACCGCGGGAACCGGTTTCTTCTACGTGACCAAGAAGAACAGCCGCACCAAGACCGACAAACTGGCGATGAAGAAATACGATCCCGTCGCCCGCAAGCACGTCGAGTTCAAGGAAACCAAGATCAAGTAATTGGTCCTTGGCGGCTTGCCTTCGGCGATGCACCCAATCGCCGCTCCTGCAAGATTGCAACGCAGCGAAAATGCTTAGGCGTAGCCGCGTCCGAACACGCGCTGCGCAAAACCGGCATGCTTCCAGGAATGAGAAAAGGGGTCGGCCGGTTATTTGGCCATGGTACGAGGAGGCCAAAGGCCAAAAACCGGCCGACGGACCCCACGGACCCAGGAGATGCGGCGGACCTGAGCACTCCGTAGGGTATTCGAATCACATTGCGAATCAGTCATGCTCGCCCCATGCTGACCAATTCCAATTTTCGCGCAAATCCGGCTGTAAATCAATAATTTGATAACCATTCTTTAAAACGCCTTGACAACATGGTTACCCGCGCGCCGAAAAGCTTGGAAAGCCAAGTCCTGATTCGACCTAAATCTATGATCGCAAACCGGAATTCCAGCCACGGCGATTCGTCGAATTGAAGCTGCGGGCGGCGGGTTATCCTCAGGCGGCCTCGGTAAAGACGCGGTTCCTGCCGGCGCGTTTGGCACTGTAAAGCGCAAAATCCGCCCGTTTGAACAATTTTTCGGGGGTATCCTCGGCAGCGCCAAGGCGGCAGGCGACCCCGATGCTGACGGTGATCGGCAACTGCTCTTTGCCCTCCAATACGATGAAGGGATGACTTTCCACCTCCTCGCGGATGCGCTCGGCGACGGTCGTGGCCAGTTCCGGCCCGGTGTCCGGCATCATCACCACAAATTCCTCGCCGCCATAGCGGCAGGCAAGGTCGGCATTGCGGATGTTGCGACGGACTCGGTTGGCGAATTCCCGCAGGATCTCATCGCCGACCGCGTGCCCGAACCGGTCATTGACGCGCTTGAAATGATCAATGTCGCACATCACGAGCGCCATCAGCTTGCCGTTTTGCAAAGAAGCGTCGAACAGCCGCTGCAGATGCGTGTCGAGGTAGCGGCGATTATTGAGGCCGGTCAGACTGTCGGTAACGGCCATCTCAAGCGTCGACATCAAGCGCTCGCGCAGACCGGCCTGGTAGAACTTGTGACGGACCTGCGTTCGCAATCGCGCCAGCATTTCGTTCTTGTCGATCGGCCTGCGAATATAGTCGCTGACGCCGAGATCGAGCGCCCGGATCAGGCTGGGATCCTGTTCCGAGGAAACCACGACGACGATCGGCAACATCCGCGTGCGCTCAAGCGAGCGAAACTGCGAACACAGGCGCAGATAGTCGTAGCCTTGCAAATCGCTGGAAATCACCGCGGCGTCGAATTCGCTCTCGGTTGCCTTGAACAGGGCTTCCTGCGGATTGGTGACCACCGTCACTGAATGCTCCGCCGAGAGGATCTTGACGATCCGCTCGTAGGACGAGGCGCGATCGTCGATGACAAGCAGTCGGCCGCGCGGCTTTCGCGCGAGCGTGGCGGCGGCGTCTTGCTCGCTGGCGCCGCCGAGTCCGACATTCGTGACGGCGCGCAAGCGCAGCTCGTCGGTCAGTATCTTGACCCGGAGCAGGCTCTTGACACGCGTCACCAGCGCGATGTCGTTGACCGGCTTGCTCAGGAAATCGTCGGCGCCGGCTTCAAGTCCCGCAACCCGATCGTCCGGCTGGTCGAGCGCGGTCACCATGATGATCGGCAGATGCATCGTTTCGGGATCACTGCGCAGTCTGCGGCTGACTTCGAACCCGTCCATCCCCGGCATCATCACGTCGAGCAGCACGAGATCGCATTTTCCGGCCTGGCACAGGCGCAGCGCGGCTTCGCCATTCGTGGCCGTCAGCACGTCGAAATATTCTGCGAGCAGCCGCGCTTCGAGAAGCCGGACGTTTGCGGGCACATCGTCGACGACAAGGATACGGGCGGTCATCGGCTGGTCCGTCGCGCCTCAGGCATCGCCGACATAGGTCCGCACCGTCTCGATAAATTTCGCGACCGAGATCGGTTTGGAAATATAGGCCTCGCAGCCGCCGCGCCGGATCTTTTCTTCGTCGCCCTTCATGGCGAACGCGGTCACCGCGATGACGGGGATCGAATGCAATTCGTCGTCTTCCTTGAGCCACCGCGTGACGTCGAGGCCCGAAACTTCGGGCAACTGGATATCCATCAGGATCAGATCGGGGCGGTGCTGACGCGCGAGATCCAGCGCTTCCATGCCGTTGCGCGTCTTGATCGTGCGATAGCCGTTCGCTTCCAGCAGATCGTTGAAGAGCTTCATGTTCAGCTCGTTGTCCTCAACAATCAAGATGCTCTTGGCCATTTTGCTCCTGTCCCCCCTCGCCGGCCCGCGCTGGTGTCGTGATCTCGAAATCCGCACATTCGACTGACTCTGATGCGACCTTCGGAATCGCGGTACTGGCGAATTCATGGATCCAATGTGGGTCGGATTTGAAGGCCCTGATCCGAGTTTGCCGAAAACATTGCTGGAAACAAAGGGACTTCAAATTCGCCACACAAGGCCAAGGCCGACTCCCGGCATCTTTCCGCGGTTCGATATCTAGGGCAATAGTATTTACGAAACGCAAACAGGGCGATCGTTCCGTCGTTGCCAGATGCCTGTCCGCCGACCCCAACTTACCCGGCAGGATGCGGAAATGATTGCGATTTCCGGATTGGGCCATCTTGCGGCAGAGGAAACTCTGTTGTCCCGATTCTGCGCACTTACGGGCATCCATCCCACAGACTTTCGCGCTGCCGCCTCAGCGCCCGAATTTCTCGGCGCGGTTCTCGATTTCTATCTCGGCGACGAGCCTTCGCTGCTCGCGTTTGCGGCCGCCGATAATCTCGATCCGGCCGATATCGGCCGGGCGCGCGCGTTGCTGAGCGGCCATGGCGAAGGATGAAACGGCCACGGCGGCGAATTCGCTTTGCCGGGATTGCCTGCGCCGGCTGGATTGCAATTCGGCGCGATGCCGCCATTGCGGCAGCCCGCGCCTGCTCGGCCATCCCGAACTCGATCGGCTGACGATCGCGCATATCGATTGCGACGCCTTCTATGCATCGGTGGAAAAACGCGACAATCCGGCGCTTGCCAACCTCCCGGTGATCATCGGCGGCGGCCGGCGCGGAGTCGTCTCGACCGCCTGTTACGTCGCCCGAATTGCCGGGGTCCGGTCAGCCATGCCCATGTTCAAGGCGTTGCAGGCTTGCCCCGAAGCCGTCGTCATCCGGCCGAACATGGACAAGTATGTCGCCGTCGGCCGCCAGGTTCGCGAGATGATGCGCGCGCTCACTCCGCTCGTCGAACCGTTATCGATCGACGAAGCCTTTCTCGATCTTTCCGGCACGCAGCGTTTGCACGGCGCAAGTCCGGCCGAAACACTGGTCCGCTTCGCGGCGGCCGTGGAGCGTGAGATCGGCGTCACGGTTTCGGTCGGCCTGTCCTATTGCAAGTTCCTGGCGAAGGTCGCCTCCGACCGGGAAAAGCCGCGCGGTTTCTCGGTAATCGGCCGCGCGGAGGCGCTCGAATTCCTGGCCGGCCAGCCGGTGTCGCTGATCTGGGGAGTGGGCAAGGCCACGCAGGCAAAACTCGCCGACGAAGGCGTGACCCGGATCGGACAGCTGCAGCAGATGGACGCCGCTGCGTTGACGCGGCGGTACGGCGTTATCGGCCTGCGCCTGGCAAGTCTCGCGCGCGGCGTCGACAACCGCAAGGTCGACCCGGACGGGGAAGCAAAGAGCGTCAGCGCCGAAACCACGTTCGACGACGACCGCGGCAACGCCGAAGAATTGGTGGCGATCCTGCGCGGCCTCAGCGAGAAAGTCTCCGCGCGGCTGAAGCGCTCGCACATTGCCGGCCAGACCGTGGTGTTGAAAATGAAGACGGCCGATTTTCGCACCCGCACCCGGAACCGCACGCTTGCGGACCCGACGCAATTGTCGGACCGGATTTTCCGCATCGGTCACGAAATGATGGAGCGCGAACTCGACGGCAAGACGAAGTTCCGGCTGATCGGCATCGGCGTGACCGGCCTTTGCCACGACGACCGGGCCGATCCGGATGACCTGATCGATCCGCTCGCCGGACGCCGCGCCAAGGCCGAGCGCGCCATGGACAAGGTCCGCAATCGCTTCGGCGGCCACGCCGTCGACACCGGACTGACCTTCAAGCCGAAACCAAAGAGCTGAATAATCAATACGTTACTGAAACCAGGCGATGTGAACCGCTTCGATCAGTTTTTCGCGCAGGGCTGGCGTTCAAGCATTTCCAGCGAGGTTAGTTCGCCCTCCAGCGAATAGTCGGGATAGCGCATGATCAGCCGCCGCGAGATGCCGTTCGGATAGAGCAGGAAGGAGGCTTCGTAGAGAGGGATCGACTCGGCTGTCGCCCCGACGGTCTTGTCGAAATAGGAGACGGTTACCGGCCATGCTTCGCGATTATCGATACGCGCGACGGCTTCGGGCGATTCCCCATCGAAGGTGGCGCCGACAGCCTTCGCTTCGCCGATGAAGGTCGAACTGGAAACGACTTCGTCGGCTCCGTCGGAACCGTCGAAAATGTCGCGCCGGACCATGCTCTCGCCCTTCAGCGCCGCGGTGATGACATCGACCAGGTGCGTCGAGATGAAGACCGACGGTTCCAATTCGAGTTGGCGCGCTTCGGGTTGCGCAAGATCAACCGAGGTTCCGGCTTCCTTGCGCACCGCCCTGCCCTTGACCGTCGATTCGAGGCGGTCGTCGACGAGCGACTTGGTCAGGAAGGTGAATTCGCGCCCGTCCGGGCTTTCGAATGTCGCCGTTTGCTGGTCGGTCCGGTAACTCTCCGAACTGGTCGCGATGGTCGTGACGAACCGGTAGCGCACGCTCAAGCCGTCGCATTCGTTGCCGGTGAGTTCGTAAACGATCCGCCCGGTCATCGCCTCGATGCCGGAGCGGTCGCTGGCCTGCTTCAGCTTCAGGTCGTAGACGGCGCGGTGCGGCGCTAGGATTTCAAAACCGGCCGCCTGTACGGCAGTGCCGGCGCCGATTGTCACGGCCGACGCGATCGCCAGCAATGCCGAAATTCGCGCGTTTTGGAGAAGGTTGTGCAAGGGATCTGCCTCGAGAATTCGCCCCGATATCCGGGTGTGCCAGAATCGCACTGCCCTGCGGCGGATTCAAGATGGCAATCGCTATCGGAAATGCCACTCTGGCCGCATTTCCTGATCATGGTTAGTGTAGCGGAAGCCGATTACCCAGGAACATGGACAAACCCGCATGCTCGACTGGATGCGCGCCCGGCCGATCGCCCATCGCGGACTGCACGATTCGGCCAATGGCGTATTCGAAAACACGCTTTCTGCAGCCCGCCGCGCCATGGATCGCCAGTTCCATATCGAAGTCGACCTTCACACCTCCGCGGACGGCGTGCCCATGGTGTTCCACGATTTCGGCCTGAAGCGCCTCACCGGCGCAAGCGGCAGCGTGCGCGACCGGACCGCGGGCGAACTGCAAGACCTTGCCGTCGGCGGCGCCGATCGCATTCCGACTCTTCGCCAGCTCCTCGACCTCATCGCCGGCCGCGTCGGGCTGGTGCTGGAGCTGAAAGGGGTCGCCGGCCGTGACGATGGCTTCGTTGCCGCCGTTGCCGCGGAATTGAACCGCTATGATGGACCGGTCGCAATCATGTCCTTCGACGATTGGCTCCTGACCGATGCGCGTCGCGATGCGCCGCAACTCGCCCTCGGGCTCACCGCCGAAGGCGACGACAAGCACTATGAGACGCATTGGCGGATCGCGCGCGCGCTCGATGTCGATTTCGTGTCCTACGGCATCCGCGACCTGCCCTGCCGGTTCGTGTCCGAGTTCCGCGAATCCGGCAAGCCGGTGATCACATGGACCATTCGTTCGCCGGATGATGCGCAAAAAAGCGCCCGATACGCCGACCAGATTACTTTCGAGGGATATGATCCTGACCGGACCTGACGAGACTTGCGGGACGGCAGCAGGAATCCCAGTTGATCAGATGGCCAACCATGCAGGAACCAGACGCGGCAATCGCTCGATGAGCAACGAATTCTCACTGACCGCGGTCGGATCGATCGACGATGTCCAGGCGGCGCAATGGGACCGGTTGGCGCTCTCCGGGGCTATGCCGGACGCGCCGGCGGCCGCGCCGCCGGGCAATCCATTCCTTCTGGACGCTTTTCTGCATGCGCTCGAAGCGAGCGGCTCGGCAACCGCGCGGACGGGTTGGGCCGCCCGGCATCTGCTGTTGCGCGACGCTGCCGGCGAACTTGTCGGCGCCATGCCCTGCTACCTGAAAAGCCACAGCCAGGGTGAATACGTGTTCGATTGGGGCTGGGCGGACGCCTTCGAACGCGCCGGCGGGCGCTATTACCCGAAACTGCAGATTTCGGTTCCGTTCACGCCGGTGACCGGGCCCCGCCTGCTGGCGCTCGCCGGTCCGGACCGCGCCGAGCGCCAGCGCC
>Ga0214472_10004579_pt1 | contig 14594 bp, 12 predicted proteins | sample RVTome_6_FD_207662 | JGI IMG/M metagenome (GOLD analysis project Ga0214472, IMG submission 207662) | Soil microbial communities from uranium-contaminated site in the Upper Colorado River Basin, Wyoming, United States - RVT140D175 | ecosystem: Environmental > Terrestrial > Soil > Contaminated >...
ACTTGGCCGGGTTCTGTGCGGCGCCGCGATAGCGCACCTCGAAGTGAAGGTGCGGACCGGTCGATCGGCCGGTGGAGCCGACCACGGCGATCTTGCTGCCGCGCCGCACGACATCGCCTTCCTTCACGAACAGCTTCGAGGAGTGCGCATAGCGCGTGACCAGGTCGTTGCCGTGGTCGATGTCAACCATGTTGCCGTACTGCGGGTGGAATCCGGCAAAGACGACCACCCCGCCCGCCGCAGCGACGATCGGCGAGCCGGCGTCGGCGAGAAAATCGATGCCTTCGTGCATGGCCCACTGGCCGGTAAACGGGTCGATGCGGCGGCCAAAGCTAGAGGCATTGTACGGCGCGCGCACCGGCATCATGGTGGGCAGCAGCTTCTTTCTCACCGCCTGCTCGAAGAGCTGCGCCTCGAGCACGCCGAGCATGTCGTTGCGGGTCTCCACGTTGCGGGCAAGAGAAGCGAGCTTGTCGCTGAAGTCGGCGAGCGAGAGATTCTGCGGCGGCATGAGCGTCGGGGCCGCGCCCCCGAGTCCGGGCGCCTCGGACAAGCGGAACTCCTGGGGCCGAAAGCCGGCGAGGGAGGAAAGCCGCTCGCCGAGGGCATCCAGGCGGGTGAGCTGCGCCTGCATTTCGCCCAGCTTGACCGCCATTGCATTGAGGTTTTGCTGCACGAAGGTGCGTCGCTGCTCGGCTTCCGCCTCGTTTGCCGCGAGCAACATGCGCTGCAGCACCGGAATGCGCGCTTCACTGGCATAGCCCAGCGTCACCCAGTAGAGCCCGGCGGTGGCTGCGCACACGAAAACCAGGGCGGCGAAAGCGCTCAGCACGAGATGCGGAAACGACACGGTGACCGACCTCGCCTTGGCCAGTCGGTCAGAGATGAGGATAATCTGCACCCACACCCTCCCGTATTCGATCCCCAGTGCGACTTCCCAAACTCGGCCGGATCCTTTCGGCCGAACGCGAACTGCAGCCCCTGCTGGAGAAAGCGCGCGACATACGCGCGCTTGCGGGGCTGGTTGACGGCTTCCTGGCGCCGGAGCTCGCCGGTCAGGCGCGCGTCGCCAATTTCAGGGACGGGGAACTCGTGCTGCTCGCCGTTAACTCGGCGGCCGCGGCGAAGCTCAGACTACTGGCTCCTTCCCTGAGCCGTTTCTTGTTAATCCAGCGCTGGCAGGTTAATTCAGTTTCCGTGAGGGTGCAACCAAACGCGTCACTTAGCACCGATGCTGCGCCGCAGAAAAGCGCGCATTTCTCCACACCTACGCTCGATAGCTTGAAGCAACTTTACGAGCACATGACCGACTCTCCGGCGCGCGCAGCGCTGCGGGCTCTGCTCGAGCGACGCGGCGCTATCCCGCTCTCAGGAGCGCCTCGCCGGCGAAAAGGACCAGGACCAGCGCCAGGCCGAAAACCGCGTACTTGAACACCAGCCAGGCGGTGCGCAGCCATTTGCGATCGCCCGTAAGGATCCAGGCGAGCACCGTGACGCCGAGCACGGCCGCGACGACGAGGCCGACGATCCTTAAGACGACCAGCACTTAACCGAATTGAGCCGCGAGGCGCGCGACCCCGGCGGGGGCTTCCTCGGGGCGCTCGAACGCCACGGTTTCCAGGGCGCCCGCGTCCGCGAGAGCCGCGCGCAGCAGGCGATTGTTGAGCGCGTGACCCGACTTGTGCGCGGTGAAGGCCCCGATGAGCGGCCGCCCCAGCAGGTACAGGTCGCCGATGGCATCGAGCAGCTTGTGGCGGATGAATTCGTCGGCGAAGCGCAGGCCTTCGCTGTTGAGCACGCGGTACTCGTCGAGCACCACCGCGTTGTCCAGGCCGCCGCCCAGCGCCAGGCCGCTGTCGCGCAGGTCCTCGACCTCGTGCATGAAACCGAAGGTGCGGGCGCGCGCGATTTCCTTCAGATACGACGTTTCGGCGAAGTCCACCGTGACCGCCTGGGTGGTGCGCTCGATCACCGGGTGGCGGAACTCGATGGAGAAAGAAAGACGGTAGCCGTCGTAGGGATCGAGGCGCGCCCACTTGTCGCCATCCTTCACCTCCACGCGGCGAGTGACGCGAAGAAATTTTTTCGCCGCCGCCTGCTCCTCGATGCCGGCCTGCTGCAGAAGGAGCACGAACGGGGACGCGCTGCCGTCCATGATGGGCAATTCGGCCGCGTCCAGATCGACATACGCGTTATCGACGCCCATGCCGCCGAGCGCCGACATGAGGTGCTCGACCGTATGGACCTTTACGCCGCCCTTGACGAGGGTCGATGCGAGGCGCGCTTCGCCGACCAGCTCGGCGCGCGCCGGAATGTCCACCGGAGAAGCCAGATCGACCCGGCGGAACACGATGCCGGTATCGACCGGCGCGGGCCGCAGCGTGATTCTCACCTTCTGGCCGGTATGCAAGCCGACCCCCGAGGCGCTGACCAGCGATTTGAGTGTGCGTTGCCGGAGCATCGATAAGTGCTTGTAGGAGCGTGGATTCTAACAGAGCGGGGAAACCATGCGGCCGGGCGCCCGGCAAGGAGTGGGCGCCGGCCGCGGGTTGTCGCTCAGTCCGCCTGCTTCCGCAGGAAAGCCGGGATGTCGTACTTGTCGACGCCGGACTGCTGCAGCGCCTCGACCTGCGAGGCGCGGTTGCGCCGGATGACCGCCGGCGCATCGAGCTGGTTGTAATCCACGGGGCCCGGGAGATTGTCGGTGCCGGTTTTCTGCGACACGACGAGTTGCGGCTTCGGCTGCCGCGCCGCGGCCGCGAGGCCAAGGCCCGTCGCCACGACCGTGACCCGCAGATTGTCCGCCAGAGCGTCGTCGTAGACGCCGCCGTAGATGATGGTGGCGTCCTCGGCCGCAAAGGTGCGGATGATGTTCATCACCTCCTTCGTCTCGCGCAGCTTGAGGCTCGGCTTCGAGGCAGTGATGTTCACCAGCACGCCGCGCGCGCCGGCGAGGTTCACCCCCTCGAGCAGCGGGCAGGCGATCGCCTGCTCGGCGGCGATGCGCGCGCGGTCGATGCCGCTTGCCATCGCCGAGCCCATCATCGCCATGCCCTGCTCCGACATCACGGTGCGCACATCCTGGAAGTCGACGTTCACCAGCCCCGGATTGTTGATGATCTCGGCGATTCCGGCCACCGCGTTGTTGAGCACATCGTCGGCGGCGCGGAAGGCGTCCTCCTGCGTCACGTCCTCGCCGAGCACCTCCTCGAGCTTGTCGTTGAGGATCACGATCAGCGAGTCGACATGCGGCGCAAGCTCCTCGATGCCGGTCTCGGCGATCTTCATGCGCCTGGAGCCTTCGAAGGTGAACGGCTTGGTCACCACGGCGACCGTCAGAATCCCGAGCGAGCGCGCCACCTCGGCGATCACCGGCGCGGCGCCCGTGCCGGTGCCGCCTCCCATGCCGGCGGTGATGAACACCATGTGCGCGCCGGCGACCGACTCCTCGATGCGGTCGCGGTCGGCGAGCGCCACGGCGCGCGCCTCCTCGGGCCTGGCGCCGGCGCCCAGCCCGCTCGAGCCGAGCTGGATCTGGTTGCGCGCCTTGTTGCGCGACAGCACCTGGGCGTCGGTGTTGACGGCGATGAACTCCACGCCCTGCACCTCCTGCTCGATCATGTGGTTGACGGCGTTGCCGCCTGCGCCGCCGACCCCGATCACTTTTATGATCGGGCCCGTCACCTGGCTGTCTACGATTTCGAACATGTTGTTGTCTCCTTGCCTGTTGAACGTCAAAAGTTGCGTTGAAACCACTCCCGCATGCGCCCGACCACGGCCTTGACCGAGCCGTTCTGGCGCGAGAGCTGTCCGTGCTTCACCTGTGAAGCGCCTTCCAGCAGCAGCCCCATCGCCGTGGCGTAGCGCGGCGTGCGCACCACCTCGGCGAGGCCGCCCTGGTATTTCGGCAGCCCCAGGCGCACCGGCATGTGGAAAATCTCCTCGCCCAGCTCCACCATGCCCTGCATGACCGAGGAGCCGCCCGTGATCACGACGCCGCTCGAAAGCAGCTCCTCGAAGCCCGAATCCCGCAGCACCTGCTGCACCAGCGAAAACAGCTCCTCGGCGCGCGGCTCGATCACCTCGGCGAGCGTCTGCCGCGACATGGAGCGCGGCGCGCGCTCGCCGATTCCCGGCACCTCGATCATTTCGTTGGGATCGGCGAGCTGGCGCAGCGCCACGCCGTGGCGCGTCTTGATCGTTTCGGCATCCGCGGTCGGCGTGCGCAGCGCCATCGCGATATCGTTGGTGATCTGATCGCCGGCGATCGGAATCACCGCGGTGTGCCGGATGGCGCCGTGGGTGAAGACGGCGATGTCGGTGGTGCCGCCGCCGACGTCGAGCAGGCACACGCCGAGGTCCTTCTCGTCTTCCGAGAGCGCTGCGCGCGAGGAAGCGAGCGGCTGCAGGATGAGGTCGTTCACCTCCAGCCCGCAGCGGCGCACGCACTTCACGATGTTCTGCGCCGCCGATACCGCGCCGGTGACGATGTGCACCTTCACCTCCAGGCGCACGCCCGACATGCCGATCGGCTCGCGCACGTCTTCCTGCCCGTCGATGATGAACTCCTGGCGCAGCACGTGGAGGATCTGCTGGTCGGTGGGGATGTTCACGGCGCGCGCGGTGTCGATGGCGCGCTCGACGTCGAGCGCGCCGACCTCGCGGTCCTTGATCGCCACCATGCCGGTGGAGTTGAAGCTGCGGATGTGGCTGCCGGCGATGCCGACGAAGGCCGAGCCGATCTTGCAGTCGGCCATCAGCTCGGCCTCTTCCAGCGCGCGCTGGATCGCGCTCACGGTCGCCTCGATGTTGATCACCACGCCTTTCTTCAGCCCCTTGGACTCGTGCCCGCCCATGCCGAGGATCTCGAGCGAGCCGTCGGGGGCGAGCTCGGCCACCAGGCAGGCGACCTTCGAGGTCCCGATGTCCAGCGCCACGATGAGGTCCTTGTTCTCCCTGGCCATGCGCCTCAGCCCTTCAGCTCCGGCACGCGCAGCGCGAAGCCGTTCGGATAGCGCAGGTCCACGTACTCATGCCTTCTCGCGATCCTTCCCAATGTGGCGGGATACGCGTCGACGAATCTCTTCAGGCGCGACTCGCCCGCGTCCGCATCGCGGCCGAGCATGATGTGCAGCCCGCTCGCGAGGCGCAGCTGCCAGGCGTAGCGCGGCGTCAGCACCACGCGCTCGAGCCGGGCGCCGAGCGGCGCCACGAGCCGCGCGAAGCGCGCATAGCGCCGCGCGAGCTCGGGCTCGCTGCCGGCCGGCCCGAGAAACGTCGGCAGCGCCTGCCCGGTACGGCCGTTGAAGCGCTCCCCGTAGGTATTCACCAGCGCTTCATCGCCCCAGCGCGCGAGCGCCACGTGCTCCTCCAGCGTGACTTCGAGGCGGTCGGGCCACACCCGGCGCACCGAAACGCGCCGCACCCAGGGGAGCTGCTCGAGCCCGGCGCGCAGCTCGGCGGGCCGGACCGCGAAGAAATTTCCGCCGATGCGCCCGCGCGTCGCCGCCTCGATTTCTTCCTTGGTGGTTTTCGCGAGCGAGTTCTTGACCTCGAGCTGCGTGACCGGGAACAGCGACGAGCGCAGCAGGAGCACAAAACCCACAATCAGGAAAATCATCACCGCGAGGCCGACGAGAGCGCCGGCCGCGATGTTGAGCAGGCGCGGGTTATCCCACATGGGCGCGTTCCAGGATCCTCATGCACAGGTCTTCGTACGACATGCCGATCGCCCGCGCGGCCATGGGAACGAGCGAGTGGTCGGTCATGCCCGGCGAGGTATTCACCTCGAGGAGATACGGCCGCCCGCGCCGGTTCAGCATCAGGTCCACCCGGCCCCAGCCGCGGCAACCCAGGGCGCGGAACGCGGCGAGGCACAGCTCCTGCAGCTCGCGCTCTTTCTTTGCGGGCAGGCCGCAGGGCAGGATGTAGCGCGTGTCGTCGGCGACGTACTTCGCCTCGTAGTCGTAGAACTCGCGCGGCGTCTCGAGCTTGATGAGCGGCAGCGCCTGCTCGCCGAGGATCGCGCCGGTGAGCTCGATGCCGTCGATGAACTCCTCGGCGATCACCACCGGGTCGTACTTCGCCGCGAGCGCGTAGGCCTGTTCGAGCTTCGCCGCCGCGCGCACCTTGGACATCCCGATGGAGGAGCCCTCGCTTGCCGGCTTGACCATGAGCGGCAGCCCGAGCCTGCGCGCGCTGATGCGGAAATTCGTCGCCTCGCCCAGCACCTCGTAGCCCGGCGTGGGCAGCTTCTCCGCGGCCCACAGGCGTTTCGTGCGCAGCTTGTCCATCGCGAGCGCCGAGGCGAGCACGCCGCTGCCCGTATAGGGAATGCCCAGCCACTCGAGGATCCCCTGGATGGTCCCGTCCTCGCCGAAGCGGCCGTGCAGCGCGATGAACGCCCGGTCGAAGCGCTCGTCGATGAGGGCGTCGAGCCCGCGCTCGGCCGGATCGAAGGGAACCGCGTTCACGCCGCGGCTGCGCAGCGCCTGCAGCACCATGCCGCCGCTCTTGAGCGAGACCTCGCGCTCCGCCGATTTGCCTCCGAGCAGGACGGCAACCTTGCCGAAGCTCATGCGTGCTCCCCGACGATGCGGACCTCTGGGACCAGGTCCACACCCGTGGCGCTTCTCACCTTTTCCCTGACCGTTTCGATCAGCCATTCGATATCCGCAGCCGTTGCTTCACCGTCCGGATTCACGATGAAGTTGGCGTGCTTTTCCGAAACCCGCGCGCCGCCGCGCTGCAGGCCCTTCAGCCCGCAGGCCTCGATGAGGCGCGCCGCGTGGTCTCCGGGAGGATTGCGAAACACGCTGCCGGCGTTCGGAAACTGCAGCGGCTGCGTCGCGATGCGGCGCGCCAGGAATTCCTTGATGCGCGCCCTGGAGGCTTCGCCGTCGCCCGGCTGAAGCCTGAAATAGGCGGCCGCGAACCACTCCTCCATCGGAGGGCGGCAATGGCGATAGCCGATCTCGAAGGCGTCCTTGGCGCGCTCGTGGACCGCGCCCGAGCGGTCGATGGTCAGCACCTTCTCCACGATGTCCCAGGTCTCGGCGCCGTAACAGCCGGCGTTCATGGCGAGCGCGCCGCCGACCGTGCCGGGGATCCCGGCCAGGAACTCCGCCCCGGTGAGCTGGTGCAGGGCCGCGAAGCGCGCCACCTTGGGGCTCGCGACGCCCGCCTCCGCGTACACGAGGCCGCCGCGCAGTTGCGGCCGCAGCGTCGCCGCGTGCGTGAGGATGACGGTGCCGCGGAATCCGCCATCGCGCACCAGTAGGTTCGAGCCCAGGCCGACGAACAGCACCGCCTCGTTTTCCGGCAGTCCCTTGAGGAAGGCCGCGAGCTCCTCGATGCCGCGGGCAACGAAAAATCGGTCGGCCGGACCGCCGGCGCGCCAGCTCATGTGTCGCGCCATCGGCTCCTTGAGGTGAAGGGATTCCGCCATGTTCATGCCAGAGCCGCGGGGACGTTGCCGATGGAGCCGGCGCCCATCGTGAGCACCACGTCGCCGTCCTGCGCCACGCGGCGGATCGCCTCGGGCATCTCGGCGATGTCCTCGACGAACACCGGCTCGACCGCGCCGGCGACGCGCAGCGAGCGCGCGAGGGAGCGTCCGTCCGCCGCGACGATCGGCGCCTCCCCCGCCGGGTAGACTTCGGCGAGCAGCAGCGCATCGGCGGTCGACAGCACTCTTACGAAGTCCTCGAACAGGTCGCGCGTGCGGGTGTAGCGGTGCGGCTGGAAGGCGAGCACGATGCGCCGGCCGGGGAACGCGCCGCGCGCCGCTTCGAGCGTCGCCGCCATCTCCGCCGGGTGGTGCCCGTAGTCGTCGATCAGCGTGAACCTGCCCCCGCCCGCGAGCGCGACCTCGCCGTAGCGCTGGAAGCGGCGGCCGACGCCGTGGAACTCCGCGAGCGCCTTGAGGATGGCGTCGTCCTTGATTCCGAGCTCCGAGGCGACCGCGATCGCCGCGAGCGCGTTGAGGACGTTGTGCTGCCCCGGCAGGTTGAGCTCGACCTCGAGCGCCGGCGATTTGTCGCGGCACGCGCGGAAGCGCATGCGTCCGGCATCGTGCCGGATCGCCTCGGCGCGCACGTTCGCGTCCTCCGCGGCGCCATAGGTCAGTACCGGCTTCGTCACCGCCGGCAGGATGGCGCGCACGTTCGCGTCGTCCACGCACAGGATGGCGCTGCCATAGAACGGCAAGTTCTGCAGGAACTGCACGAACGCCTGCTTGAGCCGCTCGAAGTCGTGCTCATAGGTGCCCATGTGGTCGGCGTCGATGTTGGTCACCACGGCCATCACCGGCTGCAGGTGCAGGAACGAGGCATCGGACTCGTCGGCCTCGGCGACGATGAAGTCGCCGGCGCCCAGGCGCGCGTTCGAGCCCGCGGCAATGAGCCGGCCGCCGATCACGAACGTGGGGTCGAGCCCGCCCTCGGCCAGCACGCTCGCGACCAGGCTCGTCGTGGTGGTCTTGCCGTGGGTCCCCGCGATGGCGATGCCCTGCTTCAGGCGCATCAGCTCGGCGAGCATCAGCGCGCGCGGCACCACCGGGATGCGGTGCTCGCGCGCCGCCGCCACCTCGGGATTGTCGGCCTGCACCGCGGTCGACACCACGACCGCATCCGCGCCCTCGATATTGCTTGGAAGGTGTTTGAGCTGGATTTTCACTCCGAGCTTGGCGAGACGCTTGGTGGCCGCGCTTTCGGCGAGGTCGGAGCCGCTCACCTGGTAGCCCTGGTTCACCAGCACCTCGGCGATCCCGCTCATGCCCGAGCCGCCGATTCCCACGAAATGAATGCGCCGCACCTTGTGCTTCATGGGGCGCTCCTCGCGATCTCCATGCAGCGCTGCGCGACGATGCGCGCCGCATCCGGCTTGCCGAGCGCGCGCGCTTTTTTCGCCATCTCGAGCAGCTTGCCGCGGTCCAGCGACTGGATCAGCTGCGCAAGCCTTTCGGGATTCAAGTCTTTTTGGGGCAAAAGGATCGCCGCGCCGCGGTCGGCGAGAAAGCGCGCGTTGGCCGTCTGGTGATCGTCCACGGCGTGCGGAAAGGGCACCAGCACGCTCGCCAGGCCGCCCGTCGAAAGCTCGGCGACCGTGACCGCGCCGGCGCGGCAGATGACGAGGTCGGCCTCGGCGTAGCGCCGCGCCATGTCGTCGATGAAGGCGACGAGCTCGCCCTCGACCGCGGCGTCGCGGTAGTGCTTTTTCAGCGCCTCGAGGTGCTTCTCGCCGGACTGGTGCACCACCAGGGGCTTTTCCGGCAGCAAGGCAACCGCCTTCGGGAGCGCTTCGTTCAGCGCCTGCGCTCCGAGGCTTCCGCCGACCACCAGGATGCGCAGCCGACCGGCGCGGCCCGCGAAGCGCTGCTCCGGCGGCGCGAGCGCGGCGATGTCGCTGCGCACCGGATTGCCGGTCCACTCGGCGCCCTTCAGCGCTTCGGGGAAGGCCACCATGACCTTGTCGCACACGCTCGAGAGCACGCGGTTGGCGAGCCCGGCGATGGCGTTCTGCTCGTGCAGCGCGAGCGGGCGGTTGAGGAGCGAGGCCATCATGCCGCCCGGGAAGGCGACGTAGCCGCCGAGCCCGAGCACCACGTCGGGCTGGATGCGCCGGATATGGCGCGCGCTCTCCCAGAAGGAATAGAGCAGATTCGCCGGCAGCAGCAGCTTCTGCAGCAGGCCCTTGCCGCGGGCGGCGCGCGCACGGATCCAGGCCGCGCGGTAGCCGCGCGGCGGAACAAGGCGCTCTTCCATGCCGCCGCGCGCGCCCATCCAGACGACCTCCCAGCCGCCGGCGCGCATCTCGTCGGCCACCGCGAGCCCCGGGAAGATGTGACCGCCGGTGCCGCCTGCCATGATGAGGATCGTCTTCACGCGTTCAAACCCCGCGCGAGCTGGCGGTTTTCCCAATCGATGCGCAACAGCAGGGCGAGCGCCACGAAGTTCACGAGCAGCCCGGTGCCGCCGTAGCTCATGAGCGGCAGCGTCAGCCCCTTGGTCGGCAGCAGCCCCATGTTCACGCCCATGTTGATGAGCGCCTGGAAGCCGAGCCACACCCCTATGCCCTGCGCCGCGAGCGCGGCGAAGTGGCGCTCGTGCAGCGTGGCCTGCCGGCCGATGGCAAAGGCGCGCGCCACGATCCAGACGAAAAGCCCGATGACGAGCCCCACCCCGGCGAAACCCAGCTCTTCGGCGATGACCGCGAGCAGAAAATCGGTGTGCGCTTCAGGCAGGTAATGCAGCTTCTCGATGCTTGCGCCCAGGCCCACGCCGAGCCACTCGCCGCGGCCGAACGCGATCAGCGAATGCGACAGCTGATAGCCGCGCCCGAAAGCGTCGGCCCAGGGATCCATGAAGCCGAAGATGCGCTGCATGCGATACGGCGAGGAAAGCACCAGCACCACGAAGCCCGCCGCCAGCATGCCGACCAGCGCGGTGAAATGCCGGCCGTTCATGCCGCCGAGGAAGAGAATCCCGAAGGCCGTGACCGCGATCACGACAAAAGCGCCGAAGTCCGGCTCGCGCAGCAGCAGCCACGACACGAGCAGCATGACGCCCAGCATGGGCAGAAGCCCCTTCTTGAAGCGCTTCATCACCGCGTGCTTGCGGGCGGTGTAGTCGGCGGCGTAGAGGACCGCGGCGAGCTTCATCATCTCCGAGGGCTGCACGCTGATCAGCGGAAGATCCAGCCAGCGGCGCGCTCCATTCACCTCTCGGCCGAGCCCCGGAACGAGCACCGCCACGAGCAGGGCGACGCCGCCCGTAAAGAGCCAGGGCGCGGCTTTTTGCCAGAATTTCACCGGCAGAAGAAAAACGGCGATCGCCGCGCTCAACGCGGCGCCGAGGAACACCGCGTGGCGCGCGAGGTACCAGGCGGCGTTGGCTCCGGTATAGCGGCTCGACTCCGCGGTGGCGATGGAAGCCGAGTACACCATCACGAGCCCCGTGGCCGCGAGCAGCAGCGCAGCCCAGGCGAGCGAGCGGTCGTACTCGGCGCTGGGCGCATTGCGGGCGAAGACGTAAGTGCGGCTCACGCCGGAAGCCCCCGCACCGCTTCCGCGAAAACTTCCCCGCGGCGCCGGTAGTCGCGGAACATGTCGAAGCTCGCGCAAGCCGGCGACAGCAGCACCGCTTCGCCGGGACGCGCATACGCGGCCGCCCGTGCCACCGCCTCCTCCAGCGAGGCGCAGCGCTCGGTCTGCAGGCCGGCGAGCGCCTTCTCGATCAGCGGCGCGTCGCGCCCGACCAGCAGCACCCGCCTGGCGTAGCGCGCCACGGGATCGGCGAGCGGAGAAAAATCCTGCCCCTTGCCCTCGCCGCCGAGAATCAGGATGGTCGGCCTGGCGAGGCCATTCAGCGCGGCGATGGTGGCGCCGACGTTGGTGCCCTTCGAGTCGTCGTACCAGTCCACGTCGCCGCGCCTGCCGACGAGCTGCAGCCGGTGCGGCAGTCCCTTGAAGGTTCTCAAGCCCGCCGCGAGCGCTTTGACCGGGACCAGCGTGGCTGCGAGCGCGCATGCCGCGAGCGCGTTGGCCGCGTTGTGCCAGCCGTGGATCGGCAGCGCGGAAGCCTCGAGGATGGCTTCATCGCCGCGCACGAGCACGCCGTCGCGGAGGCCGAAGTCCTGCGCCGAAGGCGGCGCGTCCAGGCCGAAGCTCACTCGCCGCCTGCCCGGAACCGCCATGGCGAGCGAGCGCGGGTCGGCGCGGTTCAGGACCTGCACGCCCTGCCCGGAAAAGACGCGCGCCTTGGCCGCCGCGTAGGCGTCGAGACTCCCGTAGCGGTCGAGGTGGTCCTCGCTCAGGTTCAGCATCGCCGCGGCGCGCGGCTCGAGTGACCAGGTCGTCTCGAGCTGGTAGCTCGAGAGCTCGAGCACCCAGGCGGCCGGCGCGGCGTCGCGCTTCAAGAGCGCATCGAGCACCGCCGGGCCGATGTTGCCCGCGACCTCGCAGTCGATCCCCGCCGAGCGCAGCAGATGGCCGGTCAATGCGCTCACCGTGCTCTTGCCGTTGGTGCCGGTGACCGCAAGCACCTCGGTCCGGTTCTGCCAGGCAAAGAGCTCGACGTCGCCGAGCACCGGGATTTTTCGTTGAACCGCTTCCACGATTACCGGCTCGCTCAGCGGCAAGCCCGGACTCGCGCACACGAGGTCCGCGCCATCGAGCAATCCGGCCGTGAACGGCCCGCGATGCAGCTCGCCCGCGTAGTCTTGCGCGCGCGGCGGCGCGGCACGGGTATCGGCGACGCGCGGCTTGCCGCCCTGGCGTTCCACCCAGCGCGCCACCGAGAGCCCGGTGTCGCCCAGCCCGAGCACCAGCACGCGCAGTCCCGCGAGCGTCCGCGGCGCGGGTTTCTCCAGCAGCGAGAACGCAGGCTCGCGCATCATCTGAGCTTGAGCGTCGACAGCCCGAACAGCACGAGCATCATGGTGATGATCCAGAAGCGCACCACCACCTGGCTTTCCTTCCAGCCCTCGAGCTCGTAGTGGTGGTGCAGCGGCGCCATGCGGAAGATGCGCTTGCCGCCGCTGTACTTGAAGTACAGCACCTGGATCATCACCGACAGGGTCTCGGCGACGAACACGCCGCCCATGATGAACAGCACGATCTCCTGGCGCACGATCACCGCCACCGTGCCGAGCGCCGCGCCGAGCGCGAGCGCGCCCACGTCGCCCATGAACACTTCCGCGGGATAGGCGTTGAACCAGAGGAACCCCAGGCCGGCGCCCGCCAGCGCGCCGCAGATCACTGCGAGCTCTCCCGCGCCCGCAATGTAGGGCAGCCCCAGATACTTGGAGAACACCGCGTGCCCGGCGACGTAGGCGAAGATGCCGAGCGCGCTGCCCACCATCACCGTCGGCATGATCGCCAGCCCGTCGAGCCCGTCGGTCAGGTTGACCGCGTTCGAGGTGCCGACGATGACGAAGAAGGTGAGGGCGATGAAGCCGATCGTGCCGAGCGGGTAGGCGATGTGCTTGAAGAACGGCACGATGAGCTGGTTGAGCGACGGCATGCTCTGCGACAGATAGCCGAGGTACACCGCCGCGGAGAGGCCGATCAGCGACTGCCAGAAGAACTTGGCCTTCGCCGGCAGGCCTTTCGGATTGCGGTGCACGACCTTGCGGTAGTCGTCGATCCAGCCGACGGTGCCGAAGGCGAGCGTGACGAGCAGCACGACCCACAGCAGGCGGTTGGAAAGGTCTCCCCACAGCAGGATCGTGACGCAGATCGAGACCAGGATGAGCGCGCCGCCCATGGTCGGCGTGCCGGCCTTCGTGAGGTGCGAGCGCGGGCCGTCGTCGCGCACCGCCTGACCGATCTTGTAGGCAGTGAGCTTGCGGATGAAGTAGGGCCCCAGGACCAGCGACACCGCGAGCGCCGTGAGGCAGGCGAGCACCGCGCGCAGCGTGATGTAGTTGAAGACGTTGAACAGCCGCACGTCCTTCGCCAGCCATTGCGCGAGCTCGAGCAGCATCAATGACCTCCTTGAGCGGGAGCGCCGGTCAGCGCGGACACCACGCGCTCCATCTTCATGAAGCGCGAGCCTTTGACGAGGATGCTCTTGCCGCTCACGTTGGGAATGAGGTCCTCCAGCTTTTCGAAGTGACGCGCCCCGGCGCCGAACGCCTTGACCGCGTGGCGCGTCGAGTCGCCCAAGGCGAGCAGGCTGGAGACGCCCTTGGCCCGCGCGTAGGCGCCTACCTCGCGATGGAAATCCTCGCCCTGTGCGCCCATCTCGCCCATGTCGCCCAGCACCAGCACCGTGGGCCCGGGACAGGAGGCGAGCACATCGATCGCGGCGCGCACCGAGTCGGGGTTGGCGTTGTAGCTGTCGTCGATCAGCGTGGCGCCGTCGCGCGAGCGCTTCACCTGCAGCCGCCCGCCGTACGGGCGGAACGCGCTCAGCCCCGCCGCGATGGTCGCGGGCGCGATCCCGGCCGCGAAGCCGCAGGCCGCCGCGGCGAGCGCGTTGCGCACGTTGTGCAGCCCCGGAATCGCGAGCGTCGCCGCCGCGCCGCCCGCGGGCGTGCGGATCGCGAGCTCGCTCGCGAGCGGCTTGAGCTCGTAGCTGCCCGACACCGCCGCCGGCTTGTCGATGCCGAAGTCCACCACGCGGCGCCGCCCTGCCCGGGCGCGGAAGAAGGCCGCATGCGCGTCGTCCGCGTTCACGATCGCCACGCCGTCCTCGGGAAGCGCTTCATAGACGGCGGCGTTCTCGGCCGCAACCTCCTCCACCGAGCCCATGAATTCCAGGTGCTCGCGCTGCGCGTTGTTGACGAGCGCCACGGTGGGCCGCGCGATACGCGCCAGATAGCCGATCTCGCCCTTGTGATTCATGCCGAGCTCTATCGCGCACCAGCGGTGCGCATGGCGCATGCGCAGCAGCGTGAGCGGCAGGCCGATGTCGTTGTTGAGGTTCCCGGCCGTGGCAAGCACCGCATCGTCGCCCGCATGCGCGCGCAGGACGGACGCGAGCATCTCCTTCACGGTCGTCTTGCCGTTCGAGCCGGCCACGGCGACGAGGACCGGGCTGAAGCGCGCGCGCCAGTGACGCGCGAGATCGCCGAGCGCGAGCCGCGTGTCT
>Ga0214472_10004580_pt1 | contig 14594 bp, 12 predicted proteins | sample RVTome_6_FD_207662 | JGI IMG/M metagenome (GOLD analysis project Ga0214472, IMG submission 207662) | Soil microbial communities from uranium-contaminated site in the Upper Colorado River Basin, Wyoming, United States - RVT140D175 | ecosystem: Environmental > Terrestrial > Soil > Contaminated >...
ACTCCCAGCCCATCGATGGTGGGCGGCGACGACGTCACCCCGAAGATCATCCGGTAAAGAAAGACCGCCAAACCGTGACCGAGGATGAACAAGGCAATGCCGCTGACCACTTGAGGCAGTCTCAGGGTGACCACCAAGAGCGCCTCGGACATCGAGATCAACATGCCGGCTGCGATCCCTGCCGCTATTCCAATCCATGGTGATCCCGTTGCATAGGCGCCGAGAAAGGATCCGAGAGCTCCCATCATCATCACGCCATCGACCGACAGGTTGAGTAGACCGGCACGCTGAACATAGGCCAGGCCAGAGGCGGCCAGAGCGATCGGCATCGCCAGCCGCACCCCACCGTTGAGAAGCGGGACCCAGGCATCGGGGCCGAAAACTGCGGTCCAGTTCATTCGTTCCTCACGAATCGCCGGGCCACGATGGCGAAAACGATGAGCAATGCGTTCAGTACGTCGATGATGGCGGCGGGTATCTCCTCGAATCGCTGCAGCGCCTCCCCGCCCACGGTGAGGGCGGCCACCAGCGAAGCCCCGATGAGCACACCTACCGGCGTCAGGCTGCCGATGACCGCGACGATGATCGCGGTGAATCCGTAGCCTGGCGATATCCCCTCCACCAACCGGTGTTGAACCCCAAGGATCTGGATTGCCCCGGCGAGGCCGGCCAAGGCGCCAGAGAGTGACAGGATCTGAACGATCATGCGACGGTCGCGAACCCCGAGCGCATGGGCCGCGGATCGGTTCTCGCCGATCATCCGAACTCGGAATCCGAACCTCGTATTGGCCAGAACGTGCCAGACCAGTGGAATCAGGATCAGGCCGATGACGAACCCGATGTGAACCTCGATCGAGGGGAACTCGGGCAGCTCGAGATGTTCCGGCACCGGGGCGGACTCGGGGACATAGGTGGCAGGATCCTGGAATGGCTGCCTGATCGAGTAGTTGTAGGCGAATGCGATGATGAAATTGAGCAACAACGAGGTGATGACCTCGTTCACATCCCAGCGGGCCTTGAGGATCCCCACCAACCAGCCCGCGGCTGCCCCACCGGCCACACCGGCGACAAGGGACAATGGAATCCCCAGGTAGCCCGGCGCGTCCGCCAGGTTGATGGCCACCACGCCACCGACCAGTGCGCCTCCGACGAACTGGCCCTCGGCTCCGATGTTCCACAATCTCGCCTTGAATGAAATGGCCAGGCCGAGCCCTATCACGAGCAACGGTGTGATCTCTGTCAGATAGGAACGGATATCCGATGGTGAGCCGAAGATCCCCTGAAGCATCCGGAAGTAAGCAGATAAGGGATCCACCCCCTGGCTGAGAAAAATGAGGCTGCCCACCCCCAGAGTGCCCATGATGGCAATGGCGCCGGCGATGATCTCACGGGTATGCCCGCGGGGCTCGATAAGGCCGACCCGGGTGAGCGAATCAGATCCCTCAGCCAACGTCCTCACGCTCCCCGTCAGGGCTCACTCCGCCCATTGCCCGACCGATGAGATCGCGGTCAAACAAGAGCCGGTCCCATTGCCCCATCTTGCGCCCGCGGTGAAGCACCGCCACCTGGTCGGAGAGTGCGAGGGCTTCGTCCAGATCGGACGTGATGAGCAAGACCGCCACGCCCGCCGCTCGAAGGCGATGCAAATAACCCCAAACGGCTTCGATGGCACCGACATCGAGGCCTCTAGAGGGCTGGGCTGCGACGATGGCTTTCAGATCGCGGGTCATGGCTCGTGCGATGACGAGCTTTTGCGCATTGCCGCCCGAGAGGGTCCCGGCGGTGGACTGGGGGCCTTCCGTCCTGATCCGGAACTCCTCGATCAAGTCCGTGGCGAAATCCCAGATCGCGCCGGGTTTGAGACGAAGCGCAGTCGAGAAACGACCTTCTCGGTAACGATCGGCAACGAGGTTCTCCCCGATGCTCAACCCGGAGAGCATCGCGAAGCGGTAACGGTCGGAGGGAATGAACCCCAGTCCCGCTTCCAGCCTCATACCGGGAGTCGCTTCGGCGAGAGATGAGCCACTGAGGCGAACTGTGCCGCGAACGGTTGGGCGAACCCCGATCACGCACTCCTCCAACTCTCTTTGACCATTTCCCTCGACCCCTACGACAGCGACGATCTCTCCCGCCGCGACTTGCAGATCGAGGTCATGAACCGCCAACTGGCCATGATCCCCCTCGGCGCGAAGGCCTGAGACCTCGAGAACCGGCGACTTCGCAGATCGAGCGCCCGATGGCGAAGGTCGGGCCACGGCAAGCTGCTCGGTAGAGACTTCAGTGATGATTCCTTGGGTGGATACCTCGTGGCTCACCATTAGCGTGGCAAGAGTCTTCGCGTCGAGCTCGGACGCATCGAGCGTCGCGACATGGCGGCCACGTCGCAGGACGGTGGCACGATCGGCATGCTCCACCACCTCGTCCAGATGGTGGGTGATGACGATGATCGTGGCGCCTCCGGCCGCGAGATCCCGCAGGCGATTCATCAACGCTCGGGCCTCATCCGGTGTGAGGCTGGCGGTGGGCTCGTCGAGTATCAGGATCTCTGCCCCGTGGCGAAGCGCCTTCAGGATTTCGAGACGCTGCTTCTCACCGACCGATAATTGCCAGACCGGGCGATCCAAAGAGACCTCGAATCCATACGCCGTGGCCAAACCATCGAGCTGGTGGCGAAGCTCGCTACAAAGGGGGCCGAGACGGATGCTGTGCTCGTCTGCGCCGCTCGCCACCCCGAGCGCGACATTCTCCAGACCGGACAGATTGGGCACGAGCATGAAATGCTGATGGACCATCCCCAAGCCGAGTTCGATGGCCCGATGAGAATCCTCGATCTCGACTGGCTCCCCGTCGATGAGGATCACCCCCTCATCGGGCCGAAGCATGCCGAACAGAATCCGCATCAGCGTCGTCTTGCCAGCTCCGTTCTCGCCGACCAGAGCATGGATCTCGCCCCGCCGAACCGAGAAGTCCACAGCATCGGTTGCGACCAACTCCCCGAAACGCTTCGTGATCCCCTTGAGCTGACACTTCGCTGGAGGCTCAGCACTGGACGCTTGATCCGTCAAGAGGTCGATATTAGATATGTCGTATCGCGGACATCAAGCGGTTTCATGAACATGAATTCAGGTGGACTTATCCACCACCGGGTCCTAGTGTTCGAATCCCGTGGCGCCAACGTGGAGGAATCAGATGGTCACCGATGACGATGAGCTCGCCTCGGATGTCTGACGCCAACCGTGCTCGGCTCGGTCTCTTGGTGATCGACATGCAGAACGGCTTCTGCCATCCCGAAGGCACTCTGGGGCTCGACGGAGCAGACCTCTCCCACATCAGACGGACCATCACACCGCTGGCCCGGCTGATCGAGGTCTGCCAGAAACACGGAGTTCAGGATTTCTGGTCAATTCAGGAGCACTTCCAACCTGACGCAGCGAGGGATCGCCACAGGATCACCCCCCACACCTCGAAGCGATTCCGGCCCCCGGCGCTGCGAGGAACATGGGACGGTGAGCTCATCGACGAGTTGAAGCCTTTGGCCGGTGAGCGGAGCATCCTCTTCTCAAAGCATCGCTTCGGCTGCTTCTACAACACCCAGTTGGAGACGCTGCTCAAGATCCACGACATCGACACTCTGGCCATCACCGGGGCCACCACCAACGCATGCGTGGAGACCACAATCAGAGAGGCATATCTGAGGGACCTCGATGTGGTTGCCCTCGAAGACTGCATCGGTGGCCTCAAGTTGGAATGGCACCGGAACGCGGTTGAGGTTTGGGAGCGTTTCATGTGCCGCGTCATGAGCAGTAGCGAGTTCGTGGACGAGTACCTGACCAATGCCCAGTCCGACGGTCCATCCCAAACCCAGACCGGGTGACGATCCCGGGCTCGAGCCGGACCTGGATGGCGGCGCAACCGTCGATACCAACGGGCAGACAGACACAGAAATAGGAGAGCAGGAATGAGCAATGCGGCAGACCGCGTCCTCGAGAGGATCGATGATGAGGAGTTGGCCTCGCTGGCAGTCGAGCTTGGCGCCATCGAGGCGCCGGCAGGTGCCGAGGGGCCGGCCGCCGACGCCGTCGAGGCATGGATGACCGATCAAGGGTTCAAACCACGACGGATCGGGCTGGTCGAAGATCGAGCCTCGATAGTGGGACGACTCCGCGGCTTCGGTTCGGGCCCGACCCTTGTCCTCAATGCCCATCTCGACACCGCCATCTCCCGCAACGACACCCTGGTCTACATCGACCCGACCCAGCCCAGATACATCTCTGCATGGCGGGAAGGCAACACCCTCTTCGGCAACGGCCTGATCAACGATAAGGCGCCCATGGCGGCGTTCTTAATCGCTGCCGCCGCGATCAAGCGCAGCGGCGTTGAGATGGGAGGCGACGTCCTGTTGCACGCCGTACCTGGTGAGATCGGCCTGGAACCGGTTGACGAGTTCCAGGGGCCATCCCATTTGGGCAAAGATCTCGGTGCCCGCTATGCGATTGCACATGGAGTCGTGGGGGACGCCGCCTTGGTGGCCGAGGCCACCGGCAATGCCATCGGCTGGGTCGAGCCGGGCAAGGCCTTCTTCAAGGTCACCGTTCTCGGTGGAGAGCCGATGTACACGCCGTTCGTCCCGGTTGAGCCGGACACCACCGAGAATCCCAATGCCATCGTTCGACTGGTGCCGGTCATAACCGCTCTCAACGAATGGGCAGCCGTTTATGCGTCGCGCCGGTTCGACTGTCCCGGCGGAAGCGTGGTGCCCAAGGCCAACATCGGTGCAGTGCGTGGCGGCCATCCGGACAAGATCACCAAGTCGAGCCAGCTGGCTCACCTGTATCTGGACATCAGAACCCGCCCCGATACCGGCCCGATGGAAATCCACCGTGAGCTGATCGAGGTACTGGACAAGACCGGTGTTCCCTATGAGATCGAATGCTTCCTACACCGCAGGGGGTACGAGGCGACCGGGATCGAGGAATTGGCTACGGCGGTTGGTGAGGCACACAAGGCGGAGTTCGGCAGCGAGCCGTCCCAGCCACCGGCACCGGTGACATCGATGTGGCGGGACATCACGCCGTTCAACGAGGCGGGGATTCCCAGCCTCACCTACGGGCCGTCGTCCTCGACCGGCGGTGGAAACTACTCGCTCTCGGTCGAAGACCTGGCCGTCACCGCCCGGGTCTACGCCCGCTCCATGCTTCTCTTCTGCGGGACAACGGGTTGAGAGACCATGGCGAAACTCGCGGTCGCCGCACAGAAGGATGCCGGTTCGAATTCCGGGGGGTTTGTTAAATGAGCCTCGCCCCTGGGGGTTATGCGGTCCCCTTTGTCGCAGCGCTCAAGTCGGCGCGCATCTCGATCGTGACCGCCCTTCCCGACTCGCTGCTCAAGGAGGCATACGGCCTGCTGGCGACAGATCCCGACATCCGGTATCTCCCGGTTACCAACGAGGGGGAGATGCCCGGCATCGTCGCCGGCGCCTACCTCGGAGGCAAGCGCGCGGTCATGGTGATGGAGAACTCGGGGCTTCGCCAGCTCTGCGAGCCTCTTGCCAGATTCTCGCAGGTCCATCACGTGCCGCTGGTGATGATCATGACCTTCAGGGGAGACTTCGGGGAGCCTTACTACTGGGGCCATACCCATGCCCAGTCGATGGAACCCCTGCTTCAAGCCCTCAGAATCCCCTATCGGGTCGTAACTGACACCGCCGAGTTGGAGGCGATGGTCATGAAGAGCTGGGTGCATGCCGAAACCAGCCAGTGGCCGGTGGCGCTGGTCTTGTCAGGAGACTGCGTCGAGGAGCGTCCGTATGCAACGACATGAAGCCCTGGAGGTGCTCAGTGGCCTCACCAACGAGGACGACCTGTTCGTCAGCTCCATCGGTGGGCTAAAGGATGATTGGTGGAACCTAAGGCCCGGTCAAAGCGACAACACGTTCTCCCATGGGGCACTTGGATCCCATTCGAGCACTGGTCTGGGATTGGCGATCGCCCTCCCCCATCGGCGCATTGTGGTGCTGGAAACCGACGGTTCGATTCTCATGAACACCGGCGTGATGTGCACCCTCGGGAACGAACGTCCTCCCAATCTGACGGTGATCGTGATCGACAACGAGATGTATGAGAGTGTGGGTCGCCTCCCCACCCATACCTCGGGCAACACCGACCTGGCGCGGATGGCGGAGGGAGCTGGCTGTATCAATTGCACCACAGTCACCACTCTCGATCGATTCGAGGTGGAGGTGGCTCGCCTCCTCGACGACGGCGAGCTCGGGTTCCTGGTGGCGAAGATCGAGCCGGGTGTCAAGCAATGGCCGGTTCAGGACCGCAAGCCCACCGACGGGGTCGAGGACAAATACAGGTTCATCCGCTACGTCGAGCAACTCGAAGGCATCGTGATCCACCCCGGAACTCCGAGCAAATAGCTTCCTTGGCTCCGGCGCTGCTGAGTCGAGTCTCTACCTGTCACCCAGTTGCATCAACAGATTGCCCTGGGCGTCCACGGAAGCCGAATCGCCCTCCCCGAGGACGATGGTGGTTATCGGCGACCACACGATAGCCGGGCCGTTCACGACGTTGCCCCGGGACAACAAGGCGAAGTCGTATCCGTCCACGTCGCCATACTCCCCCCGGTCCGGGATCCACGCCTTGCGTCGCTCGATGATGGCTGCTGATGCGTCTGTTCCGCCTTCGGGCATGCTCCGGGGGCGAGGCTGGTGAAGGGGCACCGATCCTCTAACCCGAAAACTGACGATCTCCACCCCAGCACCGGTGCCGCCGGACCCTTCGCCGTATCGCTCCCGGTACACATCCACGAACCGGTCGATGAGCGCTTCTATCTCCGCCAGGAAGTTGGCCTGCCTGTCTTCGGAGCCCCCGATGGGCACCGTGACAACGTGGACCTGGCGAACGTACCGCATGTCGACCGCGTACTCGTATTGATGACTCTGCTCACCGAACCCGTCGGCTTCGAGAGAAGCCTGCACCGACGCCGTGAGATCACGAAAGACCGAGGCCAATTCGTCGGACGACCACGGATACCTGATCGGCCGCGTCGTCTGCTTCTCGTGAACGATGTCGGCGGTGGCCAGGCCATATGCGCTGTGCACCGAGGCCGAGCGCGGCACTATGACCCGACGCACCCCCAGAGCGGCGGCATAGGAGGCGACGTGCATCCCGGCGGTACCGCCATACGAGACCAGGTCGAACTTGCGCGGGTCCAATCCGCGTTGGACCGTGAGCTTGTGGAGGAGGTCGTACAGGATGCCGTTCACCATCCGATAGACGTTGGCCGCCACTTCGGCTGTCTCCATGTGGAGAGGAGTGGCCAGATGGCGCTCTAAGGCAGTCTCGGCGGCTCCGATGTCCAACGGCTCACGCCCCTCGAGAAAGAATCGGGGATGCATGTACCCAAGCACGGCATCGACATCGGTGATAGTGGGCAGTTCGCCGCCTCTGCCATAGCACGCGGGCCCGGGGGACGCGCCGGCGCTCATCGGGCCTACGCGGGGTAGGCCGCTTCCGGGATCAACGGAGACGATGCTGCCGCCCGCCACGCCGAGAGAGGTGATGTCGAGCTTGGGCAGGGCGTAGTGGTAGCGGACGACCGTGGCATCTCGTTGATACTCCATGTACCCATCGCGCAACACTCCGACCTTGAACGTGGTGCCACCCATGTCCGATGCGATGACGTTGTCGGAACCCATCGATTGAGCGAGCCGCTGTGAACCGATGAGACCGGCCACGGGTCCCGACTCGATCATGGCGACGGGGCGCTGCGAGGCGTCATCGACCGTGGTCAACCCACCGGACGACTGCATGACCAGAATCCGGCCCGAATAGCCAAGGTTTCGCAGATCGGAGCTGAATCGAGCCAGGTACTCCCGCATCCCAGGCCCGAGAACGGCGTTTAGACAGGCAGTGGAGGTTCGCTCGTACTCGCCGAGCACCGGGGAGAGCTCCGAGGACAGAGTGACAAAGAGGTCAGGGGCGACTTCGAGCGCGATCTCTCGGACCTTTCTCTCGGCGGTAGGGTCGAGGAAAGACCAAAGAAAGCATACGGCGACAGATTCGGCACCCTGCTCGATGAGATGTCCCACAACCTGGCGCACTTCGGCCTCGTCCAGATCTGCGAGACGGTTTCCACGGGAGTCGGTGCGTTCCGAGACGCCGGCCACGAGCCTGTGTCCCACCAGAGGCTCGGGCTTCCTGGTCTCGAGCGGGTTCCTCTTCTCGTCGTCGCCGAGCCCTGCCCACCGACCGTAGGCTCCGCGCATGGCGGCCAGAGTCCCCTCGAAGCCGGCGTTGGTGATCAGCCCGGCTCTGGCGAATGTGCCATCGACCAGCGCGTTCTCGGCCACAGACGTGCTGTGAAGGAACAGGTCCGTGGCGGCGAGCATCGACTCGAGCGACATCCCCATCGACTCGGCCGCCCGTCTGAGGACGTCCTCGATCCCTTGCCAGAAGTTCGGGGGTGTCGAGAAGCACTTGGAAAGGGTGAGATCGCCCTCCTCGCTAATCACAACGCAATCTGTGCACGTCCCACCGATGTCAACCGCAATCACCTGCATGATCGAGCCCCCTACCGCGAGCCCTGACCCGGCCATGCCGTGATCTCGTCGTACAAGTGTCCGTCGTCTTTGCCGGCAACTTCCACTTCCAAAGATGTTGCGCAACCAGAGCAGTAGTAGGCCCTGAGACCGAGTGCTCGCTGACGAGGTGAGTTCTCCAGGAGGGTGAAGCGAGTGATCGCATGATCCTTCCATTGCCCACCTCGTGGGGCGATCAACTCGCCACACGATGTGCATTGGGTCTCTCCGTCGTCAGTCATCTGGAGACAGGTGCTCAAGGGCTTACCGCTCAGGGGGACCTCTCGAACCTCCCGGGTGATCTCGTGCCCGACCCGCTCGGAACGCATGAGCATCCGCAGAGAGCGTGTTGCTTCATCGGCGGCGGCGCCTGCGTCGTCGATGACCACCCCGTAGTCGTCATGAGCCGACACCGGAGTCACCGATCCCGATGCCACGTCGGAAACGACCTCTTCGACAGGCCGGTGCAACGGATCGCCGTATCCGCCACCGCCCATGCACTCGATGTGCTGGACGTCCTCCGGACCGAGCTCGATCGAGCCCCAGGAGATCTCCTCCGAGAGCGGATGGCCAGCTGCCGCGTCGCCCGAACGCAAGGTCTGATATGTCAGGGTGGACCCGGGCGACCCGCCCGCGATCGAATAGCTCTGAGGAATTCCGACCCCCTTGCCAAAGACGGTCACACCGACCGACCCCGAGGCCGTGGCGTGCGGCTTGAAGGCGAATTCATGTCCCATCCCGCCCCGGTACCGTCCCGCTCCACCTGAGTCGGCCAGAGCGCGCCGGTATAGGTACAGGATCGGGGTGTTCAACTCATGTGTCTCCACATTCGCCCATCGGGAGACCACATTCGGGATCTCGCCTCCCAGATCCACCCCATCGGCCTTGGATGTCGCGCCCCCGGCTCCACAGAAGGCATCGGTCAGAGCGGCCACGAAGGATCGGCCGCCCGAGTCCTCGCCGAAGATGCGAACGGCGGCGTGACTGCCGTGCCAGATCGCGGTGCTCCGGTGCGCCCATTCCTCGCTGGCGCCCATGATCCGGGACAAGGACATGACCGAGAGGTTGCTGATCACCTCGACCATGCCGACGGTGGCCACCGAAACCGGGCTCGGCCTCTCACAATTGACCACCGAGCCTATCGGCGCCGTCATCGTGATCGGAGCGACCACCCCCTCGTTCCAGGGCAGGTCCCACGCGAGCAGAGGGAACACCGATGCGCAGACCCCTCCCCAGGCGCCCCAATAACTGGCGTTCACCGAGATGGGGAGCTGTTCGCTGGATCCGGTGAAGTCGTAATGGAGTTGGTCTCCGTCCTTGCGCACCTCGAGCTCCACCCTCGCCAGATGGTCCCCGGCGTCTACATAGGCGCGACTCCTCCAAATGCCAGAGGGCAAGGATTTGAGACGTGCGCGAATCAGACGGCTGGCCTCATCGATCAAGCCGTCGCTCACGTTGGCAACCGTGTCCTGCCCGAAGTCGGAATAGAGGTTGTAGAGCCTCTCTTTCGCAACGTGGTTTGCGGCCAGCTGGGAGCGCAGGTCGAGTTCGACCATCTCAGGGTCCCGGACCATGTTCAGAATGGTGTCGATGACATCCTGGCGGACCCGGCCTTCATCCACGATCTTCAGACCCCGTGTCTGGAAACCCTCCTCGTAACTGCTCCTCGCATTGGGTGCGAAGCCACCGGGATCGATGGCACCTACGTCGGTGATGTGGACGAAGTTGGCCACGAATGCCGTCAGTTCTCCCTCCCAGAACACCGGAGACACGATGTACACATCCGGAGCATGGAGAGCAGCGGTATAGGCGTCATTGAGGAGATAAACGTCGCCGTCGGAGATGCCGGGCCCTTTCCCGAAGTAACGAAGGATGTGCTTGACCGCCTCCGCGGCGCTGGTGATGTGATAGAGGAATCCAGCCCCACCGGCCACCAGACGTCCCTCGTGGCTGTACAACGCAACCATCATGTCGTGGCCCTCGTTGGTGATCGGTGAACCGGACACGTTCTTCAGGGCCGCCGCCGCCTCCTCCACCACCATGTTGAGCCGGTGGCGGATGATCTGAAAGGTGAACGGATCGACCTCTCTATTCAAGATCCCATTCGAGCTCGCTCGGACCCCTTGCTCCATGTGAGCAGGCAGAATAGGCAATGGCGTGGCACAATGTCCAACCTGACTTCACTTTCATGAATCTGGGACGATAGGCAACGGACCACCACGAGACACTGGGAGCCAAGGACATGCCGCACACCGCGATAATCAACGGAACGATCTTGACCATGGATCAGGACCGGCGGATCATCGACAGGGGCACGTTGCTGATAGAGGACGATCGGATCACCGCAGTCGGCCCCAGTGACACAATATCGGTGCCAAGCGAAGCAGAGATCGTCGATGCCGATGGGCTTGCGGTGCTACCCGGGTTCGTGAACGCACATACGCACGCCCAACAGATTCTGTTGCGTGGCGGCGCCTCTCACGATCGTGGGCTTCAGGACTGGCTGTTGAACGTCTTACATCCCGGTTTAGCGGCATATTCGCAAGAAGATCTCAGAATCGGTACCTTGCTCTATTGTGTCGAGGCTCTCCTCGGAGGGATCACCACAATCGTCTCCAATGAGGGAGCAAGCCCTACAGACTTCGAATGGGCCGCAGCCCCAGCAATGAGTGCTTTCGAGACTGCTGGGGTTCGAACGATCTATGCTCGCATGTACTCGGATTCGGTTCCTTCCGAGCTATCCGGGCTTCGGGACGCCATTAAGGCAAAAGAGCCGGGAGTCCAGCGTCTTGCCACGAGTCCTGAAACTGACCAGATTCTGGGCCAGCTGAACGAATTGGCACGGAAGTATCACGGACGAAGCGGAGGCCTGATTCACGTCTGGCCTGCGCCGATTAGTCCATACCTTGTCAGCAAGCGGGGGCTGGCAGCCGCGTCCGAGCTTGCTCGAAGCAATGGAACCATGTGGACCATGCATCTCGATGAGGATGCCATCGAGGCCCGTGTCCTTTGGATGAGCCCAACGGAGTACTGCAGGAACTTAGGTGCTCTTGATGCTCGGCTATTGGCCGCGCACTGCGTGAATGCGAGCGCCAGAGACATCAGACTCCTGAAGAGTCACGACGTAAAGGTGTCGACACAACCAGGGAGCAACGCGTATCTGGCATCCGGGGTGGCGCCCGTGCCTTTGATGCATGCCCATGGCCTCACCGTCGGGATTGGCACTGACGACGCGAACTGCAACGACGCCGTGAACATGATCACCGAGATGAAGACTTTGTGCCTCATCCATAGGGCTGTCAATCGAGATCCCTCGATCATCACTCCGGAGAAGGCGTTGGAGATGGCAACCATAGACGGGGCGCGTGCCATCGGGTTGGAGTCGGAGATCGGGTCGGTGGAAGTTGGAAAACGCGCCGATATCTCGATGCTCGATTGCGGCGTGCCGCAGATGACGCCACATGGCGATATCGCCGCTTCGATCGTCTTCCAGGCGAACGGGTCTGAAGTGCGCGACGTGATGGTGGGTGGAAGGTGGCGGGTTAGAAACCGAATGCCCACTTTTCTTTCCGCGAATGAACTGCGCCTTTTGCTGATTGACGCCTCGAACAGAGCGGCCGACATCGCCAAGCGGGCGGGGATCTCGACGACGCGACCATGGAGAACGGTCGGCATCTGACAAGGGCGCTTAACCTCGCAGGAGTCCGACATGACCTCCAAGCCGATTCATGAACGCGCGTTGAAAAGGTACGCATCTGATTTCGGCGAACCGATCACGGTGGGGAATGCATCGCGTCATGAACCAACGGCGTAGAGAAGCGGTCCATTAGACGGACATGGGTTAGATCGGCGTGATGCTCCTGAAGGATCAGTGGCCGAGGACCGGCAGCCGGGGACAGCGACGACGTTTGTTCGTCAATGTGTATCGAAGATGGTCTGCAACTGAGCAACGAAAGCACGAACCCGCTCCAACTCCTCTTTGGTGGGGCGCTCCGGATTCTTGGCCGGCGGAGTTGCCCCGTAGCGAAGAAGACACGCCATGAGGAGGATCCGGGCCTTGGCTGCGGTCAGATTCGAACCGGCCACGAATAGCCCACTGCCATCGCGTGATGCGAAACCTTGGGTGCTACCCCGGCCGACGCGCACCACCGGCATTCCTGAGAGAACTGCCAACTCCAGGGCCCTTCTCATCGAATCGTCCCCCATTCCGTACGGAGAATTCCCCTCAAGGACGAATCCTGCCAATGGAACACGCCGGAGGTTAGCGGCGATTCGCGCCTGGATCTCCACCTCGTTGGATGGGTCGTCGCTGTGATCGACCATCGCGAACCGGGCCCACTTGGAGATCGTCACCTTCGGCATCGCCTCGGCCAAGAGCTGCCCATCTGAGTCCTTGACCGGGACATCGATCGACTCCACGGTCCCGTCCACCAGTGTCACGCCTTTCACCGATTGGGGAAGCTCTCCTCTGCGAACGAGAGACCGCCAGGTATGGAGCCGGTTCGGCCAGTAGGTCAGGACCGGGCCACCTGACCCGCCGATGGTGGCAACGACGCCTCCATGGCCGCCGGTGGTCAGGTATCCCCCGGGCCTGGCATCGCCCTTTTGCGCGTCACGAGCCGCGAATACCTGTTGGTCCTGGATCAGGACCGCACCCACTGCGTCCCTGCCTTCGGCGTCCTTTGCGATCCCGGATCTCATGTATTTGACGCTGTCGACCAGATTGCGGTCGCCTTCGCTACCAAGCGTCCCATGCCGCCGTTGGGCTGCGTTGCCGCATAGGGGAAGGGTGGTGTCGACCATGAGGTTCAGCCAATACATCGTCTCCTCGAGGTTCGGACTTCCCTCCATCCAGATCACACCATCGAACTGACCAGAGTCCGCTGCCGTTTGAACCGTGTTGCAGATCCTGGCAAGCAATGGTGTCGCCGGGGAGTGCGCCAGGTGCTCGGGCGAATAGAAGAAGAAGTCCTCGCCCGCCGTCTCGGGCGGGATGTCCCCCACGCCCTCGTCGGTGCGGTCGCTCGCCGGCAGACCCTGAGTGTATCCGCCCGGGGGAGCCACCCGGTAGAACTTGAGGTCGGCCAACCTGGACAATACGTTGTTATGGCCCTCGTCGTCGAGACCGAACCGGTCGATCTCTTCCGCCAATCTCGATGCGTCCGGGAAGAAGGTCTGGCGCGTTTCGCTCGAATCCGAGAGTGGTGCGGTGCCCTCCATCTCCCAGGGGCTGCCGTCGCGTTGACGAGCCATGTACGGGAGGAGATACAAGCCGTCCTCGGGGCGAAGAGTGGCCACGTAGACGGGCACATCGTTCTTTGATCTGCGTTCTTTCGAGAACTCGCCGGACCCGTCGATGTAGCCGTCGGGGGGAGCGTAGAGATCGGCGGCATCGCGCTCCAGCGGATGGGCGCTGTACGCGTGGACATAGACGACTACGGGTGCAGCCAGGCGCTGCGGTCGAAGCAGGTCGAATCTCTGTTCGCCCTGTCTCGGCGTCAAGCCGTGAAGTTCCCGCGCCTGATCACCTGTTATCAGGGGTGCCGAATTGAGAATGGTCGCGGTCGGCCCGGAGAAGACCGCAACCCGGACCCTGTCGAGCCCGGTTTGATCGGACGGGGTGTCGTCACTCATGTCTCTGCCTGGAGTACATGTGCTTTCCTGATGATGAACATGATTTCACATTAGGCACTGGGGCTCGGCCCTGATAAGTCCTCAGTTACGGTCAACTCTGGCCCTATTCGCCGGTCATGCCGTCTCGGGTGACTCATCCGGCTCCCAGATCGCGATCGGAACGCTGGCGTTGGCCACGTGTTCGACCGATCGGCTATGCGGTGATCCTGGCGGCAGGAAGAGATGGGCGCAGGCGGTACATCTGACTCGAACCGTCCCGATCTCCCAGAGAGCTCCATCCACTACGAACCGCCGCTCGCACTCGGGACAACGGAGCTCCTTTATGTACATCTCAATCCTTCTCCATCTGGTAGCCCTCCAAGGGGTATCGGGCCAG
>Ga0214472_10004582_pt1 | contig 14593 bp, 9 predicted proteins | sample RVTome_6_FD_207662 | JGI IMG/M metagenome (GOLD analysis project Ga0214472, IMG submission 207662) | Soil microbial communities from uranium-contaminated site in the Upper Colorado River Basin, Wyoming, United States - RVT140D175 | ecosystem: Environmental > Terrestrial > Soil > Contaminated >...
CTCAAGGCCGATCCCGCCGGTGGCCACGGCCCAGCCGATCATCGGCGGAAATGCCCCGGCAGCGCCGCCGATTACGATGTTCTGCGGCGTGCGGCGTTTTAGCCAGACGGTATAGACCACCACGTAAAAGAAGATCGTGAAGCCCAGAAACAGCCCCGCAAACAGGTTCCCGGCAAGCGACAGCATCATCACCGACAGGCCCGAAAGCCCCAGGCCAAGCCCCAGCGCCTCGCCCGCCGCAACCCGGCCGGCGGGTATCGGGCGGCCACGCGTGCGGCGCATCAGCGCGTCGATATCGGCGTCATACCACATGTTCAGCGCGCCCGAGGCGCCGCCGCCAAGCGCGATGAACAGCACCGCGGCAAAGGCGACGAACGGGTGCACCGGCACCGGCGCGACCAGCAGCCCGACCAGCGCGGTGAACACCACCAGCGACATCACGCGCGGCTTCAGCAGCGCGACGTAATCGCCAAAGCCCGCATCCTGCTGCCCGCGCGCGAATGTGCCGATGTCAGCCATGGCCGTCTCAGTTCGCCGCCAACCGCAGCGCCGTCGCCGGCGCCGCCGAGGCGGTCTTCTGCCGCGCCAGCCACTCGTCATAGACCAGCTGGCTGACCACCTTCACGGTAATCGGCATGTAGGAATGCGCCTGCCCGCAAAGTTCGGAACACTGGCCAAAATAGATGCCCTCGCGTTCGGCGTTGAACCAGGCCTGCGCGATGCGGCCGGGCACGCCATCCTGCTTGATCGCAAAGGCCGGCATCGCCCAGGCATGGATCACGTCGGCAGCGGTGATCTGCAGCACCACGTTCTTGCCCACCGGCACCACCACCGCGTTGTCGGTGGCCAGCAGATAGTCGCTTGCGGCATAGCCGTTGTCGCCAAGATCCTCGGGCGCCAGCATCAGCGCATCGAAGGCGATGTCTTCATCGGGGTATTGGTAGCCCCAATACCACTGATACCCGGTCACCTTGATGACGATGTCGGCCGCTGGCATCACCTGTTGCTTGAACAGCGCCGGCAGCGAAAACGACCCGACCGCAACCAGAATCAGCACCGGCACCAGCGTCCAGGTGATCTCCAGCGGCGAGTTGTGCGTAAACCGCGCCGGGTTCGGGTTGACCCTGCGGTTGAAGCGCAGCGCCGCCGCCGCCAGCAGCAGCACCACCAGCACCACGATCGCCGCGATGATGTATAGCAACATCCCGTCAAGCCACTGCTGGTCTTGCGAAAGCTCGGTCACCGCCGGCTGAAAACCGATGCCGCCAGGGATCGGCTTGCCGACCGTTTCCAGCCCGGCAATGCCGTCCTGCGCCAAGGCCGCCCCTGCCATCAGCGTGGTCGTGATCAATGCCCCGAAGGCAGGGCGGATTGCTGCAAACGTCATGCTCTGTTCCCGTTCCCTCTCGCGGCTTTCCCCGCCGCGCCGGATTTGGAGGTCTGGCCCCCGCCTCCAAACTATGCGACCATTTGAAACCATATTCGCCAGCGCCCGACAAGGGAAATGCTGCGACAACATGCCGCTTTTTTGATCCAGATCAAAGACAAGGACCGCCGGATGACCAGCCCCCGTTTTGCGCCGTTCGAGACGTCTCTCGACCAGGGTCAGGCGCTTGCGCTGTTGCGTGCGGCCGTGGCGGGGGCGGATGACGGCGAATTGTTCCTTGAACGGCGGCGTTCGGAAGCGCTGGTGTTCGATGACGGCAGGGTCAGGAACGCCTCGTACGACGCTTCTGAAGGTTTCGGGCTGCGCGCGGTGCGCGGCGAGGTTGCAGGTTATGCGCATTCCACCGAAATTTCCGAGCCCGCACTGCGCCGTGCGGTGGCCACGGCGCGGCTTGCGGTCGGCGCCGGCGGCGGCGTGCTGGCACCGCCGCCGCGCGGTTCCAACCGCCAGCTTTACACCGATGCCGACCCCATGGCCGATGCGCCTTTCGCGGGAAAGATCGAAACCCTGCGTGAAATTGACGCGTTCACCCGCGGGCTTGATCCGCGCGTGGTGCAGGTTTCCGCCACCATCGCCGCCAGCCTGCAAGAGGTGTTCATTCTGCGCCCAGAAGGCGGTCTTGTGGCCGATGTCCGCCCGATGGCGCGGCTGAACGTTTCGGTGATCGTCGAACAGAACGGCCGGCGCGAATCGGGCGGCATGGGCGGCGGCGGGCGATATGGTCTGGCAGGGCTGCTGGAACCCGGCCACTGGCAGGGCGTCGCGCGCGAGGCGCTGCGCATCGCGCTGGTGAACCTTGAGGCGGTGCCCGCCCCCGCCGGCGAAATGCAGGTGGTGCTTGGCCCCGGCTGGCCCGGCATCTTGCTGCACGAGGCGGTCGGCCACGGGCTTGAAGGCGATTTCAACCGCAAGAAGACCTCGGCTTTCGCCGGTCTGCTGGGGCAGCAGGTGGCGGCCCGCGGCGTGACCGTTTTCGATGACGGCACCATTCCCGACCGGCGCGGCTCCATCTCGGTCGATGATGAGGGCACGCCCTCGGGGCGCAATGTGCTGATCGAAGATGGCGTGCTGGTGGGCTACATGCAGGACCGCCAGAATGCCCGGCTGATGGGCGTGCCAGCCACCGGCAACGGCCGGCGCGAAAGCTTTGCCCATGCCCCGATGCCGCGCATGACCAACACCTGCATGCTTGGCGGCGATGCCGCGCCGGCCGATATCATCGCCTCGCTGAAAGATGGCATCTACGCGGTCGGCTTCGGCGGCGGCCAGGTCGATATTACCAACGGCAAGTTCGTGTTTTCCTGCACCGAGGCCTACCGGGTGAAGAACGGCGTGATCGGCGCGCCTGTCAAGGGCGCCACGCTGATCGGCGATGGCCCCGCCGCGATGCGCAAGATCGGCGCGATCGGCAACGACATGGCGCTTGACCCCGGCATCGGCAATTGCGGCAAGGCCGGGCAATGGGTGCCGGTGGGTGTGGGCCAGCCGACGCTGCTGATCGGCGGCCTGACGGTGGGCGGTTCGGCGGCGTAGGCGCGCGGGCGGCGCTGCACCCGCCATCGCCGGCGATTGACGTTCGAATTTCTTCCGCGAGGCCTGGCGGCGTAAACGCCTTGTTAACCTTACCGCCGCAATTTGCAGGGGCGAATGCGGCGGAGGCGCGGATGCAAGACAGTTTGTTTGCCCTTTCCACACCCTTCACCCCACCCACCACGGAAGAGGACGAACTTGCCGTTCTCCGCCTCATTCGCTCCCGCCGCGTTGGCCCAACCACCTACGCGCGACTGATCGCCGAATATGGCACTGCGCAGGCCGCGCTGGACGCGCTGCCCGAGGTTGCGCGCGCCGCCGGTGTCGCGGGCTATGCAACCTGTCCCGAAGCCGTGGCAATCGCCGAACTGCGCGCCGGGCGGCGTGCCGGTGCGCGCCTGCTTTGCCTGGGGCAGGCCGCCTACCCCGCAGCGCTGGCACAGCTTGCCGACGCGCCGCCGGTGCTATGGCTGCGCGGCGATGCCGGGCTGCTGGGGCGGCCCATGGTGGCGCTGGTCGGGGCGCGCAATGCCTCGTCGCTGGGGCTGCGCATGGCACGCAAACTGGCCGAAGGGATCGCCGAGGCAGGCATCACCGTGGTTTCGGGCCTGGCGCGCGGCATCGACGCCGCGGCGCATGGCGCAGCGCTGCGGGGCGGCACCATCGCCGTGCTGGCCGGCGGCATCGACATCGTCTACCCGCCCGAAAACGCCGATCTGGCACAAGCAATCGCGCAGCGCGGGCTGGCGCTGACCGAACAGCCGCCTGGGCTTGAACCGCAGGCCCGCCATTTCCCGATGCGCAATCGGATCATTTCGGGCCTGGTGCGCGCGGTGGTGGTGGTCGAGGCCGCGGCGCGCTCGGGCAGCCTGATCACCGCGCGGCTGGCGCTTGATCAGGGGCGCGAGGTAATGGCAGTGCCTGGGCACCCGCTGGATGCGCGCGCCGCCGGCTGCAACATGCTGATCCGCGATGGCGCGACGCTGGTGCGCGGCGGCGATGATATCCTCGCCGCCCTGGCGACGCCAACCGATGCCACCGCGGCGGCCGAGTCCCCGGCCCGGAGCCCGGAGCCCAAGGCAGATCACGCCCCCGCCGGCCAACCGCCCGCAGCGAAAGGCATGTCGGAAACCGCGCCGCCGCGCCCCGCCGCCGCGGCGCGCACGCGCGCCGACCACGTGGCCCTGCACCGCCAGATCCTCGACCGGCTCGGCCCCAGCCCGATCGCCGAAGACCAGCTGATCCGCGATTTGTGCCTGCCCGCGGCTACCATCGCCCCGGGGCTGCTGGCACTGGAAATCGACGGCCGGATCCGCCGCGAACCTGGCGGTTTGCTGGCACGCATCGTCTGACGCCGACGCGGGGGCCGGCAGCCGGCCGCACGCCGCCGCCAGCACGCCCCCACCGCAAGTCCCGCCCCAGCCGCCAACCCGTATCCCGCCCGACCCTCAGCGCCGGCATCTCCTGGCGCACCATCGACGGTTCGGCGCGCCGCACGGGGTGGCGCGAAACTGCCCACCGCCACGGCGGTCGCGCAAGGCATGGCCTCGTTCGGGGCAACACGCCGCCGCTTGGTAAGCCCCGCTGCGCGGCAACAGGCGGCCGCCGGCACGCCCGCCGGCGCAATACTGGAGGCAATCGACCCGCCCGGCAGCCAATGCCGCCAAGACATCGGCGGCGCGCGTCGCGACAAGCCGGCCGGCGCGCCCTTGCCTTTTCTTGCTTGCAAAAATATCCCCGCCGGAGGCCGCCGGTCCCTCCGCCGGACTGCGCTCGCGGCATCGCGTCCACCTCGCCAGGACCATGCGGCGGCCGCGCGATGCCAGGACCACGCCGATGCGCAGCGCGCTTCGTAGCGTGGTCGCCGGCCCGCGGCACAGCGCGGCAGCGCGGCGCGCAAGTTCTCCACCGCGACGGCGGCAAACCATCGACGTGCCGTGCCCCGCCTTCAATCGCGCGCGCGCAGAATCTCGGCGGGGCGGGCGGCCAGCGGGCGCAACGCGAACATGAGACCTGCCCCCAGCGATGCCGCCAGCCCGCCAAGCACGATCACCAGCGCCGGAACCGGGGCAAAATGGAACTCGGTTTCCATCACGAAGGTCAGCACCGCCCAGCCTGCCGCAGCGCCGAAGGCAATCGCAACCAATCCCGCCGCCGCCCCCATCAGTGCCGCGCGCAACGCGAAAGAGGCCAGTATTCGCCCGCGTGTCGCACCCAGAACCTTCAGCAGCGCCGCCTCCCAGGCGCGCGCGCGCTCGCCCGCCGCCGCGGCGCCGATCAGCACCACGAAGCCGGTCAGCAGCGTGACGCCGGCGGCCAGCGACGTTGCCCGGGCAATCGTGTCAAGCGCATCGGTCACGCGCTCGACAACATCGCGGATGCGGATTGCCGTGATGTTGGGAAACGCATCGGCGATGTCGCGCAGGACCGCGGCTTCCACCTCGGGCGGGGCATAGATCGTGGCGATATTGGTGTGCGGCGCCCCGGCCAGCGCGCCGGCGTTCAAGGTCAGCACAAAGCCGATCCCCGCGGCAGAAAAATCGACCTCGCGCAACGAGGTGATTTCGGCGCCGATATCGCGGCCCAGCACGTTTACGGTGATCCGGTCGCCCAGATTCAGGCCGATTTCGCCCGCCTCATGTGCCGCAAAGCTGACTTGCGGCGGGCCGGCGTAGTCATCGGGCCACCAGTTGCCGGCGACGACTCGGGTATTTTCGGGCTGCGCGTCGGCATAGGTCACGCCTCGGTCGCCGCGCACCACCCAGTGATTTCCTGCCACCTCGCGCGCCGGGCGGCCGTTGATTTCGGTGATCACCCCGCGCAGCATCGGCGCGGTTTCCACCCGCGTCACTTCGGGAAAGGCAGCCAACCGCGCCTTGAACGGCGCCAGCTGATCGGGCTGGATATCCACCACGAAGTAGGCCGGCGCTCGGGTCGGCAGGTCGCGCGCAATGGCGCTGCGCAGGCCGGCGTCAACCTGCCCGACCGCTGCCAGCACCGAAAGCCCCAGACCCAGCGACATCACCACCGCCACGGCCTCGCTGCGCGGGCCGCCGATCGCCGCAAGTGCGGCGCGCAGGCCGGGCCGCCCGCGCACCGCACGCGCCCGCGCCAGCGCCCGCGCTGCCCGGCGCAACAGCAAAGCGGCCCCGGCCAGCACCACAAGCGCCGCGGCGATGCCGCCCAGGGTGCTCAGCGCCAGCGTCGGCACGCCTGAAAACCATACCGAGGCCGCAACCAGTGCCGCAACCAGCACCGCCAGCACCGCCAACATGGCCAATGGCGGCAAACCGCGCCGCCCGGGCCCAAGGTCACGAAACAGCGCCGCGGCGCGCACCTCGCTCATCCGCGCCAGCGGCCAAAGCGTGAAGATCACCGCCACCAGTGCGCCGTAGATCGCCGCCTCCAGCAGCGCCGCGGGCGCCAGCCCGATGATCACCGGCACCGGCAGCACCGCGGCAATCAGCGGCGCCGCCAGCTTTGGCAGCCCCGCACCCAGCAGCAGCCCCAGCGAAACCCCCAGCGTCGTCATCGCCGCAAGCTGCACCACGAAGACGCCGCGGATCAGCCCGCCCGAGGCCCCCAGCGCCTTCAGCGTCGCGATCGTTTCAGTCTTGCGCTCCAGCCAGGCGCGCACCGCGGCAGTTATGCCGACGCCGCCAACCGCCAGCCCGGCAAGCCCGACCAGAACCAGAAACGCGCCGATCCGTTCGACGAACCGTTCTGCCCCGGGGGCGGCACGGCGGCTGTCCTGCCAGCGCATGCCGGCGCCGTCAAACCGCGCCTGCGCCGCATTTCGCAGCGCGTCAAGGTCGGATCCGGGGGCAAGGGTGATGCGGTAGGCGGTCGAAAAGATCGACCCCGGTTCCAGCAGGCCCGAGCCCGCCAGCGCCTCGGCCAATACGATGCTGCGCGGCGCAAAGCCAAACCCGCCGCTGGCGCTGTCAGGCTCGCGCACCAGCCGCGCGGTCATGCGAAACCGGCTCAGCCCCATCTGCAAGGTGTCGCCGGGCTGCAGCCCCATGCGGTCGGCCAGCACGCCATCGACCACCACCCCGGGCAGGCCATCGGCGCCCGCAAGCGCATCACCCAGCGGCATCGCCGGGTCCAGCGCCACCTGCCCCAACAGCGGGTAGGCGGCATCCACCGCCTTCACCATGGTCAGGCCGCGCACGGCGGTATCGCCCTCGCCCAGCAGCAGCATCGAACGGAAATCGATAATTTCCGACATTGTCGCGGCACGTGCGGCGATCCAGCCGCGTTCCTCAGCGGTGGCGGCGCGAAAGCTGAATTCCAGTTGCGCATCGCCGCCCAGCAATTCGGCGCCCTGCGCATCAAGCCCGGCCTGGATCGCCGCGCGAATCGTGCCGACACCGGCGATTGCCGCAACGCCAAGCACAAGGCACAGCAGAAACACCCGAAATCCGCTGATGCCGCCGCGCATTTCGCGCCGTGCAATGCGCAGGGCCAGCCTCATGCCTGCACCCGGCGCGCCGGCAGTTCCGCCTCGGCCAGATGCCCATTCGACAGCTGCCCGTCCGACAGCCGCACGATGCGGTCGCAGCGCTCGGCCAGTTCCGGGGCATGGGTGACCAGCACCAGCGTGGCGCCATGCCGGTCGCGCAAACCGAACAGCAGTTCCATGATCGCGGCGCCGTTTGCCGCATCAAGGTTGCCGGTCGGCTCGTCGGCCAGAAACAGCCGCGGCCGCGGCGCCGCGGCGCGCGCCAGCGCCACGCGCTGCTGCTCGCCCCCCGACAGCTCGGCCGGGTAATGCCCGCCACGGCTTTCCAGCCCGACCGCCGCCAGTTCCTCGGCGGCACGGTCAAAGGCGTCCGCCACGCCCGCAAGTTCCAGCGGCAGCGCCACGTTTTCCAGTGCCGTCATCGTCGCAATAAGGTGGAAGCTTTGGAAAACGATCCCCATATTGCCCTGGCGGAAGCGGGCCAGCGCATCTTCGTTCATCGCGCCGAGATCTTGGCCCAGGGCCGTAACGCTGCCGGAGCTTGCCCGCTCCAGCCCGCCCATGAGCATGAGGAGCGACGACTTGCCAGACCCCGAAGGCCCCACCAGCCCGACGCTTTCACCGCGCGCAATATCCAGCGTGATGCCGCGCAGCACCTCGACCGGGCCGGCATTGCCCGCCAGTGTCAGCCGTGCATCGCGCAGGTTCAGAACCATTTCCATCTTTCGTGTCCTTGCCTCGCTGCCCTTCATGGCATATGGCGCAGCGCGCCGCGCACGCAACCTTGCGCTGGTAACAATCTGCTCTGCGCTGCCGGTATTTGCCGAACCGCTGCAACTGGTTGCTCTGGGCGACAGCCTGACGCAGGGTTACGGGCTGCCCGAGGGCGACGGGCTGGTGCCGCAGCTTCAGACCTGGCTGCAGGCCGCGGGAGCCGATGTCGTGGTGCAGAACGCGGGCGTTTCGGGCGATACCACCGCGGGCGGCAGGGCGCGGCTGGAATGGTCGCTGGCCGGCGGCGCCGATGCGCTGATCGTGGCGCTTGGCGGCAACGATCTGCTGCGCGGCCTGCCGCCTGCAGCGTCGCGCGCCAACCTTGACGCGATCCTGGCCGAGGCAGGCGGGCGCAAGCTGCCGGTGTTGCTGGTCGGCCTGCCCGCGCCGGCGAACTACGGCCCGGACTACAAGGCCGACTTCGACGCGATCTTCCCCGAACTGGCCGCGGCGCACGGCACGCTGCTGCTGCCAAACCTGCTGGAACCGATCATGGCGCTGCCGCTGCAGACCCGCGCCGACCGCGCGCTGATGCAGGGCGATGGCATCCACCCCTCGGCCAAAGGCGTGAAACTGCTGGTGGCCGCACTTGGGCCGCAGGTGCTGGAACTGCTGGCCCGCGTGCCGGCACCCTGACCGCGCGATTGGCACTGGCCAGCGGCACGCCGGGCGTGGAAAATGCCGGCAAATTCCGGGGGTAGGCGAATGGATCTGTTGCTCGAACTGACCGCGGTGCTGGGCGCGGCCAATGTGTTGACCGGCGCCGATGCCGCCGCCTACGGGCAGGACTGGACCGGCAAATACCACTGGCAGCCGCGCGCCGTGCTGCGCCCGGCAAACACCGACGAGGTTGCGGCGGTGATGCGGCTTGCCGCGGCGGCAGCGGCGCCGGTGGTACCGGTGGGCGGCAATACCGGGCTGAACGGCGGCACCAGCGCCGAGGGCGCGCTGATGCTGTCGCTGGCGCGCATGAACCGCATCGGTGCGCTCAATGCCCAGACCCGCACCCTGACCGCCGAGGCCGGGGTGGTGCTTGAGCGTCTGCACGAGGCAGCGGCGCAGCACGGGCTGGTGTTCGGCCTGACCTTCGGCGCCCGCGGCTCGGCGCAGGTCGGCGGCTTCCTTTCGACCAACGCCGGCGGCTCGAACGTGCTGCGCCACGGCAACGCCCGCGATCTGTGCCTGGGGCTGCAGGTGGTGCTGGCCGACGGCCGCGTGCTGAACCTGATGACCGCGCTGCACAAGGACAACACCGGCTATGACCTGCGCGATCTGTTCATCGGCGCCGAAGGCACGCTTGGCATCATCACCGCCGCGGTGCTGCGGCTGGCCCCGGCGCCGCGCGCCTCAGTCACCGCGCTGATCGGCATGGACAGCCTGACCGAGGCGCTGGCCCTGCTGCACCGGCTGCAAGAGGTGACCGGCGGCGCGGTGGAGGCATTCGAATACATGCCCGCGGGCTACATGGCGCGGTTGGCGCAATGCCGCCCCGATCTTGCCTGCCCGTTCCCGCCCTGCCCGGTGAACATCCTGTTCGAGGTGGCCTCGACCCGGCCCGACGACGCCACGGCGGGCGCCGAGGGCGCGCCCGCACTTGCCACCTTGGTGCAGGACCGGCTCGCCGATGCTGTGACCGCCGGCACAGTGCATCAGGCGGTGCTGGCCGCCAGCGGCTTGCAGCGACGCAAGCTTTGGGCAATGCGCGAGGCGGCCGCCGAAATCACCCTGAACCGCAAGCCGCTGGTCGATACCGATATCGCACTGCCGCTCGACGCCGTGGCGGCGTTCCTGCCACGCATGGCGGCGCGGCTGGCAGCGCTTGATGCCGGCGCCGCGGAAATGGTGGTGGCGCATCTGGGCGACGGCAATATCCACTACACCGCATACCCCAGCCGCGAAGACGCCGCCCTGAACGACGCAATCCGCGCGGCGGTCGCCGAAGAAGCTGTCGCAATGGGCGGCAGCTTTTCCGCCGAACATGGTATCGGCCTTGCCAAACGCACCACCATGGCGGCGCACAAGGATCCGGTCGCGCTGGCCACGATGCGCGCGATCAAACTGGCGCTCGATCCCCTTGGCATCCTGAACCCCGGCAAGGTTCTGCCCTGAACCGGCCCGGCTTCTTCATTGTTCAAATACCCCCCCGCGGAGCGGTCCTGGCTGCGGTTGAGGCCTCCGGCGGGGATATTTGAGCAAGGAAGAATTGAAGCGGCGCCGCGCTCAGCGCCAGTCGAAAAAGCCCTGGGGCGCCTCGGCCAGCAGGTTTCGCGCAAGCGTTTCGCCCAGCTCCGCAGCAGCGGCGACGGGGGCGCGGGCCTCGGCGCGGATCGCCTCGGATCCGTCGGGGCGCAGAATCTCGCCACGCAGCCACAGGTCGGTGCCCTCCAGCACCGCCAGCCCGGCGATCGGTGTTTCGCACGATCCTTCAAGCCTGGCCAGATAGGCGCGCTCGGCGGCCATCCGGTGGCCGGTATCGCGGTCGTGGATCGCGCCAAGCAGTGCCGCGGCGCGCTGGTCTGCGGCGCGCCGTTCGATGCCGATGCAGCCCTGCGCCACCGCGGGCAGCATTTCGGCCACCTCGATCGCGCCGCGCGCGGCATGCGCCTGCCCCAGCCGGTTCAGCCCGGCCATCGCCAGGAAAGTCGCATCCGCAACGCCCGCCTGCAGCTTTTTCAGCCGCGTCTGCACATTGCCGCGAAACTCGACCAGTTTCAGGTCGGGGCGCCGGTTCGCCAGTTGCGCGCGCCGGCGCAGGCTGGACGAGCCCACCACCGCACCTTCGGGCAGATCGGCGAGCGTTTGAAAGCGTGGCGACACAAAGGCATCGCGCACGTCTTCGCGCGGCAGGTAGCAGTCGAGCACCAGCCCTTCGGGCTGCAACACCGGCATGTCTTTCATCGAATGCACGGCAATGTCGATACCGCCCTGCGCCAGCGCCTCTTCGATCTCGCGGGTGAACAGACCCTTGCCGCCGATTTCCTTCAACGGCCGGTCAAGCACCCGATCGCCGGTGGTCTTGATCACCACGATGGCAAAGGCGCGCTCGGGCAGATCATGCGCCGCCATCAGGCGTGCGCGGGTCTCATGCGCCTGCGCCAGCGCCAACGGGCTGCCACGGGTGCCGATTTTCAGCGGGTCGCTGGGTGTGGGCATGTTCATGCCTCCGCAATAGCCGCGCCAAATCCGCCGCGCAAGCCGCTGGGCGCTTGACATCGCGCCCATGCCCGCGATGAAGGGGCAAACGGAGTGTTTGATGACGCATAAACTGTTGCTGCGCGCCCTTGCCGGCGAAACCCTGCCCACGCCTCCGATCTGGATGATGCGGCAGGCCGGGCGCTATCTGCCCGAATACCGCGCCACCCGGGCACAGGCGGGCGATTTCCTGTCGCTGTGCTACACGCCCGACCTGGCCGCCGAGGTGACGCTGCAACCGATCCGCCGTTTCGGTTTCGACGCCGCGATCCTGTTTGCCGACATCCTGCTGCTGCCGCACGCACTTGGCGCCGAACTGTGGTTCGAGCCAGGCGAAGGCCCGCGGCTGTCCACGATCACCGGGCCCGAGGGGCTGCGCGCCCTGAAAGGCAAGGATGACATTCATGCGCAGCTTGCCCCGGTCTATGAAACCCTGCGCATCCTGGCCCGCGAACTGCCGCCCGAAACTGCGCTGATCGGGTTTGCCGGGGCGCCCTGGACCGTCGCCAGCTACATGATCGCCGGTCGCGGCACCCCTGACCAGGGCCCGGCGCATGCGCTGAAGGCAGCCGACCGGGCCACTTTCGCGGCGCTGATCGACATTTTGACCGAGGCCAGCATCGAATACCTTTCGACGCAGGTCGCGGCGGGGGCCGAGGTGATCAAGTTGTTCGACAGCTGGGCCGGCAGCCTGAAAGGGCAGGATTTCACCGATTTCGCCGTTGCCCCCACTGCGCGCATCATCACGGCGCTGAAGGCGCGCCACCCCGGCCTGCCGGTGATCGCCTTCCCGCGCGAGGCGGGGCCGCGCTATGTGGGGTTTGCCCGCGCCACCGGTGCCGATTGTGTGGCGCTCGACAGCTCGGTTTCGGCCGACTGGGCGGCGGCGAATGTGCAGAAGGATGGCTGCGTGCAGGGCAACCTCGACCCGCGCCACATGGTCAGCGGCGGTCAGGCGCTGGTCGATGAAACGCTGCGCATCGCGCGCGCCTTTGCCGGCGGGCCGCATGTCTTCAACCTCGGCCACGGCATCACGCCCGAGGCCAGCCCCGACAACGTGGCGCTGATGGTCGAAACCCTGCGCTCCGGGGGCTAAGCCAACCCGTCAGCGCGCCGGTTTCGGCTTGCCCGGTTTCGCCCCGGGTTTGCCAGCGGGTTTGCCCTTCGGCTTCGGCTTTGCCCAACTGGCACCGCGCGGCGTGGCCGGGGCGTCGCCAGCCGCAGCATCGCGGGCGCGCAACTTTGCCGGGCGCGCGGGTGCCTGCAACGGGTCATAGGTCTGCGCGCCCTTGCGATGCGGCTTTTTGGCAGGCGTGGCCGGTTTCTCTGGCACGGCGCGTGGGGGCTGGGCTACCACCCCGGGCGCTTCGGCACGCACGGCGGGCGGCGCGGATTTGCCGCCGTAGGGTTTCTTGTCATAGGGCTTTTTCGCGCCGTAACTGTGCGGACTGCTGATTGGCGCCGGCCCACGCGCACCGGGCAAACGCGGCGCGGAATGCGCCTCTGTGCCGATCGGCGCCGAATCCAGCACGCTGACCGCGATGCCATCCTCAAGCTGCATCGCCGCCCCAAGTGCCGCCAGAAACCGCGGCCCCGTGTCGGCGTGGATCTGCACCAGAGTGCGCGCTTCCTGCACCCGGATGGCGCCGATGTCGCGGCGCGACAGATCGCCCGCGCGGCACAGCATCGGCAACAGCCAGCGCGGATCGGCGCGCTTTTCCTGCCCGATCGACAGGCTCAGCCACAGGCTTTGCTCGAATTCGGCCCGCGCGCGCGGCTTGGGCCCGTCGGGGTTGACCGTCGCCAGATCCTCGGGCGCCGAGCGTTGCGCCATGTATTGGCGCACCACCGCCACCGCCAGCGCCTCGGTGTCATAGGTATCCATCAGACGCGCCACCAGCGCGACCTCTTCGGCCGACACTGGCGTGGTCAATACCGGTTCGGCCAGCAGCCGCTCGACATCGCGGGCGCTGACCTCTTCGGCACCGGGTGCTGCGGCCCAGACCGGCGCGATCCCGGCGAAGGCAAACAGCCGCTCGGCCTTCTTGCGCGCCGAAAACGGCACGATCACCGCCGCAACCCCCTTGTTGCCCGCCCGCCCGGTGCGGCCAGAACGGTGCAGCAGCGCCTCCTTGTTCACCGGCAGGTCGGCGTGCACCACAAGTTCCAGCCCCGGCAGGTCAATGCCGCGTGCCGCCACATCGGTGGCGACGCACACGCGCGCGCGGCCATCGCGCATCGCCTGCAAGGCGTGGCTGCGTTCTGCCTGGCTCAGCTCGCCCGACAGCGCCACCACCTGAAAACCGCGGTTCAGGAACCGCCCGGTCAGATGCGTCACCATCGCGCGGGTCGAACAGAACACCAGCGCATTGCGCGCCTCGTAAAAGCGCAGCACGTTGACAATGGCGTTTTCGCGGTCCGATTGATCGACCAGCAACGCGCGGTATTCGATATCGTGGTGCTGTTCACGCTCGGCCACCGTGGATATGCGCAATGCCGCGCGCTGATAGCTTTTCGCCAGCGCCGCGATCTCGCGCGAGACGGTGGCGGAAAACATCAGCGTGCGGCGCTCGGGCGGCGCCGCCTGCAGGATGAACTCCAGATCCTCGCGAAACCCCAGATCGAGCATTTCGTCGGCCTCGTCCAGCACCGCCACGGCAAGCCCAGAAAGATCCAGCGCACCGCGGCGCATGTGGTCGCAAATGCGCCCCGGCGTGCCCACGACGATATGCGCGCCACGTTCCAGCGCGCGCCGCTCCGCCCGCGCATCCATGCCCCCGACACATGCCGCGATCACCGCTTGCGCGCCGGCATAAAGCCATTCCAGCTCGCGTTTGACCTGCATCGCCAGTTCGCGCGTCGGCGCGATGATCAGCGCGCGCGGAATGTCGGCGGCGCCCAGCCGCTCGGCCTCGCCCAACAGTTGCGCCGCGATCGTCAGCCCGAAGGCCACGGTCTTGCCCGAACCCGTCTGCGCCGAAACCAGCAGATCCGCCGCTGCGGCACCGGGCTCCAGCACCGCCTGCTGCACCGGGGTCAGCACGTCATACCCCTTTGCAATGAGGCTTGCCGACAGTGCCGCGTGCACGCCTTCGAATTCTGTCATCTGGAAACCTTCCGTTGCAGCACACGACTGCGAAGCGCGCCCATTAGCGGGAAACCCGTCCGCTGTATAGCGGCAATGC
>Ga0214472_10004584_pt1 | contig 14591 bp, 12 predicted proteins | sample RVTome_6_FD_207662 | JGI IMG/M metagenome (GOLD analysis project Ga0214472, IMG submission 207662) | Soil microbial communities from uranium-contaminated site in the Upper Colorado River Basin, Wyoming, United States - RVT140D175 | ecosystem: Environmental > Terrestrial > Soil > Contaminated >...
ACTCAGTATCGTGACTGGATCGCCAACATGAAAGTTGCCGAACGTGGTCCTTTTGAAAAGATCGCCTGGTTCTGTAAGGACGGTACAATATTACCGCCGCAACCGTACGCCTGTCTCGAACATGGCGGCGGTCACCAGCATGGTGTCTGGAACGAGCACACACGCATCCTTCGCCAGCAGGGATATTACATTGCCAATGTGCTGGCAACTCTGTCGCCGGATCAGGCAATCGTCGACCATGCCGAGCAACTCAAGTGGGTATTACTGGAACGCTTTATGTTTGAGCAGGACGACGGCTGGATATTACGGAAAGCGCGGCAGTATCGTGGCGCTTTTCAGAGTGAAACCGAAGCGACTGCGGCACGCGATATTCTCAAAGCCATGCTGGCCGAGCCGCGTTATCGAACAAGCCATTATCTGCTGACGCGCGAAGCTGCACGTCTGCTGCCATGGCGCACCGAGACCCGCGCACTTGAACAGGCTCGAATTCTGTCCAGCACAATCGCTGAACTTGACACAAACTTCATCCAATTGCGAAATAAAATCCACGGTTATCCCGAGAGAGTCAATATCGATCAGGTGCGCGAATACCGCCAACACAATGCACAACCATCAACCATTGAGTTATTGGAATCACTGGAAACATCATTACAAACAACTTTTGAAAGTCCGAACATAGTGCCTGCGCTGCGCAAACTGGCGGGAGCCATCGCATCTGATGCTGTAGTAAATCGCAGAACACTGACTAAATTAGCGGACTCGCTCGCGGTCGCTGAAACAAACCGCGACCAGCTGTGGGTGCTTGGACATATCCTGACTGCACTGCGTGATGGTCTTACTGACTGGTCAGCAACTGCCTCGCGACAGGCGCTCGACATCAGCCTGACTGCGGAACAGGCAGTAACAGCTGCGGGATTGGTGTTGTTAACCGATTCCACCAGCCAGACACGTGCATGGCAACTGGATGTACTGGCGGATAACCTGCATGCTCTTTATGGTCTGGGTTTTATATCAGCTCGTGAACGAGATGCACAAAAGTCGGCACTTGCCAAACTGCCAGCAACACCAACACTTTCTGATTATCGCAAGGAACTGGATCATCTCGACCGCTTACCCGCCTGGTCCGATGCGTGGTTGCAATACCATTTTGCCCCACAGATCGCTCGCTTCAACATACTTGAACCACAAATCAACCTGTTCATTCAGGATCGGCTGCGCGTTTCACCATTATTATTGCATGGTCGTTTGTTGGAAAATCTGCGCAGTGATGCAGACAGGCTGGCTGGTGTCCAACATGAATTACAGGGACAGTCTGTCGGACTGGGTTTTCGGGCACTGAATCCGGGACTGGCGCGAGGTCAGTTGCTGCGACTGGAAACTGCTCTAAAGCCGGGCGCAGTTGATAAACCGATCGTGCTGGCAGCGGAGACGATTGCAGGATTACCGCCAGTCGCCGGGATCCTGACTGCCCATGCCGGTAATACGCTTTCGCATATCCAGTTGCTGGCTCGCAATCTGGGCATCCCCAATGTAGTAGTCAGCAGTGATCTGTTATCACGCATCGAGCCATTGATTGGTCAACGCGTGGTACTGTTGGCGAGTCCCGGTGGTGTGGTGCGTTTAATGTCTGATGGAGCCAACTGGGATACAGTATTTCCCCGGCAAGAAGAAAAACCTGTCAGGATTAAGCTGGATTTGGAAAAACTCGATCTCGATCAAAAGGATTTGTTAACACTCGATCAATTGCAAGCTACCGATTCCGGTCGCGTAGTTGGACCGAAAGCAGCCAAACTCGGTGAACTGAAAAATCACTTTGCCGATCAGGTGCCACAGGGACTCGCCATTTCTTTTGGTGTTTACCGGCAAATGCTGGAACAAACCCGGGCGCCGGATGAAATATCGCTGTTTGACTGGATGCGTAATCAATACCGTCAACTGGAAAGCATTAAAGATAACAACCAGCGCGAACAGGCAAGCAGGACTTTTCTGGCAGAAGTACGAACGCGAATTCAAAACCAGGCACTGGATGAAAATTTCAAAAGCAGATTACGTAAACGCATGCGCGAAGTGTTTGGTGAAGAAGGCAGCTACGGCGTATTTGTGCGTAGCGATACCAATGTAGAAGACCAGCCGGGCTTTACCGGCGCCGGTCTGAATCTGACAGTACCGAATGTAGTTGGCTTTGAGCAAACTCTCGAAGCAATCAAAAAAGTCTGGGCGTCACCGTTCAGTGATCGCGCCTATGGCTGGCGGCAATCATTAATGGAACAACCGGAACACGTTTACGCGGCAGTGTTATTGCACAAAACCGCACCAGCGGAAAAATCCGGTGTCATGATCACCGCCGATATTAGCAACAATGATCCCGGTATTTATACCATTGCCACAAATGAAGGTGTGGGCGGCGGTGTCGAAGGTCAGGCAGCCGAAACCCTGAAAGTTGATCCACACAGCGGAGAATCAACACTGCTGGCCAGTGCCACGGAAACTTACAAAACCATTCTGCCAGCGCAGGGTGGTGTTGCCCGTGCCGTTGCCTCGGGCAATCCGGAATTACTCACACAGAATGAGATCAAACAATTAATCACATTCGGATTATCGTTACCCGAACGCTATCCCGACTTGCTCGATGCCGAAGGCAATGCCGCACCGGCAGATATTGAGTTTGCATTCGTTAACGGCAAGTTGTATTTGTTACAGATACGGCCATTTTTGCAGAGTCAGCGTGCGCAACAAAATCGTGTCCTGCTCGATCTGGATGAACAATTGCAACGCAATAGTGATCAGCTTGTCGAACTCTCGACCAAACCCAATATAGATACACCATGATCCGAGTCATACTATTTTTAATAATCCTGGGCACAACAATTTATGCCTGGAGTTATCCACTTGATGGCTACGACCGCACGCTCATTCACAGACTGCAACCTGCATGGGAGAAGCACTTTGGCGGAAACGGCAAACCTTCACTACCCGGTGGCGCCTTACTGGACAGCAGCTCGATTGAACCGTCCGGGAATGGTGTCAGCGAATTACCCGAAAATGATCCGCTACTCGCGGCAAAGCTGAAACAATTATTGGGTAATGATGCAGATCTTTACAGTGTTGCGATTATTGATCTCAGCGCACCCGATAAGCCGCATTACATTGCTCACCGGGACAACCATATCGCAAATGTGGGCAGTGTCGGCAAGCTGCTAGTGATGTATGCATTATTCGATCAACTGGCGCGGCTTTATCCCGATAATATTCCGGCACGGGAAAAGATACTGCGCGACACGATAATCACAGCCAATGACTGGGTATTATCCGATCATCATACCGTACAAATTTACGATCCTGCTGTTGGACACATGGTCAGAAGACAAATGCGTGTCGGTGATAGCGGTAACCTGTGGGAATATATGGACTGGATGTTGTCGGCCAGTAATAACAGCGCCGCAACAATTGTGTTGCAACAAGTGATACTGATGGAGAAGTTCGGTCATGACTATCCATTAGCAACTGCCGAGAGTGAAGCATTCCTGAATAAGGCCAGCGCCAAAGAACTGGGCGAACTCTGGCTGGCTGCCATGTACAGGCCGCTGGTGAAAGCCGGTTTCGACAGCAACAGAATTCGTCAGGGTTCGCCTTTTACAAGAACAGCCAAAAAAAGAATTCAAGGTACATCCAGCGTAGGTACAGTACGCGATCTCGCCATGCTGTTTAACCTGATCGAAGCCAAACGCCTGGTGGATGAATGGTCCAGTACTGAAGCCAAACGATTGCTTTACAGCACCCAGCGTCGCATTCGTTACGCTTCTCATCCGGCATTGAATGATGCCGCCGTGTTTTTCAAATCGGGTTCATATTTTAAATGTAAACCCGAGCCGGATTTTGTTTGCCGGCAATACATGGGCAACGAACTAAACCGGCTGGCTTCCACTATCCTGATCGAATCACCTGCCGGCTCTCCCAGGCTGCGCTATATCGTCACGGTCATGTCCAATGTACTGCGGGTCAATTCTGCCGTGGCACATCAAACACTGGCTCTGCGTATACACCGCTTGATTGAAAGCCTGCATGCTATTGAAGCAATTGATGCACCACAATCTTCAGAATCATCAAAGATTGAGTCTCTGGCTGAATAAACATGATCAACGATAATCAAAAAGCCGCCACACTTCGCGGCATCTCCCTCTTCATGAATTTTTTCCAGATCATATTCGCCTATTACATGGTCAAACCCGCCAGCCGTTCCATATACCTGGAACATTTTCGTGCCGATCAATTGCCATACGTGTGGATCGCCAGTGCCTTGCTACTCGGCGCACTCATGCCACTGTATGGCCGCTTCGTTGACAAATATGATCGCCGCCGAATCGTTATGCTCAGTTGCCAGACTTTTTGTCTGATTCTTTTATTATTTTTCGTGCTCTTTCAAACCGGCATGAACTCACCCGTTGTCGCCGTCTGTTTTTATATTGTTGTCGATATCATGAGTGTAGTACTCGTTGAACAGTTCTGGAGTCTGGCAAACAGTACCTATGCCACACAAAACGGCAGCCGCTGGTATGGATTTGTCGGCAGTGGTGGTCTGCTGGGCGGCATACTGGGCGGCGTAGGTGCCAGTTGGTTAATCACGGAAACACTGCTGACCTCATTCGATCTGATTTATCTCAGCGCATTTTTATTATTCAGCCTCGGTATTTACGCTTCATTTTTAATCAAGCTGGAAGTTTACAAGGAACAAAACAAGTATGTGCGCCCGAAAGGACTTTATAAAAAACTTACCTTTCAACGCATCTTCAGTAACCGCTATGTGTTGCTTATCACGGCAACGATACTGTTGGCTCAACTGATTGAACCCATCGTTGAATACCAATTCATGAGTTATGTTGAGCAGGCTTATCCGGAACGCGAATTACGCACCGCCTATCTCTCTACTTTCCTGAGTATATTGGGGTCGTTTGCACTGGTGGTGAATCTATTGCTCACACCACTGGTGTTAAGGTATGCCGGCGCCATCACCGGCATGTTGATACAACCGGCAATACTGTTTCTGACTTCAGGCTTTTTCAATATCAACCCCGGCCTGGATTCCGGCGCCGTCATGAAAATAAGTGATCGGGGATTATCTTATTCATTGAACCGGGCATCAAAGGAAATGCTGTATGTGCCGGTCGATCCAAAACTTATCTACCGCGCCAAAGCCTGGATCGATATGTTTGGTTATCGCCTGTTCAAAATTATCGGGGCTTTGCTGGTGCTGTCCCTGACACAATGGTTTGGTGTTACCTGGGCCAGTGAAACCTTCAGCTATCTGGTGATGCCGGTGTGTCTGGTGTGGATATGGGCGGTGTTCAGGCTCAAGCCTGATTATGAAAAGCTACGTAGAAAGGAACACGTTGCTCAGTTGGCAAGACTGATCTGAATCGGGGCATTGTCTGTAAAGATGATGTCATCCATGGCAACGATAATTTTCTTCAGCCATTCTCCACCATTATTGTCATTCGCCAACGCCACGGCGATATAACGACGGCCATCGCGTTCAACAATGGCGCTATCACAATGATAGGTTTGCCAGGTGCCGGATTTGCGAAAGATTGCCGAGTCAGGATGCACGGCTTGCAGGCCAGCAACAAATTTGTGATGGATGCGCGGATTACCCAGCATGGATTTCATTTCACGGCTGGCTTCCGGTGAAATCAGACTTTCGTTTTCTATCAGGTAAAAGAAGCGAGCAACCTGCCAGGCAGTGGCGCCATGAGAAATAGCATGCAGTGGATCACGTTTAAACGCAGGACTTTTGCCATAGGCCTTGCCCACCCAGAGTCCGCCATTGTTGTTGATATCATAGAAACGATATGGCGAAGATTGCAGCAACTTGGCAAGTTTAAATGGCCCGACCTGATTCAACACTCGTGTTGCGGCCTTGTTTGAAGATACCCGTATCATGTCGGTAATATCCTGAATCAGACTATCAGTACGCTTCAGTGTGCCAGCAGCCATCTCATTAAATGCACCGAATAAAATGGCTATTTTCGGAAGGCTGGCGGCATACACCATTTCATTGCCGTTTACATGGGCAAGTTTTGGGTGAGCCAGATCGGTGATATCAACCAGTGCTACGGCGAGTCTTCCCTGTTTCACGGCTTTGCTAAGACCAATTTTATCAAGATGACCAACTAATTCGCGTTGTAGTTGGCTATTAACCTGATGAGGAAAGTTTTGTTCTGATTCCATCGCCGGCATGGCGACAGGACTACACAAAAGAATAGAAAAAAATAAAAGGGCGAAAATCGGCAGCTTATATAGGTTCAGGTTTTTCAATACCATCAACTCAAAAAAGTGCCGTTATTCGGCGAGTTCATTATGCACAATTCGAGGGGTTTTGGAAGCACTGTAACGCCTCAATTATATAAATAAGCTTGAATACAGCACATCGCGTGCCAATAACCCAACTCGACGACGCGGATTGATTTTCCTATATCCTTTGTGCGTTAACGCACGGATGGGTTGCTTCCTTAATAGATATTATCGCGATTCAGTCAATTCGTAATCCTGTGAATTGAATAAAATAGCAGAGGTTATTATGAAAATATCGAACGAACAAAAAGCATCAGGTAGTAACGAAAAGATTGTCGATAACAAAGGACAACAACAGAAGCAAAAGCAGAAGCCACAAGAACAGCAGGCTCAGAAGCAATACTCCAACGCAAAAGAAAAATACAAAAGCTAACAGTCCGGAACAGGACTAACAAATTTAAGCTATTTAGCCTGTCGTCTCAATGCAACGAGACGACAGTGTTGTAGGCTGAAAACCAATTAAAGTGTTTTTTTACTTAGTAAGTTCGCCTCATTACACAAACTGAAAATTCATGGGTATTATAATCCGGATTTTTCGTTCCTTTCAAAGTTTGTGCCGTTATCTCCCTGGCACTTCTATTTACAGCTCGTAACTGCATGCAGAGATAATACGTTATGCGCGACAACGTACTGAACGTGCTATTGCTTGAGTGTATTTTGTTAGTCAAGAATCGTAGTCACGCACATACGGTTTCGATGTAAAAAATTTCAAACGTGCAAAGTTTTGTTACATACGAGGTGTTACCATGAGAAATTCAACACAAATAGAAAAGATGATCAAATGGCCGCTGATGCTCGCGGTTGTTGTAGCATTCACCGCCACGGGTTCCTATGCAGAAGCAGACGGCATAACGCAGGAAGAAGAAGGCATAACGCAGAAAGCAGAAGGCATAACGCAGAATGAGTCTCACAGCGACAGCGTCTTGTCCGCAAAAAACTGGGACAATGCTAATGGGCCGGATGCATACGACGTTGCGCCTTCAAACGATACAGGCATGGCTGCCGAGCAATGGAGAAGTCTCGATCAAGCAGTAACCCACAGCGACAGCTACCTGGCCGCAAAAGACTGGAACAATACTGATGGATCGGATACATACGAGGCTGTACCTTCAAACGATGTAGGCATGGTTGCCGAAGAATGGAGAAGTCTCGATCAAGCAGTAACCCACAGCGACAGCTACCTGGCCGCAAAAGACTGGAACAATACTGATGAGTCGGATACATCCGATGTTGAGCCTTCAAACGATGTTGAGATGGCTGCCGAGAATTGGAGAGAACCCCGATAGACAGTTGTGCATTACTGATCAAATGTCAGTATATAAACGCTTGAATTGTTAAGTACGGATAATACACCGGCTACAAAGTCGGTGTTTTTTTGTCCGAAACAATTAGCAGTATTCAGCAAACTAATAATGAAGAACTGCTGCGCAACATGAACATGACGGCGACGTGGTTCTTTTCATTTCTGATTATTTAAAACGAAAACGACACCCATCTGTACGCTATCACACACACTGTATTTCCAGGTATCTTGGGTATATGTACGATAGCGCACAGAGTGGTTTTATTCAGCGGGTGATAATCACCGGTCGTTGAAGCATAAAATGCACATTCGGCCTGGAGTAGCAGCTATGAGATTTTTTATTATTACTATAATTCTAGTTCTCGCATCAGGCATGCTCCCAGCGGCTGATTTTAACGCCGGTATGACAGCCTATGAACGCCAGGACTACACCGCGGCGGCGAGGGAATTTAAAGTCATGGCCGAAAGCGGCGATCCTGATGCTCAATATATGATGGGTCGGCTTCATGCCCTGGGCAAGGGAGTAGCACAGGATTTTATACAAGCCCATACGTGGTACAACCTGGCAGCCTCACGTGGTCACAATCACGCCGCTCAGGCACGCGATGCTATCGCACGGCGCATGTCCTCAACACAAATTGCAACTGCTCAACGTGAGGCCAGACAATGGCAGCCCAAATCGGAAGTTTCCAGTACCGAGACACCGACCTTGCTACAGACAATCAATGCGATTCAAAGAAGCTTGAACGAACTCGGTTATGATGCCGGCTTGGCCGATGGATTAATGGGTGTCAAGACCCGCACTGCGATTCGTGCTTATCAATACGATCACGATCTTTACGTTGATGGTCAAGCCTCGGAACAACTGCGACAGCATTTATCCGAAATACTACGCATGGCGCGCAGCGGAAAAGATGAGCCAAAGCCACAGACTGAGAAATGGCCATGGCGACAATTATTATTGCACGATTCTTTCCGCGACGGTGATTACACTCGAGATCCAGTCTGGACGGTTGCCACCGGTCATTTTTCGGTAGAGTCAGGCAGAGGACTGCACACTGACTATGAAGCTCAACGGCCATTGACCGAAGCTCGTCAACAGGATTTACCTGCGGCAATCATTGGTATGATTCTCGATGAGATAAACCATTCACGTGATAATGAAAAGGTGGTGGAAGAACCGGACTTTGCAGAGATTTACGTAGTTCAAGCTATCAACAATGCTTTTGCTATTCAGCTCGACCTTACAGTACGCAAGGCTTCAGGACCACTGGTATTCGGTCCTTATCAAGGCATTGAACGAAACAGCGGCTACCAACTGGTTTACACTCCTGATGCTGCACGCGGACTGCATCTTGTGAGACTGACCCGATCCGGCACCAGTATTATCAAATCTGTTGATCAACAGTTCAATCTCAATCGGCAATACACCATCCAGTGGACCCGGGATGACCGTGGAGAAATGATCATATCTGTTGATGGTAACGAAGTGTTTCGCATTAACGATCGAATTTTTGCCGATTCATTTGATGGTATCACGTTGATCAACAAGGGTGGTGATTACACCATACATGAAGTCACAGTATACGAAACTTACTAAGTGCTGATTGAATTAAATAGTTTTAAGGGTCAGGTTTTAAGGGTCAGGTCTTGTTTTGTGCATTTGGTTTTAGTTTTGCTAGAGCGGGTCAGCTTTAAAATGACATTACGGTAAGAGAGAGAAGGGCAGGATGACGCTACAATCAAGTCAGACTTATCCGGAACATCAGTAAAGACCAACAGCCACTTATCTGTTTTGTACGCTATCGTACAGAATCTAATACAAAAGCGGATTATAAAATTCACATTATGAATCACGATCAGAAACCAGGTACACAAGATGATGAAGCGGCTCTCAAGACCCTGAATAAAGCTCTGGAGCAAAGTGAACAAGTAAAAGGCCTGCTTGATGAAGCAACTGAGGAATTAGAGTCAGTGAATGTAATTCTAAAACAACAATTCGCAGACCATAATCTATCTGCGGAAATTAAAAATGCGCTCGAAAAAAACGAGGCCATAGAAAAAAAAGTTGAAGAAGCTTCTGACAAACTGATCGATGTGACTCTTGCTCTGGATAACGAAGTCAGGAGCCGGAATATGCTTGATCATCAATATGCCGCAATCAAGGAACAGGAAGAAGCAGCACGCCACGCCTCTCTGCATGACATCTTGACCGGCTTGCCAAATCGTTCGCTGTTCAATGACCGGCTGGAACATTCATTGGCACAGGCATTACGACAGGACGGGACATTGGCCGTGTTATTTATGGATCTGGATAAGTTCAAAAACATTAATGATACGCATGGACACGTTGCAGGCGACAGTGTCTTAAAGATAATTGCCGGGAGAATAAAGGAACATACCCGTGACGTTGACACGATTTGCCGCCAGAGCGGTGATGAATTTTTGTTTCTGCTGACAGATATTGGAGACTATCAAAATATTAAGTTGATTGTTGAAAAGCTTATCAATGAGCTTCAGGCTCCTTGTAAAGTCAAGGCGTATGACATCAATATCATCCTGAGCATCAAAGTCAGCATTGGTATCGCAATTTTTCGCAAAGACGGGAGTTCCTCAATGACACTGATCAATCGTGCAGACGAAGCAATGTACCGTGCCAAACAGGATAAATCAGGATATGCATTTGCAGGCAAGAGTCATCAACGCGAAATTTTGGATAACGTACAGTGACTCAAGTATAAGCGAGGTATTAAAAAATATGTTTCATGAATTTTTGACATCTAATCGTAACGAGTTGATTCAGCGTTGCAAACATAAGGTTGGTTTAAGACATAAGCCATCCGGAACTCCCGAAGTTATGAATCATGGCGTGCCGTTATTCCTGCAACAACTCATAGAAACCCTTTCAATTGAGCAGTCTATAAGCTTCAGAGAAGCTGATAATCCGCTACCTACGCCAGCGCCTACCGAAATCGGTCGTGCTGCAGCCTTGCATGGCGCTGAATTGCTGCGTCTCGGATACAGCATCGATCAGGTTGTTCATGAATATGGAGATATCTGTCAGGCCGCCACTGAAATGGCGGTCGAACAGAATGAAGATATTAGCGCAGATGAGTTTCGCACACTAAACCGTTGTCTTGACAATGCCATGGCTGATGCCGTTACGGCATTTGGTGCCGGCCATCAAATATTGATCAATGATCAGGAAGAATTCTTGTATCAACACCTGAATACTTTTTGGAACGAACATCAACGCCTGATTGAGATCGCCATTCAGGCATATTCTGTGATCAAAACCGGCAACGTCGGTATATCCGGCGCAACCGGAACATTGCTCTTGCATACATTAAATGAACTACACTCGCTCACTGAACGCGCCATACCCCAGATACGTCAGGCTTTCGCAGTTAGCCCGGTTGCCATGAAAACAGGTCACAAGAAAATCGAATGAATATTTTTTGTATACGCTTCGCAACAGTATTCTGGGTATAAGCAAGTAACAGTGCCCGAAAATTAACAATCACACAGGCATATTAATTTAGTCACTATGTACGATAACGCACGGTTTAGTTTTACACACAGGAAGACAATAACGGTGATGATAAACAACTGACAGTAACAGCTTGCTATGGTTACCCGTTTTATCACACAACAGTATTTACTCTATATGCAGTTCATACTCCCGGCGCCAGCCAATATTCGCTGAATCAGGACAACATTATGGAAAATATAGAAACAGGAAAATCACCACATCTGCTGCCTACCTTGTCGTATAACAATGCAGCACTCGAACCGTATATCGACACGCAAACCATGCTGCTTCATCACAGCAAACATCATGCATCGTACGTAGCAAACCTGAATTCGGCGCTGGAGAAATTTCCTGAATTACACGAACGCAGTGCGCTGTGGCTGTTACTCAATTTGAGCAAAGTCCCGAAAAAAATTCGTACCGCTGTTCACAACAACGCGGGAGGGCATGTGAACCACAGTTTGTTCTGGCAAGCCATGTCTCCTGCGACAAATAGCAAGCCCGTAGGTCCGCTCGCTGATGCAATCAAACATGATTTCGGCAGCTTCGAACAATTCAAGCTGCAATTTGTAAAAACAGGTAAAAAGTTATTTGGTTCCGGCTGGGTCTGGCTGGCGAGAGAGCATTATGACGGCGGCAAGTTACAGATACACACCACAACCGGTCACGATAATCCAATGATGCAGGGACTCTTTCCTATTCTTCTAAACGATGTCTGGGAACACGCCTACTACCTTAAGTATGAAAACCGGCGTGAAGATTATTTAAACAACTGGTGGGCGATTACGAATTGGGAAGAAGCTGCCCGCCGGTTTGAACAGTCCGGTCTTTCCGCCGAACAGGGCTGGGAAGATGATAGCGATCATATTTTGAGGGCGGCAACATGAAATTCAATTACAAATTTAGCTTAACAATATCACTCGTTTTGTCGCTGGCAATACTCGGTGCCTGTGCAACGACGACCACGACAGGAGGATCAGTCAATACTGATCGGCAACAACTGATGCTGGTATCTTCAGAGCAACTCAACCAGATGGGTGCGGAAACCTATGCCAAAGAAAAAACAGAGGCAGAGCAACAGGGTGTACTCAATCAGGACAAAGCCATGCTACAGCGAGTGCGTACGATTGCGAGTCGCATCGAACCGCAAACCGGAATTTTTCGTACTGACGCGCCAGACTGGGCATGGGAAGTCAATGTCATCAATAGCGATGAACTGAACGCCTACTGTCTGCCCGGTGGCAAGATCATGGTTTATTCAGGAATAATCAATCAACTTAATCTTACTGATGATGAGATTGCGATCGTGCTGGGACATGAGATTGCACACGCAGTACGTGAACATTCGCGTGAACAGGTATCGCAGTCGCTGGCTGCACAAACTGCGATTGGTATCGGCACTGCGGTTCTGGGATTAGGCGAGGGTAGCGCAGACCTTGCCGGAATAGGTTATCAGGCATTATTGGCAACGCAATTCAGTCGTACCCATGAAAGCGAAGCTGACCGTGTTGGTCTGGAACTGACAGCTCGCGCAGGTTACGACCCGAATGCTGGAGTAACCATGTGGAAAAAAATGATCAATGCCAACAAAGATGGAAGACCACCGGAATTTCTCAGTACGCATCCGGCAGAAGCCGATCGCATAGAGCAAATCCAGGCGCTGTTACCCACGGTGATGCCGCTTTACAAAGTTGCACAGGCGGGTTAACTGATCATGCAGTCACAAGAGAAAGATCCGTTAGTACATAACCGGAAAAGTTTAATGAATATACATTTAACATCTTACAGAAGATAAAGTCATGAACATTAATCAAATAACTATCACAACAATAGCCATTATTCTTATAGCATTTACACTTGGAGTTACTGCAGAACCAGGCAATAAGGAAAATGCTGATAAGGCTGTACACGAACAAAGTAAAGACAAGTCGAACAAACATCAGGTTGTTGATTCCCAAAAACAAAGTTGGGATAGTGATGAGCATCGGGACAATGGTTACAGGGATAAAAGTGAACACAAGGATAATAATGGCTGGGGCGTTAAAGACCGCCGTGACTATGATGATAATGATAAAAGCGAACACAGCGATAATAATGACCGGGACGTTAAAGACCATCATGACAATGATGAATGGCACAGTGACTCTCGTGATAATGAAAACAGCAACCGGCAGTCCGACTCCGATTCTACCCGTGGTCAGGAACGTGCAGCAGAACGCCGCTCGGAAAATGCAGACCAGCAAGACCGTTCAAACAGGGAATCTCACTGGTATGATTTCATCTACGATGAAGATGATGTAAAAGACGATAACAAAATTGACGATTTGGCTGATAAGAAACCACGCTGGTGGTGGCCGTTCAATTAATGTTGCGGTACTGGCGAGTTAACTTTGAAGCCTGTAAGTAACACTTTTTACAAATAGATAAGTTCGATAGCGCACAGACGAGTATTGTAGCAATACATAATAATCTATCCATTGAGACGAAGTTGAAGTGACGAACATGTTATCTCTGTTCAGGATAGTCTTTAAAGATGTTCTTCATATGATGCCTCACAACCCAGGTATTTTCATGACCTGAATTTTTACAAAGGAGTAAGACATATGAAATTTACTACAAAAATTATTGCGACAATTCTGGCAATCATGCCGGTCATGGTTTTAGCCACAGATATCCAGCCATTTTGGGAAACTGCGGACGGTAAAAACCAATACAAGACCGGGTTTGGTGATTGCTGGCAGACTCTTGACTATGTACCTACAGCTGGTTATGACAGTTGTGGCGAGCCTATCGTTGCCGAAGTAGAACCAGAACCAGAACCTGTTCAAGTTGCCGCTGTGGAACCTGAGGTAAAACCGGTTACGCACATGATTAGTTTTTCCGATGAAGCACTTTTCGCTTTCGACAAATCCGTGTTAAAACCTGAAGGTAAAATAATGCTGGATGGTTTGGTCAATCAACTTAATGTCTCTGCGTCGACAATGACAACAACATACGATGATATTAATATTACCGGTCATACAGATCGCATTGGTAGCAACCAATACAATCAGGATCTTTCCGAACGTCGTGCGCAAACGGTGAAGGATTATCTGACAAATAGTAATGTACGAACCAATCGTATTACTGCTGTTGGCAGGGGTGAAATGGAACCAACAACTAATACGGCTGATTGCAAAGGCACATTCGCCAATGTTGTTGCTTGCTTACAACCCGATCGACGTGTCGAGGTCACTATGACAGGAACACAGACTATCACTAGCAACTAAACATAAACACATCCGAATCCGCCGCGTGACGTAATCCGTCCCGGCGGTTTTTTTTCGACTAAAACCAAAGGGAAACCAAAGGGGGTCAAGCCTGTTGGGCACAAAGGGGGTCAAGCCTGTTGTTTAATAATTAAAGGTC
>Ga0214472_10004585_pt1 | contig 14589 bp, 18 predicted proteins | sample RVTome_6_FD_207662 | JGI IMG/M metagenome (GOLD analysis project Ga0214472, IMG submission 207662) | Soil microbial communities from uranium-contaminated site in the Upper Colorado River Basin, Wyoming, United States - RVT140D175 | ecosystem: Environmental > Terrestrial > Soil > Contaminated >...
CATCCACCACCTTAAAGCAGTGGTTACGCTGGGACAGTCCATTAACAAATTCACCATCAGCATCAGCGCATTTGGTGGGAGTGTGGACTATCATTTCCCTAGTCAGGAAATATGCTGGTGGGATAAGTGCACCACCAATAATTAGGATGATGATTCCGGCTATGATTAATCTACACATTGGAATGTCCTTTCCTGCTATACCTCTATTATAGCAGAAGCCCCGCACTGATCCACCAAGTGCAGGGCTTCGGTATAGGACTTTAGGGCAGTTTGCTGATCTTCCAACTCGGCTGTTTACCAAGTTTCAACGCACGTTCTTTTCAGTTATCCTTTTGCCGGGGCTTCACAACCCGGAACTTGATAACCACACCGGGCTCGCCCTGTTCCATCTGGGCCACCAATGGCACGTCACCACTACCGGGCTGGTGATACCTCACAGTGAGATTCCGGCAGGTAAGCCCGGTAATCGATTCCAACTTCTTCACGAACTCATCTACGAGTGGCCGCAACTCCGTATTCGTGCCTTTCTGTTCTTCAGCCTGAACTGTTGCCCTAACTTCAGCCATTTCCTTTTGCAGACGTTCGTACCGCTGGCGAGCAGTTTCGGTTGGATCAAAATCCGATTCAGCACGCTTGCGGTATTCCTCTGCCTGCTGTTCTTTCGTGAGCTTTTCCGTCTTGGTCGTCATGTCTCATTCTCCGGCACTAGTGGTGGTTGGGAGATTGCAGCATTACTCCCAACCGCTAAGTCGGCAGTTCCGAGTCGGTTAACCACTTGCTGCGCCGATCTATTCATTATACACCAACCCAACACCATGTAAACCCCTTCCACTGATCCTAAAAGCTCATCCGTCAGCATACCAGTAGTACAGGCCAGCAACAGCAATCGCCAATCGTGCTCTCTCCACGACCTACCACGATTTCTAAGTGTCCATAGATAGATCAGGCAATAGCCAACCGGAATTGTCAGCAGACCGAATGCATACCAGGTGCTAACGAAGATGTTATGTGGCTGTATACGGCCAGTTACAAATGAGTATTGACCGAATCCGTAGCCATACCACTTCCAGTTAACCTTTTGAGGCTCTGGAATGATTGGACGTGGAGTGAATGGAGTAACACTGGACTCGTTGATTGGTAACGCTTCTACACTACTACCGTTAAGAGTTTTCTTACGAAGTTCTAACGAGTCACTTATCCCTGATAAACCTAACCTTTCTGGCTGGACTATCCACGTAGTGACAACGAAAGTAAGCACTACGATCAAACTTGTGAATAAATATCGTCTGCCACTCACTCCGATCAATACAGCACCCAATACCGCAGTGCGTGAGATGGATAATCCGCTCAGAAATGCGGGTAAGATTCCCGGAAGCAACCACATTCCGGCTAATCCTAAAACAGACGCATTGCGAGCTAGTGCGGTGGGACGGGTTACATCTGATACTCCATATTGCCACAGGATAACTACAATCTGAATAGCTATTAGCGGATATAAACCCAACCTGAATTTAGAATGAGGTAGAACTTGATACGCAATCCAACCGCAGAGAATGTGTAGAGATAGCCAAACAGGTTTGCCGGACTCAGGACTCCATAGAGCCGTGATAGCAATCAGACCAACAAGCACCCAGAGTATCACCGGGACATGGATACGTCGTTGTTTATGAATTACTAGAATGATAAGGTAACAGAGTATGATACCCAGAACTACAGCAGAGAGTTTCGTAGTTCCAAGCGATACCAAAAGACCCAGAAACACTAGTAATCCTCATCTTCACCATCATTTGAATCGACTTGTTTCTGTGACGCTGAGATACGTTCGTCGGTATCATACAGCGACCAATACTTACGGCCATTGAACAGCCGCCGACGAATCAGCTTCATATCCCGATCAAAGTATTCCGCTCGGAAAATACCACTACAGACTTCTCTATGAGTTTTTACACGTCTACCATCTGAATAGAACATGTTACGCTTGTCAGGATCGCTCATACTTACGAATCCATCAGTCAACAGTCGCAACCGTCTGGTAATCATGGAGAAGCGTTGGACAGTATAGACCCACCGAATATGAAACTTCCGGCGCTGAGCGTTGAAACTTGCAAGGCCTTTGTTACGTGCGGAAAGAAACTCATAGGAATCTGCTCCTAATCCAAGTTCATCTGTAGCTACATACAGATCATGGAATCTAGGATCACCATCGTCTTTAGCGGCATCTACCAGATCGCTGAACCCCATATAGAGTTGCGGCAGCTTGAGTGTTCGCAGATTGGATGCGATGCGAGTCCCCGATCGAGACTCGTTGTAGAGATAGCGCACAAGCATATTTGTCTTGCCACTACCTGGATCGCCTATGATTGCCAGAAATTCCATTATGGAAGTGGCGGCGGAATGATTCCCCGTTCAACGAGAAGATCACGCAACCGCCGAATGACAATATCCTGCACAGTAGAGTTGCGTTCGATACATTCCTGCATACGTGCGATGGCTGCGTTCTGAGTATTGACTCCGAGAGAATTGAAATCGAATCCCTGTGCAGTAGTCATATCAGAAGCGCACGACTGCAATTCGGCGGAACGGTTGTCAACCCAAACGTGCCAGTTCTGGCCGGTCTGAGGCCCTTTCAAAGATTCTGAAGCAGCCTCTATACCCAACACTACAGGATCGTTGACACTCTGAAAGCATAATTGTTCTTCAAGTACAGCCAATCTCTCTACGACGACGTTAGTGGGAGTGTCATATTCCCAAACATAGATCAACCCATCTTCCACAGCTTGAAATACTTCAATCTTGGAGATGAATTGGCTATCCGCATATTGCACGGTGCTGCATAGGTGAAATGCTGAATCTGGAGTTACCGTAGTTTGTGCCGATGTTGAGCGAACAATAATCAGAGTCATTCCACTTAAGATTACCGCAGAGACTATCGCATATATGACTTTGTTCATAGAAAACCTCACGCTGGAAGAAGTACGAAGAAGAACATCGGCATTGTACTATCGGTACTAGCCAGATAATTAACCGTTCCACTGAAGGGATCAGTTAGACCGGCTGTACAATCGCTGGAACAATCAAAAGCCGCCTGATATCCCCACTTTATAGAGGATGTATTAGACGTGAGAATACCCAAATTAAGGCTATATGTAGCAAGAGGGTCTAGTCCTCGAAGTACGGCAGTCGCTGATTCAGACGCAAGCGCCAACCAGTACCACGTGTTGGGACTTAGCGCCGTGTCTGTAATATCAATTACTGCAAGACCCGTACTTGCAACTGAAATTGTTCCACCATCCAATAACAGATCGCCGGGATAGAAGTTGGTGGTGCTTTCGTAAATTCCAAATCGTGCTACTTCACCGGCTGCTCCAGCGGTGGCAATTTCAAATCCAATGCCGGTTATTTCTGCCCCAGATTCAGCGATAAAAAATGGGACGGCGACCAGATTGTTCTGGAATAATGTAGCAAGGGTATTGGAAGGGTTGTTGCGTCTGCATGAACTACTACACCCTGCGATATGATAACTATCGCTCGCTTCCCTACGCTGTAGGTAGAGATTATTTGTACCAGCTTGCGGTGTAGCGGTAGGTTGTGGCGTAGCGGTAGGCTGTGGAGTTGGAGTAATCACATCCAATTGAAAAACCCCAAGTCCACCATCAGAACCAACAATTCCAGAGTTGGCATTGATTACAGAGATCGTCGGAACAACCTGCGACCCATCATTCTGTCCCTCAATCGCAGCCCCACCACCTCCAGCAACAGGTGTATTCCATAGGCACTCAGTGCGGGGATATGCGTCTGTGCAGGTCACCAATGCGCCCTGAATATCGACGATACTGCGATTGGGCAGTGGGGTTCCCTCATCCTCAATGGTCACGTATCCGCCGACTGCCGCAATAGCAGGATCATTCGGGCCAATTGGTGTAGTGCCATTCGCCATGACATAGCCCACAATGGCTATCGTACAGGCAATGAGAACAACGATCAGACCGAGACTAGCGGTCTTTCTTATTTCCATGATGATATCTCCGGTAAATGACTACGGATCCAAGAATGGATAATGCGGTTAAAGCATATCCAACTTCACTTGAGAGTAATGTGACAACACCACCGATGCCCATGCCCATCATAATATCAAGTAGTGCAGGGTTCTTAAGAGACAATTGGTAGTCCATTCACTGTGAGAAATGCAGTCACGAGAATCAATGCAAGCAATATGAGAACCACAAATGCTAATTGGCTACTCATATTCCCAAACTCCGACCAAGCCGTTTGATCGAATCGTCATCGTCTGCTTGCATACGAGCAGACATAACAGTCACCATCTGATGCAGTCCCTTACCCTTAATGCTCACGGTAGTATCCATGAGCATCTCGCAAAGTGCTGCCAATTCAGGTACATCATACATTGCAGCAAATGCGAATGCTCTACTGACTGCTACTGCTTGTTTCGGAGTGAGAACTGCTTTACGAAGTTTGCCAATCTTCGTGTCAAACATTGCCCCAACGAGTGCAGCAAGTTTAGGATCGCCCTGATCTGGTAGGAAATCATGCTCAGCCGTATCGATGCCATTATCCATATTGTCGTAAGCATAGGCATCTAACGGCTGATCTTCCGGAGTTGGCCGCGGTTTTTTAACTACCATTACAACAATCCTGCCAATTCCTCGAATTTGGTGTTTACCCAATACCCAAGAATCAGAATTCCGCCAAGAATGACAATCACCCCAAGAAATATGACCATCGCTTCCCGCAAACCACTCTCAGTAAATGCTGTAAGCAATTGCGATGTGACCGTATTTCGTGCCAGCTCAGCATTCCGGGTTGCTGAAATCTTGGATTCAATCTTGAGTGCCTTTAGATCAATTGGTTCGGAACGGTGGGCGTAATAGAATGCTGTGGGAATACGAAACTTCCCCATTCGACGTACACGATCAGGGATAATGTCATAGCGATCTCGCACACCCTTGACAGTAAGCCAAATGCACTCATCCTGTTCGCTGGCGGTGGGATTCTTTTTTGACGATTTAAGCCGAATAGTTCGGATTATCACATCCTCATCTTCGCATTCAATGATTGCCCGGAACCATCCTTTCCAGATGACAAACCGGAATTTCCAGAGAATGAATGTGGTTACGAGGATGGCTGCGAGCGACCCAGAGACAAGCTGAAATATGACTTGCAAACTCATTCTTTTTCCTTCTCATTCTCCCGCACATCTTCATTTGTAAAGGTGCGGTAAACCAATACTGAAATTACACCCGCAGATGCTATGTAGAAGATAGGCGTCGCCATTCTCAACGCAAATATTATAGCAAATAACGCCGCCAACCACAAATAGGCGCCCCGGTTAAACCGTTCTCCAAGATAGATGAATGCCAACATGGTTATTCCAACCATGAATGCCCATGAATCAATGGTTCCAAACATTATCCTGATCCTCTAATTGCGCCAAATATGATGAATGCATTCACGAATCCAAGTGGCATGAAGATCATTAGTGTTATGACGCTGGCACCGGTGTTTTCAGTTTGAAAGGTCAATAGCTGGAAGAATCCAGAGAAAATGTTTCCTGCAACTTCAAGAGCATTGGATAATCCAGCAAGAAAATCTCCAATAAATGGAATCCTACTAGCTTCCTGCGCATAGCACGGATCGCTTGGCAGCAAGACAAGTGGCGCATCCTCACATCTTTCTCCGGGTAATCCAATGGGAGTAATCGTATCCGTAGGTACGAACAGGGCGGTTGCAATCAATGAGTACGCAGTGAAGAATGCGGCAGACAGTCCGACGAATAGTGCTTTACCCATCTGCGCTATCTCCAGCACCGGAAAAGAGTGCAAATATAAGTCCCATAGCTCCCAAACCAACTATGGCTACCATGATTAGCAGTATGGACGGATCGAAAATCATTACAGCCACAAGGAATGTTCCCGCCATCGCAGCAACCGCCAATGCCATTAATGCCACAACACCACGATTTAACAAGGCAAACATCAGAGTACCGACAAATAGTACTCCACTAAGCAGTTTGCCCATGTCACTGTTCAGGCCGAGACTATCAAGGAAATTGGGTATCCACGTATCCACAGTTTTTTCCTCCGCAGGTGGATCGCCGTTGAATAGAAACCAGCGATTTGCAGAGCCGCCTACAGGTGTAAGACGATTAGTTCTAGCACTTCCAAATAGCATTAGTGTCTCATTATCAACGTTAACGAATGATCCTCTAGGATACGGACCTATTATTGCATCATCGAAGGGGCCATAATCCATATCACTATCCACTAAATTATCTGTAGAAGTAACTGCAAACGTTGTTGTATCCAATAAATACATTACCATTTGATCGTTGGGCTGATCCCAATATCCGAATGTCGCACCATTCTTTGCATCGAAATAGGCCAACGATACCGGTGTATTAGGTTCTGGCAGTACATCTACACTACTATATGTCCACAAATCAGCATCAATATCGTATACTGCCACACAATCCCCATGAAATACTACGAAGGCTCCATCGGGGTCGTGCACGATACTATCAAATTGCATAGTGCCTCCGCCTACACACCCGGTGTTAAGCGGTGCCATAGTAAAATCCACCGGCCCCTGTACAGAAGTCCAACCGCCTGCGAGATTGGTAATGTCTATGTATGCGCCTATTGCGCCCGAGAATACTTGGAAAACATAGAAGCGGTCGTCTATTGGAATGCCAACCTGTCCACCGTTGATAGTCCAACCAACCGGAGACGTTGTTACGGATTGCCATGTGTCACTTGCAATATGATATGCATACGTTGTTTCAGTAGACGGTGAGTTACCAGTACCACTACTTCTACCTAAAAAATAACCATTGGAAAACCCTGATGTGTCACCACTATACAGCGGTCGTGTTGGACTGGTACTTATTTCAGTCCAAGTATCTGTAGTAACATCGTATTCAAACAGCTGATTACTTGGGCCAGTAAATGTAGTATTGGTGCCACCACCATGCACGTAACAGACGTCAACGTCACAAGCTACAGCCCGGTTATATGAACCATCACCGCCGCCCATTGCAGCCGTTGCCACATTATCAGCTACACGGAAGAATGACGCTGCCTTAAGACTTGCAATCCCACTCGTGAGGCAAATCGCTACCCAAATTATCAGCAATAGCCAATAGAGTTTTTGCTTTCGTGGATTAGAAACTCTCATCTGTTTGCCCCCCACCATTCAGCATCATAATTCCAACCAACCATAGAAATATCGTTAGAATGCCCCACACGGTTGTAACCAACAATGTGCTGAATCCTCCCAGAATGAACACCCCACCTATTCCAGTCCAAACAACCAGATAAGCTAGGATGTTTGCTCGTAACATCGTGAATCCTGCTGTTGCGAACATTCCCACAAACAACAACATGGTAAGCAGTGCTGCTTTTCCCGGTGGATTATTCAGCCCGGTATTGTTTAGAACTTCATTTAGAAGCTCTTCAAGGGTTGGAATGGGCACAATGTCAAAGTGATCGATAACAAGAAATGACATTTCGGTGGTTGTAGCCAACCCGGAGTTAATGGCAGTGGCACGATTGCTCCAACCTACAATAACATCATCTTGGGAGGTTCCAGCTACAGTATAAGTGTGGTTTCGTGAAAGAGTGAATGGATAGACGGTGCTATCAGTGAATCCAGAGAATGTGTCAACTACAATCTGAGCGCCATGATATGAATCCCAGATTGCTTCTGTCACTGCCGTAGTAACAAGGGTTTGTCTACCGCCTTCTCCCACCTGATTTACAGTGGCAGTTATTATCCACTCCCGCAAATCAGGGTCTTGCGTGACCATCCATACAGATTCACCATCACTGATCCAATTCGGAGTGCCACCATCGAACCTCCCGTAATTGTAAATCTGAGGTATCATTTCAGATAAACATGGACTGCGAAACTGTGTAAACGACGCTGCACACCGGGTGTTATCGAGAAATGGGAGTAAATCACCTGATGTGTTCACAATCACAAACCATGCCTGTGTTGCACCCGGTGAATATGCGGCAGTCTGCTGGTATGCAATCAGTTCATTAAGAGATAAATCCAACTCCTCACTGGCGCTTGGAACCCGGAAGAAGATGATCTGATGATCGTCCATTGCAGGATCATACGCAGACGTTATCTGATAATGGAGAATTGCCCAACCATCCTCTAGTGTGGCAACGCTACATGGGGTAAAACTATGCTGCCATCCATCGGCATTAAATGCGTTATATACGGGATTGCGGCACGATCCTGTGAATTGGGTATTACCAATTACTTGGCGTTCACCTAATGCTGTGTTGCCTGATCCACCATCGAACCACTCACTATCGGGAGTTGTCACGAATGTTGGAAGCTCGGCGATAAAGTGTTTACCGAGAATGGTTGCGTTTGAATCCGCAACAGCAATTGGCCCGACATATCCTTGAGGATAGACAATCGTTCCAATTGGAGCTGAGAAATCCACACCACCAAACGTCATTACTTCGTCTGTTGGCGATCCACTGCGATCATCTGGAGTTGACGTAAACCGCCCGAACGTTTCTTTAAGGCCGCCAGTGCGAATATCAACCGTGTAGATTACCCAAGTATAGGTAGTGTTCGCATCCAGATTACTGAACGTGTACGTGATCTGCTCAGTGTTGTAGCGATTGGTGAAATTGTATGAATATGTGTACTGAACTGCGGCCTGTACTACCGCAGAATTCAGCCCCACAACAAGAAGTATCGAAACTGCTAGAACCAGAGAAATGAATTTACGCATACATGAACCTATTCTGAAATAAATAGCCCGCTGCCCGATCCGTCGAGCAACGGGCTATTTTCTCCCGAACGTCCGAACTTTGGTTATTACGCTTGATCGTCTGCCTTGTTGAGAAACCAAAGCACGATTGCGAGAACAACCACCAGTGGAACGATACCCCAAATGAGGACCGTTTGTGCGTCCCAAGACGCTGTGTCGGTTGAGAAGAACTGTCCGAATGCAATTGGAATGATAATTGCCGCCACCAGCGCAGCAACCGCAATTCCAATTACAAAGCCGGCCGCAGAGACTCCACGCTGTGAAGTCTTGCCCCACATCTGAGCAATTCGGGATTGCTCAGACTGCGCTCTGCGAACATTGAAAGACCGAATACCAATCATGGCTTGCTCCAGTGCAAAAATGTTGGCCGGGAAAACCGCACCATCTGTATTCAGTATATCAAATTATACAGTAAATTACCAATTCCTATGCATATCTAATTTGACAATTGCGCCATTTTTTGATAATATGTCCGCACCACAAAATTCCCATGCCGGGATTTTCCAATTGAATAGTCCAAGAATTCGGAGGTGGCAACAGGAACGTTTATCGAAACGTAAACGTGGCGAACTGCTGCGTTTCAATCTTGCCCTGTATGGCAATTCTGGAGATAAGAAAATGCCAGCTAAGAAAAGCGAAGTTGCGACAATGGATGTGCCGTTCAAGTTCCTTGACGCACATGGTATTGAGCAAACTCTTGATCTTGCAAAAGTCAAGAATCTAGGTGATACCGCATATGCGGAATCACAGAAACTATTCCCCAATGCGACACAGTGCATGATCGCCAAAGATGCGGTGCGATTCGATGAGGATGGCCGGGAGAATGTGTTGGGGCAAAACATCGTGATCCTTGAAGCTCGCAGACTCACTATCGGAGACTTTGGCCCGTGGTTCCTTCTGCGATGCGCACACGCCACTCTAGGGGAAATCTCCGTGCCAGCACCGGGACAGATCGCCAACAGCGCAGTGGCCCAAATGAGTGGGATTGACCTAAAGACTGGCGAGCAAACCGGGCCGTCGGAATTCCCGGTGTGGTGCAGATTTGAGTTTGTGCCAGACAAAGGAAAGTTCAACGGATATTTCGTGATCTTCCCTGCAATTCAGGAACTGACTGAATCTGACGAATAAGCTGCGGTCAAATCATCGCTCACGCTAGATTTGATACCTCGCTTAACCCACTTCCCGGCATTGCCGGTGCGCCGCACAGACGCACGCTGTGATTCGGCGCACCGGCACGTATGTGGGCGATTAGAGTAGGCCATCTTTTTGGTAGAGGTTGTGGAACTTGTAAATTGAATGGAGGATCATAATGTTCATAGCTGGATTTGATCTTGAAACCACCGGACTGGACGGCATGAAAGATCATATCGTGCAATACTCATTTCAACTATTCCGGGATAATGTACGAATTCAAGATTATTCATCGTTTGTGAATCCCGGAGTTGAGGTTACTGCCACAGAAATTCATGGTATTACAACCGCAGACGTTCAGAGTGCGCCGAGTGAAGAATCTACAATCATACGTATAGATAATCTATTCCGAGCATCATATCTAAACAATATTCCTGTGGTAATTATGAATGCTCAGTTCGACATCTCATTCTACCGAGATGTAATGCTGACTCATTATGGACTTAAGCCAACTAAAGATTTCTTACTTCTTGATCCTCTAGTAATTGACAAGCATTTTGACAAATACCGCCCCGGCAAACGAAATCTAGAATCGCTCGCCAATTACTACGGAATCAAGACTTCAGAAGAATTCCATAATGCACACTATGATGTGACTGGCGCTGTAGCTATTGCACGACAACAATTGGCAAAGTGGGATTTGGGTAACGATTGGTTCAAGCTCCACGAGTTACAGGCGCAATGGAGCGACGAACAACTACGATCACTTCATCAGTATTTCATATCCAGTAACCGGGAATTTGACCGAATCCCTGTTGGATGGCCTATTGCGATAGAAATGCTTACATAGGATATTCAGATGCCAGAGCCTCGAAGTCTGAAGCGTGTTGAGAGATATCGTGAATTGCGGGCATTAGGATTTGATCCAATTCAGGCTCGCAGATTCCGGGATTGGTCTGGAAAGCGCATTCAACTTACCATTGCTCGTGAACAGCGACGCATATCCCGGAAGCCTGTACAGCTACGCACAACTGACGAATCATTCCGGTTAAGCCGAATCCAGTCACGCAACCGTCAACAGACTCAAATTCAACAACAGGCCCGGTTATCCAGCCGTCAGGAGCGTTGGGAGCAATTTGCAGAATTCAGTGAGAATCGCAATTGGCCTCCTGAATTTCTTCGTAGAATACGGCAGATCAACGAACGAGCCGGGCTATCCATAGATGACGGATTTGGATACCGCCGATTTTACTACGAATACGTAGAACGATTGGATATTCAAGAGTCTCTAGACCTTGCTGAGCGTGGGGATTCTGAAATACGATTCCTGACTAACCGGCCGCTGGTTGCTGGCAGACCAAATCTCCGGGCGCTATTGAGATCACCGAAAGCGGGTGCAGCATGAGCAATTTCTCAGAGTTGGTAGATCGGGAATTACAGTTTGCCCGGAACAAATTCCAGCCTATGCATTCCATGCATGAGGGATATGCTGTACTTCTTGAAGAAGTGGAGGAATTGTGGGATTGGATAAAGCAAAAACAGATGCCAGAATTGGCAGAAGATAATCGGCGAACTGTGGAACTGCTAATTCCAAGTAGAAATCAAGCTGCGATATGTGGAGAGCTTGTGCAGATTGCTGCAATGGCGCAACGTATATTTGAAGATGTGGCGAGTGATGGCAATAAGGTGCATAAATGAGTGAATCCGATAAATATCACACATATTCCACTGCCGAGATTGCGAGAGTTGTTCAACACGACACTCTCAAGCGAATTATTTACACACTTTTCACAACTAGATATTGCCCTAAATGCACCCGATTCCCATTTCCGTCTACTACATCATCTACTGATTTCTCGATATGCAAAGGTAACCATGCATCATAGAGATACACCAATTCCCTTAGTTGGGTTGGATATCGAGACTGAATTTACCACAGGTGAACCAAAGCTGTTGGGTTACAGCTATGCAGATGGATATTACCAATCCAATCTGAATCCATCCCTGACAACTCTATTCTATGCGATCAAAGGCATACTGGAGAATCAGCCTAGAGGGACACAGATCGCCACTTGGGGCAATCTGGATATCAACTGTATTATTCGGTTGTTTGATCCGCAACCTAACGAACAGATATTTACATCTCGTGGATTCATGGGAAAATACCGTAATGGTAAATGGATTACGAAACCACCAATTGTTAGGCAAATTGGTAATGCTGAATTCTCTGTAGATCACTACATTTCATCCAAAAGCCTACGACTGGCGGTTGTTGAGAATTCACGATGCCGCACAATCTGGATTTACAACATCTCGCAATTCTACCCAAAACGAATTGGGGATACTGCCAAGTCGTTGGAATATGACTGGCAGGACTTCGATACTGAAACACATCTGATTGATTGGGATAGATTCGATTCTGACTCAGATTACAAAAAGGATGTGCTGAAAAGCAATGAACAGGATGCCCGTAGTGTCCGCATGATGGCAGATCATCTACAAACCATTTTCCATGAAGTATTCAATGCATATCCCTCGTTGCTGGTGTCTGCTGGATCGCTAGCGGATGCTGCCGTTAGTAAGATGTTGACTCAGGCTGAATACGAATCGAACTCATGGCAGTATCTAAAATACTCAACGTTCGGGCTGACTCCGACAACTCAGTTGGCAGAATCCATAATCAGTGAAGCGTACAGCGCCGGTTATGTCGATCAATTCACTATCGGCTATCATCCAACTGCGTTTACTGCTGATATCAGTTCGGCATATCCTGACAAGATACGCAAACTCCCTGATTTGAGAGAGTGCTATCTGATTGCAGGACATGGAAACCCTGAGCGAGCTATAAAGAAGTTGGAATCAGACTTCTTTACTGTTGTCTGTAGGGGTACGGTAACGATTCCTGAATCGCTCGAATATCATCCAATCACTATCAAGACCAATCAGCGTCAGAATATCCGCCCTATCGGGACGTTCCGGGCAAGTTACTATCTTGAAGAACGTGAATTCTGTGAGCAAAACGGCGCTAGTTTTGAGCATGAGGAATGGGTGATAGTAGCTCTCAAGAATAGATCATTGGCACCAATCGCTAACGTCAGTCTCAAACTGGCAGACATGCGAGAAGATTACCGTCACCGTATGCAATTGGCTAATGATCCTTCCGAAACTACATTCTACGACTCGCTACAGAACATGATTAAAGTCGTAGACAATTCTCTGTATGGCAAGTTCGTAATGGCGACAGAAGTGTTTGAAGTCAAAAACGGAAAGCCCGAAATTGTGGGGTTGAAAGCTGGAGATAGATATAACCAACTTTACGCAGGTTGGATCACCGCACTCACTCGAATTCAGGTTGCACAAGCCTGTATGGATATCCAACACTCTGGCGGTCAACCAGTGTTGGCAATGACCGATGCTATTTACTGGACTGGCAGTGTGAACAATCTACCATCTAGCGTGGTGGCCTATAATCATAAGACCGCTGGAATGTTTGAGCCACCCGAAAAGATAGATGATCTGTTCGTAGTGAAAACCGGACAGTATGAATACAGCAAGCCTAGTAGTAAATCCCCAACTGGTAAGTTGTGGTTTCATAAGATGCGGGGATTGAACCTACCTTATGAGGCTCGCTCTGATAGTGAGAGCTTCTATCGAACGACGATCAAGAATTGGTTACGGGATAATCCTACCTATCACCCCGACGACGTGCAGATACCTGTAGACACCCGCAAGCTGATTACCATTGGTATGGTGAATCAACTTGAGAATTTAGGGTTGGTAAGTGACGGTATCGCCATGATGAAACCATTTATTATGAGTGGTAAGCAGGTTGAACGGTACTTCAAGGATTTCCAGTCAACTCTCGACAGTTACGTGCGCTTGGGGCTACCAGTAGCTCAACAATCAGATATGGATTCTCCACTAGAATTCCTGAGTGGGTTAAATGAGCGTGGTGGCGAGTATCTGACTCGACATGAGCGAAAGCGAATGTTCTATTTCCTGATTGTCAAAACAACAGGTATGGGTTTGTGGAATCGGTTTAACGGGAAGATGCCACCTGATATCTTACGTCTGAATGACTGTACTTGGCAGCAGTTGGAAGATTGGAGCGGCATTAAGAGAGAGTGGTGTCATATATGATGTGCCCCCGCTGTAAGTCCAAGACAGTGATTCAGCTATGGAATCTCTACAAGTGCCTGTCTTGTAGTTGGGAATATGGCACCCCGAGCCTACAGCATCGGAATAGTAGGCTGACTAGGATGCCTAGTCTAGGGGTTAAATAAGGTGGACGGGTTGATCCTGAGCAATTGTCAGACCGTGCATTCTACATGGTGGCTAGCTAGCGCTGCCATGCAAGCGCGCCTAATGCTTTGCAATATGCTAAGACCCTGAAACCTCACACCATTTGCACACCTTGGGAACACCTTGCGCACACTCTGAGTAGATAGAATGGAGATGTAGCGGACGTTCCGCTCAGTATTGGAGAATGAAATGTCCAAGATGGCCAGTCTACAAGCTGCCGAACATCATCTGGCACACGCCGCTATTGCACTGGATAACGCAGAGGAATACAACCTGAGTATGGACGTATCTAGGGCGCTGTTGGCGGTACGGAAACTGATTAAATGTGAGGATGAGAAATGTGA
>Ga0214472_10004586_pt1 | contig 14588 bp, 11 predicted proteins | sample RVTome_6_FD_207662 | JGI IMG/M metagenome (GOLD analysis project Ga0214472, IMG submission 207662) | Soil microbial communities from uranium-contaminated site in the Upper Colorado River Basin, Wyoming, United States - RVT140D175 | ecosystem: Environmental > Terrestrial > Soil > Contaminated >...
ACCCAGACAACCCAGGAACCCGCGCTTGCGCGGGTTCTGTCTTTTTTGGGGCACCTGCAGTCATCGCCTCCGTGGGCACCGGAAAAATCACGCGGTCATGGAACCGTCTTCCGCCTTGCGAGTTACATGACTGAGCGTTCGCATGAGCGCTTCAATCACAGATCCGGATCACAAAACCGGTGACGCTCATGGCGGAAACTCCCCCCGTACACCCGCCAGGAGTGCGAAGCCCTCGCCGCTCGTCCCCCCTGCGGTGAGGGCACTTCGGTTGCTCCCATTCCGAATTCAGATTTCAGGCCGGCTCAACGAACGTTGCCGCGTTGTCTCGGGTGCGCCGTTCGGCAAAGGAAAGAAAAAGGGCTGCAGCAAATCCTGCAGCCCTTCAAGGCGATTCCAGCCGATCAGGCTATGGTCAATCGCGATAGACCGGGCTCGACGTGAGGGTCGCCGGATCGACGTCCAGGCGCAGTCCGCCGTCACCCTGTTCTACGATCAGGCTGCTGAACGGAACGACATAGCCTTCACCGTCCAGCGTTGGCGTGAGGCCCTCCGTGACGACGGCATACTTCACCGAACCGTCCATGTCGGCCAGAAGATTGACCACGCGGGCGCTCTTGCCGGTTGTGCCAAGCTCGATTTCAGTACCTGTGATCTCGGTCGCGAGGCTGTAATCGTCGACTTCCGCTTGTTTCCATTCGGCGACAGACTCAAGGCCTTCTTCGGTCATGCTGACGACAACGCGGGCGTCACCCTGTTCATCGATCGCGAACTTGGCCTGCTCGAAGCTCAGCTGGCCATGATCCGAGCCAAGGCCGGCAATGCCGCCATTGGCGAAGATGATGGAGTCGATCTTGCCATCGTCTCCGATCGTGAGGTCGGACACAGAAGCAATCTTCTCACCCGTCGGGCTGGCGATATCGAGACCCACCAGGTCGCTCACCTCAAATTCCGTGGCGGCCAGCTGGTATGTGTTTGCGTCAGTGGTCGTAGCCAGATCGCCATAGCGATCTACCTGGCCTTCGCCGTAGGTGCCGGTTCCATCGGGATCGTTCGACGCCATCGCGTCTGCAGCCTCGGCGTCGGTTGTGGTGGCCGCCGAGTCGGTGGAGTCTGTATCAGCGCTGGGGCCGCATGCCACGAGACCGAGGCTGCAGATCGCCACGGCACTAGTCATCAGTAGGCGTTTCATTGGTCGCTCCTTTCACGATTGTGATGCATGCTTAACGGCGCAGGAGGCTTCGCGTTCCCTCGGTGCGGGAATCGTCCAGCGGCGATGCCAGACAGTTGGCGACACGCGCAGGCATGTTTTTGTAATGAACTCAAAGCAAGTTGAGCGCGGTGGCGCACCGCGGCGCCGTCACCTGTCCAACATTTCATGTTGCGAAACATCGTTGGCGAGCGCGTGCACGGCCAGCCTGGCGACATCCCGGTGAGCGGTTGCCAGATGAAGTAGCGTCCCTCTCAGGCGGAGGCCGGAAACACCGGCCAGCGCTCAATGATGTGACCGTCCTCGTAAACCGCGATATCGCCAAACTGCAGGAACACGGCCTCGCTCTGATACGGCCGGAAGAAAACGAACTCGTCGGGCGCAATCGACAGGTTGTGACCGCCGGTCAACATCTCCTGGTTCGACGAGCGCCCGAAAGTCTTGTTGTAGGACAGCCCCGGAGGATCGACGGGCTCGGCGAGCCAGTTGCCTCCGTAGATGAATACCGTGCGCGACGTGTTCGGGTCCCAGGCACGCTGGCCGTCGGCGGCAAACTCGAGACCGGGCAGGCGGGTTTGGGAGATCGACTTGATCACAGGTGTGGCAATGAAGCTTGCCGGTTGATGCGGATCGAGCAAAGGCGTGTCGAAGTGTGTAGGTTTCACCAGGCAGGAGCCGGCGGAAACCTCGTTGGCGATCTCCTTGGACTGATAATATCGGTAGGTCGGACTACCTGCCGCATTGCGAACGATGCCAGACATAGCATCAGGACCAAACACCTCGGCCGCCTGCTGAAGCGCTTCGCCATAGCGCCGCCACGCACCCGCTTTCGCGCGTTCCCGCCAGCCCAGCGCTTCCGGCAGGGCGGCAAGATGCGGTTCATATCCCATGAAGCCCGCAAAGGTGAGCTCCGGCGCGTCCTTGATCGCCTGGAGCAGGCTCTTCAACGTATCCCCGGCTTCAAGTCCGCCGCGATGCAGGCCGACATCGAGTTCCAGATTTATCCGCAGCTTCGTCCCGGTCGCCGCCGCCAGTTCCCGGTACTGACGCAGCCGCTCCGGCGTATCGATCAGCCACTGGACCTGGCTGGCCGCCGAAACGTCGCCGGGTGACAAGCTGTTGAAGTAGTTGTGCGCCGCCGCCACGGGCAGCGGTTTGCCGAGCAGCTGGTCGACGCCCGGCAGCGCTTTCGTCAGCGCGCTGAGCATCGGCTGGTTGAACGTCATCAGCCGGTCAGAGCCTGAGCGCGCGCGGATATGCGCAATGAGGTCCAATGAGGGCAGGGACTTTGCGACGATCCGGTAGGCCATGCCCTCCGGCAGATGGCTCATCAATGTATCGATATTTGCGTTCAGGCGCGCCCTGTCGATCACCAGCGTCGGCGATGCAATGCCGGCTTCGGTCAATGCCGCCTGCATCCCAAGGAAATAATCGTCCCGCGGTCCGCTTTCGTCGCCCGGTTTGCTCATCAGTAATGCTGCTCCCGCGAGGCCCGCCCCGCCTATCATCAAATGCCGCCGTGACAGCTTACGCATCGAAGTTCACTCCGAACAGTTTGGCCAGATGCGCGTTCAGGAACCTGCCTTCCGGATCGAGATCTGCGCGCAATGCCCGGAACCGCTCGAAGTCGGGGTAGAGCTCCGTCAGTTCCGCGTGTCCAAGCGAGTGAAGCTTGCCCCAATGCGGCCGCCCGCCCGCTTTCCGGTACATCGGCTCGAAATCGGTGAAGAAATAGTCGTAGCGCTCGTTGGCCGCTGCGTGGATCGCAATCGAGGCGCGTGGCCCTCCGTTGAACGGGCTGAGCCAGGCCGTGTCTGGCGCGATGTGGCGATATTCCATTGGGAAGAATATCTCGCCCCGCTGGTCGAGTTTGCGCATCACCCGCGCCACCATCTCCGGGCCTTGATCACGCGGCAGGTGGTATTCCATCTCGATGAAGCGCGTCGGCCGCGTTGTGGACAGCAGCACGCGGGACTCGTTCACCCGCTCTTCGACCACGCCGCGCGGAAATTCGGACCGGGCGATCATCCGCCTCAGCCAGGGTGCCCAGCCGAGTTCGTTGCGCAGCGTGAGCAGTCCCTGCAGGAACTCGTCATCATCCGTGGCATGGTCTTCGGTGACAGCATCTTCCGTGATGTCGTGCACGATGCTGGCAACGAGGCCGGTATGCGGGAAATAGTAGAACTCGAAATTCCGGTGCGCTGCCGCGGTCTCTTCAAGCCGCTTCAGGAACGTCCCCGAATCTTCCACCGTCACGACGCGCTTCAGCCGGTAAGCCGGCACGCTGCGCAGCGTGAACGCCGTCATGACGCCGAGCGCGCCGAGGGACACTTTACCGGCTTCAAAGAGTTCCGGATCGCTGGCGCGCGAGACGTCGCGAACTTGCCCGTCGGCCGTCACGAACTGGAAAGCTGACAGGTTGTCGTGCAGCGCCGGAGAGCTGTTTCCGGTGCCGTGCGTCGCGGTCGCAAAAGCCCCCGCGAGCGTCTGCGAATCGATGTCCGGCTGATTGTCGAGCGCGCGGCCATGCCCCGCCAGCGCTTCGCTCACTGCAAACAGCGGCGTGCCCGCGCCGAAGCGCGCCTCGCCGGTCGCGGCATCGTGGCTTATCAATCCGGAGAGCCCGTTCAGCATCACCAGGGTGTCTTCGGTCGTGGCGAGCCCGGTGAAGGAATGGCCGCTGCCCACCGGACGAATGCGTCCCTTCGCCCGGGTGATCGTCTGCGCCAGTGCCTCTACCGAATCCGGAAAGGCGATTTGCTGCGGCGTGGACCGCTCAATGCCCGACCAGTTCATCCAGCTCGCTTCGCCGGGCGGCGCCTGAGGCGCGCCTTCCACATAGTCGCCCCGCAGGAACGACTTGCGGTCCCAGCTGAACTTCTGAACTGCAACGCCCCCGGCAACGACGCCCGTGCCGGCCGCTCCGATCAGCATGTGACGCCGCGTAATCTTCATCAGCCATCCTCCCTGGAATCCAACATTTACCAATTTCCCGTTTCGGTAAATGCGCGGGCGCGGGGAGGGACGTCAACGGCGGCGCGGCGATTGGTTCATGATGGCGCAAAAACCGGGATCGACACGCTCAGAAGACAAGGACCTTGTCAGCGGCGAGTGTGGCTTCGGCCAGTTCATCCATAGTGGAGCGGACGGCGCCTTCGAGCATGTCTTCCACGGTGAGGCCGCGCGCATCCAGGCAGGTCCCGCACATCAGGACACGGCCCCTGGCCGAGATCACTCGGTGGATCATGCGTTCGAGATTGTAGTATCCGTCCGGTGTTTTCTGCCCCCGCTTTGCGCAGAGCACAGCGTCGGCCATCAGGAAGACCGTGACATCGCCGCCGGGATCGTTCCTGGCGAGCGCATGCGCCATCCTCAGGCCGTTATAGCTGCGCTCTGTGCCGTAGGGCGGATCGTTCAGGATCAGGAGATGTCTCATCGGGGCTCACGGTCCGCAAGTTCGGCGCTGGCCGGGCCCCGGAAAGGTTGGGCGAGCATACGGTCGAGCCAGAGATCGCGCAATGTGCGGAACTGTTCGATGCCGATCGTCATGCCTTCATGACCTTCCCGGGGCTGGTCGCGGTAGGTTCCGAACAGGCGGTCCCAGACCGACAGGTTGAAGCCGTAATTGGAATTGGTCTCTTCGCGCCGGACCGAATGGTGGATCCGGTGCATGTCCGGTGTCACGAAAACGCGCCGCAGCGCACCATCGACAGCTGCCGGCAGGCGCAGATTGGCATGGTTGAACATCGCCGTCGCATTCAGAAGCACTTCAAAGATCATCACGGCAACGGCGGGCGCGCCCAGCAGGACCACGACGGCCAGCTTGATCAACATGGAGAGCACGATTTCGAGCGGGTGGAAGCGCAGCGCCGTCGTCACGTCGAAGTCGAGATCGGCATGGTGCACCCGGTGCAGACGCCAGAACACCGGTACAGCATGGAACAGCACATGCTGAGCGTAGACGGCGAGATCGAGCAGGAAAATCGCGGCCAGCACCGCTACCCAGCCCGGCAAGCCGGTCAGGTTGAGCAGGCCCCAGCCACGCTCGGCGGCGATGACCGCTGTACCAACGGCAAGGACGGGGAAGACGAACCGAAGGATGAGTGTGTCGAGGACAACGAGACCGAGATTGTTGGCCCAGCGGATGGCGCGGGGAATATCCCGCTGCCGGCGCGGTGAGGCCGCTTCCCAGATCGCCATCAATGCGAGCACGCCGATGAAGGCACCCAGCCGGATGGCGGGTTCATTCGCGAGAAGGACATCAGTCATCGGCGCCCCTTGATCGTCGGCGGAACTTTATATATTCAATAGATCAATTGAATAAAAGGATTTTGTTGCTGTGAGCGCCCAGTCGCCGAAACAGGCCGTTTTCGAGCAGATCTCGGGCGTCGCCCGGGCGCTGGGTTCGCCCAGCCGGCTCGAGCTTCTTGAGCAGCTGGGGCAGGGAGAGGCGACGGTTGAAGCGCTGGCCGGCCGGACGGGGCTCTCCGTCGCCAACGCGTCCCAGCACCTTCAGCACCTGCGCCGCGCAGGACTCGTCGCCGCACGGCGAGTTGGCAAGCACATCATTTATGCGCTGAGCGACGATGCGGTGATTGGCCTTGTCGACACGCTTTCAAGGCTCGCGGAACGCCATGTCGCAGAGATCGAGCGCATACGCCGCGACTGGTTCGATGCGCGCGACGCCATGGAGCCAGTCACGCGTGAAGACCTGATGGCGCGCATGCGGGACGGTGTCGTGACATTGCTTGACGTTCGTCCACCGGAAGAAGCGGCAGCCGGGCGTCTTCCCGGGGCGATCAATGTTCCGCTGGCGGAACTCGAAGAGCGGCTGAGCGAGTTCGATCCGAACCTTGAAATCATCGCCTATTGCCGGGGGCCCTGGTGCGTCCTGGCTTTCGAAGCCGTCGCAAAGCTGAGAAAGCGCGGCCTTACCGCGCGCCGCCTGGATGGCGGGTTGCCGCAATGGCGAGCTGCCGGATTGCCGGTCGTCTGATTTCCATGGGCCTTCCGGCAGGGGAGTTGTGCCACGGAATTCCGCCGGTTCCAGCAGTCCAAAAACCGTCCAAAAACCGTCCATAAAATGGGCCCGCCTATGGACTCTTTTCGCCTCGGGCAAGCATTGTCCTTCACGATCGGCATATCGGCGAATGTGGGCTCGTTCATCAGCGTTTTGCAGCTATCGCGGCCAAACCGATAAGGACCATGTCATCTAGTCTTTCCGGCATTCCTTCGAAGACCGCATGCTCGAAGACAGTCTCGATTGCGGTCTGCGCTGGGCGCTCATGGGTCAAAAGTACAACCGCCGGAGTATAGGCAGAGCGGATCACGCATCCGTTTGATGTGGGGATTGTTGAACAATCCTGGTATTCAGAATGTTACGCGCGCTGTGCGGCCGCTTTGCAGGCGTACGGTGCGGATGTCATCGCCATAGCGCAGCTTCCGATCTGCGTCATCACGTGAGACAATGTCCGCATAAAGAAGTTTTCCTTCCCGCCAGCAGAGGTCCATCCGCATGGCGCCCCGGAGCTGCACATTTTTCAGCGCGCCGGCGGGCCATATTTTCGCGGGGAGCGCGGGCAGCAGATGCAGCTCCTCCGGACGGTCGCGCACCAGCATTTCGATGATTCCGGCGCCGCCGCCGAAATTGCCATCGATCTGAAACGGCGGATGGGCGTCAAACATGTTCGGATAGGTCCGGTCGGGGCCGAGCAATTTGCGCAGCACCGCATAAGCGCGCGCGCCATCGCCGAGCCGTGCCCACAGATTGATCCGCCAGCCAATGCCCCAGCCGGTGGCGTCGTCTCCGCGAATGGCGAGAGACCGGCGCGCCGCTTCGTAGAGCGCCGGCGTTTCTGGCCCGATCTCATGGCCCGGATAAACGGCGTAAAGGTGGGAGACATGGCGGTGCTGGATATCCACCACATCCATATCCCAATCCTCCAGCCACTCCTGAAGCTGGCCCGCCTTGCCGACCCGGTCCGCCGGCAGACGTGACCGCACCGCCGTGAATTCCGCCTGCAGCGCCTGATCGACGCCGAGAATTTCTGCCCCGGCGATGATGTTGCCGAAAAGCTCCCTCAAGATTTGTCGATCGACGGCCGGGCCGGCGCAAATGCTGACGCCCGGATGGTGGGCGTTTTCAGGTGAAATCGAGGGCGCCGTCACGAGACCGTCGCCGCCCGGATGCTCGACCAGCGTATCAAGATAAAAAAGCCCGCAATCGCGCATGAGAGGGTAGACGCGCCGGAGAACGTCGAGATTTCGGCTGTAATCATAGCGGTCCCAAAGATGCTGGCACAGCCACGCGCCGCCCATCGGCCACATTCCGTAAAACGCTGAATCGATAGGTGCTGTAGCGCGCCAAATATCCGTATTATGATGAACAACCCATCCGCGTGCGCCGTAGTTGATCTTCGCAGTCCGCCGGCCGCTCTCGGCCAGGTCTTCAATCATGGCGATCAACGGCTCGACGCAGGGCGCGAGCCCCAACCGCTCGGCCGGCCAGTAGTTCATCTGGGTATTGATATTGATCGTATATTTGCTGCCCCAGGGCGGCGAATTACTGTCGTTCCATATCCCCTGTAAATTCGCCGGCTGCGAGCCGGGCCGTGACGAGGCCAAGAGCAAATAACGCGCATATTGAACATAAAGCGCCGCCAGATAAGGATCGTCATGACCGCGCTCATGGCTGAACCGTATCCGTTCATCCGTCGATGCTTCTGGAAATGGGTCGGGTCCAAGGTCGATATCGAAGCCGTCGAATAATTGCGCATGGGCGCTTGTGTGCCGCTCCTTGAGATCGCCAATCGATCGCCCACCCGCTTGCGCAAGGGTTGCGCGCACGCTTTCATTTTCGTCGCCGCTGACATCCCGCCAGTTTTTATAGTTCGTCGCACCGGAAATAATGAGCGTGATTTCCCGGTCCGCCGACAGACGGAGGCGCGCGCCATCAAACGCGCGCGAAAGGTTTGGCCCCTGGGCGGCAATGCCGATAGTATAGCGCAACTTTCCTTCAACACCGTGCTGCGCCAGGTTGTGGCCGCGCTTCCAGAAAATCTCGTCTGTGTACGATATTTCTCCATCATCCGCCGAAAGGACAAGTTCGACCGGCCCCTCTTCGACCGTCTGCCGGAGGACGATTATCTGATCTTCCGCGCTTGCGAACGCCGTCCTTTTGTAATTCCGGCCGTCCGCGCGCCAACTCGCGCAGACCTCCGAAGTCTTGAGATCGAGCCAGCGTCTGTATTGCGTGATCTCTCCGTCCAGCGGCAATCCGAAACGGAGGCCGCCAAGCGTCTGATACGACATCTGGCGGATTGGTTTAGCCATCATCGCTTCATGCGCCAATTTCTGGGCGGCGGCGTAGTCTCCGCGAAAAATGAGATCGCGCACTTTCGTCAGCTTTTCCCGCGCCGCCGGATCCGAGGGGTCATAAGGGCCGCCGCCCCAGAACGTGTCCTCATTGAGCTGAAGACGCTCCTCGTGCGGGTCGCCGAAGACCATCGCGCCGAACCTGCCCGTCCCGATGGGCAGCGCCTCGACCCAATAGGTTGCGGGCGCACGATACCACAGCGTCCACGGGGAGACGCCGTCCGGGCGCGAGACCCGGGGGAGGGCGCTCGCGCCGTTTGTGAAAAACAACCCTGTCGCGAGAACGCCCGTGATTGCGCTGCGCCGTGTCAGACCCATAAACCCTCGCTCCGGATTCGCTTCCGTATCATTAGAAATGATACCGGTGTCTTTTTTTGCATGAAGAAGGGAAGCACTACAATCCCGAGTTCTGACCGGTCTCTCTGATTCCGGCCGCGAGCCACCATCCAGATTGGCGCTCTTTGCGCCGAGCCGGGATATCTCCCTTTTGGCTCAGACGGATATCCTCAGAACGCCGCAAAGCGAACCGTCGAGGCGTTATGGAAGGAAGCTGGAAAACAGATTATCCTTGACCAAATGATACCGGTGTCATTATGCTGCCACGAAGGGCCAGCTGAGACTTGCCCGTTGAAAATCATCCTGGGAGGCAGAGCATGACAGGCGCGCGCAGACGTTCGGCGGCAATCCGGCGAAGCCTGGCCGGGACGGCGGCCCTCCTGTTCGCAATGGCCGGCCCGGCAGGCGCCGAAGGGCTGTCGCTCGACGGGTTCGAGGACGCGATCAGCCACTGGCAGATGAAGCGGGGCGAGGACTATCCGCGCTACGATGCCGGCGATGTTGCCGCGATCGCCGACAACATCCTCCTGATGCAACGCAACAATGGCGGCTGGGTGCAGAACCGAGATCCGTTGCAGGTGATGGCACCTGAAGATGTGGCGCAGCTGATCTCTGAAAAGGACGAGGTGCGCGGCAGCTTCGACAACCGGAACGTCTTTACACAGATTGAATACCTGATGGGCGCGTTCGCGGTGACGAGCGATGCGCGCTACCGCGAAGGCGCAGTGCAGGGGTTCGACTACCTGCTGCGCAACCAGTTCAAGACGTGTGGTGGCTGGCCGCACACGGTGCCGCCGGACAATGACTATCAGGGGCGTATCACGATCGCGGATGAAGTGTTCTCCGGACCGCTGACCCTGCTGCGCCGGATTGCGGAAGCGAAGGCGCCGTTTGATGCGTTCGATGCCGCCACGCGGGCGGAGGCGAAGGCGGCGCTGGCGAAGGGCGAGGACTGCCTCCTGCGACTGCAGGTGCGTCAGGCCGGCCGGCTGACGGGCTGGGCCGGCCAGTATGATCCGGTGACATTGGCGCCCATGGGCGGGCGTAGTTTCGAGCTGCCGGCAATTGTCTCGCAGGAAACGGCGGCGATCACCAAATACCTGATGTCGATAAAGAACCCCTCCCCGGAGGTTATCGCCAGCATTGAAGGCTCCGCGGCTTGGCTGAGCGAGGTGCAGATCGACGGCATGCGGCTCGAAACGGTTACGCTGGATGCGGCGCAATCCTACATGTACCACGATGCCAAGTACGACCGGCGCCTGACCGAGGATCCGGATGCCCCGCCGCTATGGGCCCGTTTCTACGATCTGGGAGACAATTCGGTCGTGCTGGCCAACCGCGACGGCGTCCGGGCCGAGCGGTATGACCAGGTCGATATCGAGCGGCGTACGGGCTATAGCTGGTATGGCGAATGGGCGACGACGCTGCTCGCGCGGGACTATCCGAAATGGCAGTGCCGCACGTACGGCGCCCGCAGTGACGGTGTGCCATGTTCCTGAACCGGCGCCACTTCATTGCGTCCGCAGCGGCTCTGCCGCTGGCAGGGCGGGCGATGGCGGAAGGCGGCGATCCCGTGGTGATGACGTCGAACGGCCCGGTGCGCGGGGTAGGCCAGGGTGGTATCAAGGCCTTCAAGGGCGTGCGCTATGGCGCGGACACCGCGCTGACCCGGTTTGCGCGGCCGAGGCGTCCGGATCTGTGGACGGACATTGTGCCGGCAACGGACTATGGTGCTTCGGCGCCGCAACGCGGCGGCGGGGAAAACAAGTCCGAGGACTGCCTGTTCCTGAATGTCTGGACGCCGGGCCTGGGGGATGGCGCCAAGCGGCCCGTGATGATCTACATCCACGGCGGCGCCTATAATTCCGGGTCCGGCTCGGACGAGCTATATGATGGCGCGCGCCTCGCGGCGCACGGCGATGTGGTCGTCATCACGGTGAACCACCGCCTGAATGCGTTCGGGTATCTCTATCTCGAGCCGGCGGTGCCCGGCCTGTTTCCGGATTCCGGAAATGCCGGCCAGTGGGACCTGATCCTCGCGCTGCAATGGGTGCGGGACAATGCGGCGGCATTTGGCGGCGATGCGGCCCGCGTGATGGTGTTCGGCCAGTCCGGCGGCGGCGCCAAGATCGCCGCGATGATGGCCTCGCCCGCAGCGGCCGGTCTTTTCCATTCCGCCGCGACGATGAGCGGGCAGCAGGTGACCGCGTCCGGCCCGCTGAACGCGGCGCGGCGAACGCGGGCCTTCCTGGCGGCGTTGAAGATCGACCCGTCCGCGGCCGGACAGATCGCATCCCTTCCGGCGGCGCAGATCGTCGAGGCGCTCGGCCCCCGCGACCCGCTGGACGAGACACAGGGGCTGTATTTCGGTCCCGTTCTGGACGAGCGGATGCTCTCGCGCCATCCCTTCTGGCCGGACGCGCCGCCGCAATCGGCGCATATCCCGATGATCCTCGGCAACACGCTGGACGAAACCCGCATACTGGTCGGCCGGAAAGAACCGGAGATGTTCGATCTCGGCTGGGACGGATTGCCGGCGGCGCTGGCGCGGCACTTGCGCTGCGATATCGATCCGGGGACCGTGGTGGAGGCGTACCGCGCGGCCTATCCCGGCCGCACGCCTGGCGAGATTTTCTTTGCCGCCACGACTGCAGGACGCTCTTGGCGCGGTCAGGTGGAAGAGGCTGATGCGCGGGCCCGCCAGTGCGCGCCGACCTGGGTCTACCGGTTTGACCTGCCGTGGACTGAAGACGGCGGCAAGTGGGGCGCTCCGCATACGGTTGATATCGGCTATGTCTTCCGCAATCTGGACCGCGCCGGCGCGATGCCGGGCGAGGCGGCCGCGAGCCGGCGCGTCAGCGGCGAGATCAGCGATGCCTTCGTTGCGCTAGCTCGGACCGGATCGCCGGAACATCGGGACCTGACGGACTGGCCGCAATACCGCCTGCCGGTGCGCGGCACGATGATTTTTGGCGCTGCAACGGGAAGCGAAAGCGACCCGCGCGGCGTGGAGCGCGCGCTGTTTGCCAAGGTGCCCTTCATTCAGTGGGGCAGTTGATTCAACCGGCTTCAAAGGAGATGAGGCGATGAGAACGGTGACTTCGGTGTTTGCATTGATGCTAGCCGCCTGCGCGGCGCCCGCCGCGCCAGCGGTGGAAATCACGGACATGGAGGCGGGCGAACTACCCGGCGATGTGCGCGCGCTGGCCGAAAGCGCGGTGTCAGGTTTCTCCGTGAGCGAGGCCCAGAAGAAGGTGCGGGACGGACGGACCTATTATGATGTCGAAGGCGCGTTGCCGGACGGCAGTGAGATCGAGTTCGACATCCTGATGACGGAAACCGGCCCCGAGATTGTCGAAATCCAGCGCGACCTTGATTGGGCGGACGTTCCGGAAGCCGTACGTGCAGCGGTGCCCGGCATCGAACCCGCGCGCGTGATCGAAAGCACGCAGACGGACGGAACAATCATCTACGAACTCTTCGCGCCGGGCGCGCCGGCCGACCCGGCGATGGAAGTCTCGCTTGGCACGGATGGCGCAGTTGCCGTGCTCAAAGAGCGCTGGCCGCATTAAAGCGCGCGGTAAGTGACCTTTTTGATCAGAGCTTCGCCGGTGCCCGCGGCGTAGAGGGCGGGGCGCAGGCTGAGGAAGTCGCCGTCCGTGTTGTGATGGTAGCCGGAGACTTCCATCTGGACACCGTATTTCTCCCACGCGGTGCCATCGCGGCTTGTATGGATCGTCACGATGTGGCGGTCGTTCCGGATACGGATGAGAAGTCGGTTGCTGTGAGCCTCCGGCGCGCGGCCACGGCGCTGGCGGCCATAGCGGTGCATGATGAGGCCTTTGGCATCGAAGCCGAGACCGGCATAGAGGCGCTTCGAGTAGAAGAGCAGGAGGCCGGCCTCTGTGCCTTCGCCGAGTTCGATGTCGGCTTCGACCTCGTAGCCGAGATCGCCGCAAACGAAGCAGAGGGGCGAAGAGTCAGTCGGGCTGGCGCCCTTGGCCGCCAGCGCGAGGCCGCCCCGCGCGAGACGGAAGCGCGCGCTTTCGTCTGGCCCCGGATTGTAGAAGGCCCAGAGCGTGCCGAGGCGGTTTGTCGAAAAATCATCGGACAGGGGCTGTGCGTGGCCGGGGCCGGAAGAGGCGGCCGGCATGGCGAGCGGTTTCGAGAGGTCGCCGCCTTTGGCAACCGGCCAACCATCCGCGGACCATTCGACCGGATCGAGCAGCATCTGCCGGCCAAGGGTCCAGAAACCGTTCTCGTAGCCGTGATAGGCCATCCACCAGTTTCCGTCCGGGCCTTCAATGAGTGTCGCATGGCCGCGCGACCACCACTTCTCTTCGGCCGACCAGGTGCGGACAACAGGGTTGTGCGGACAGTCTTCCCAAGGACCATGGATTGAACGGGACCGGGCGATGATGACCATGTGGCCGGTTGGCGGGCCGGCGGTGCCGCCGACGGCGGTGACCAGATAGAACCACTCACCGCGGCGCGTAATCTTGGGGCCTTCGGGCGCAAAGCCTTCGACGGTCCAGTCGTCCGGATAGCGCCAGGGATCGTAGACGTGCTCGACCTCGCCGATGGTGGAGAGACCGTCATCGGCGAGGCGCACCCGGTCGCCGCCGGAGAGGAAGAGATAACGCTTGCCATCTTCGCCGACGGCGTGGCCAGGATCGATATGGGCAGGCAGCTTGAGGTCTATAGGTTCGCTCCAGGGGCCCTCGATCTTGTCGGCCCAGATGACATAGTTCGACCGGTACTCCGGGAAGCGGGCCGGGATGTAGAGATAGTAGCGCCCGCCATGCTTGCAGAGTTCGGGTGCCCAGACAGAGCCGATCGGCGTTTTCAGCGCGGCGGTGACGGGGGACCAGTTCACGAGGTCGGTGGACTTCCAGATCACGAGGCCTGGATAGGCGTCGAAGCTGGAGTAGGTCATGTAGTAGGTGTTGCCGTCGCGCAGCACCGTCGGGTCGGGATGGTCGCCGGAGAAGATGGGATTGAGGAAGGTGGCGTTGCCGAGATCGGCGCGGCGCTGGCCGTCGAAACCGCGTGCCCATTCGAGCTGCGACCAGTTGGCGCCGGATGGGGACAGGAGCCCTTCGCCGGGCCAGGGGGCGCGGCTGGCCATGTCGTCGGGGCGGCTGGCGCAGGCGGCAAAGGGGAGGCCGGCGAGGCCGGCAAGTGTCATGCGACGCGTCGGGTTCATCTGCGTCTCCTTCCTGAAATGCGTGGGCGGACAGAAACAAAAACCGCCGGCTCGGTGGGGACGAGCCGGCGGCCGGGGAACAGGCTTGGACGGGTGCGGCGGAGGGAGGGAAATTTCCGCCGCATGGTCCCGGTCAGGCCCTAGTACCGATAGCGCACGCCGACGACGACCTCGCGGCCCGTGTGCTCGTAGTTGTTGCTATTCTGGCGCACGCTGTTGATCCAGCGTTCGTCATAGACATCCGTCAGGTTGATCGCCTCGAAGGTCAGCTCGAACTGTTCGGACAGTTCATAGGAGGCCGAGAAGTCGACGTTCATCGTGGCCGCCTTGCCCTCGACATCGTTGCCGTTCCCAGCCGGAACTGTGGTGAGGTATTCATCCCGCCAGCTGCTGGAGATGCGGGCCTCGAACGGACCGCGCTCGTAGTAGAGCGTGGCCGACATCGAGGACGGTGACTGGCCGATC
>Ga0214472_10004587_pt1 | contig 14588 bp, 8 predicted proteins | sample RVTome_6_FD_207662 | JGI IMG/M metagenome (GOLD analysis project Ga0214472, IMG submission 207662) | Soil microbial communities from uranium-contaminated site in the Upper Colorado River Basin, Wyoming, United States - RVT140D175 | ecosystem: Environmental > Terrestrial > Soil > Contaminated >...
TATTGCGGATACCGGCGGCTCCTGGTCCTGCGATACCGTAACGGTAACGCCCGGCCCGGGAGTTTCCACGTTGCCAGCTACGTCCGCCGCCCGGGCGAGTATGGTGTAGCTGCCGTCGGTTGGGAGTGTCCAGTCATAAGTCCATGAGGTCGTGCCGGTGGCGGTGTTCCACGTCGCCCCGCCGTCTGTGGAGACCTCAACAAACACGACGCTGGAACCCGTGCCGTCGTCCGCCGTGCCGGAGATGGAGTAGCTGCCAAGTCCAACGGGCATGATCATGCCGTCTGTAGGGTAGGTGATGTAAGAGGTGGGGGCGGCGCTGTCAACTATCACCGTAATTCCCGGCCCCGGAGTCTCGACGTTACCCGCGTTGTCGGTCGCGCGGGAGAGGATAGTGTTGCTGCCGTCCGCCGGGAGAGTCCAGTCGTAGCTCCAACTGCCCGTCCCTGCCGCGGAGTTCCATGAGGCTCCGCCGTCCGTGGATACATCTACGTGCTGCACGCCCGAACCCGCGCCGTCGGACGCGGTACCTGTGATGGTCATGTTAGCCCCGTTTATCACCGGCGTGTTGTCAACAAGTTTGTAGAGCCCCGCCTCCGTCCCCGCGAACAGGGTACGGTCAGCCGGGAGGTTTTGCGAAATGGCGAGTGAATATACATTGGAATTCCCCAGCCCCGTGGACAAGGGCATCCAGGTTGTCCCGCCGTCCGTGGACTTGTAAACTCCGGTAGAAGTGCCTGCATATATGGTATTGTCGGTTGCATAACCGGGAGAGAAGACTATGGTCCAGACGTAACCCATCGCGCCGCTTGCGGTCCAGGTCCAGTTCTCACCCCTGTCGGTTGATTTTACCAGCGAGCCGGTAGTAATCTGGGCGATTACCGTCCCGTCCACAGCGTAATTGGGGGATATTGCGACCGCGCGCTCCTGTGCGCCCATGTCGGAGAAGTATATCACCCCCGTCCAGTTGGCCCCGCCGTCCGTGGACTTGTATATGCCGTCGTCATACCTTGTTGCGAACAGGGTGCTGTCGGATGCATAGTCCGGCGACACGGCGAGTGAGGTAATGCTGTACGCCATGGGTGTCGCCCAGTCGAACCCGTTGCCTCCGTCAGTGGACTTGTAAATCCACCCATTATCATTGCAGGCGAACAACGTCCGGTCTATGGCGAATGTTGGAGAAAACAGTATCTGGTTAAACTGGGTGTGGCCCTCGGATATTCCACATTCAAAACCGTCGTCAGGATCATAACAGGGGCCGGGGTACATAAAATATAAGAGGTATGTCCAGTCTGTCCCGGAATTAACGCTCCTGGAAATTCCCGTGACATACGCGCCCGTCATGACCGTGCGGTCATTTATATAGTCCGGCGATATGGCAAGGCTTCCAAAATAGTCGTTAATGATGACGGGGTCGCACGTACACTGATTGCTGCGAGGTTGCAAGTCACCAAGCTCCCCCGACCAGGTCGCCCCGCCGTCAATAGACACCCTGAGCTGCCCGTCGCCGATCGCAAACACGGTCATGTCCGAGCCGTAGGACGGCGAGACGGCAATATCCGTCACCGCACCGGCGTACGGGCCAACCTGCGTCCAAGTACCTGCCTGAGCGGGCGAGGTTATGGAGGAAGCCGGCGCGTTGTTGTCCACCGTAACCGTTATCCCCGGCCCCGGCGTCTCGACGTTGCCAAAGTTGTCCGTGGCGCGGGTCCTGATGTTGTAGATGCCGTCTCCGGGGAATGTCCAGTCATACTCCCATGTAGCGAACGTCGCGCCGCCGGATGTATCCGTCGCGCTGCTCCAGGTCAGCCCGCCGTCCGTGGATACCTCTACCAGCGAGACCGGCAGGACAGGGTAAGTGTCCGCGGCGACGCCCGAGAGGACTATACTCGTGCCGGTAATTATTGCCCCGTCCGCGACGCTGAACAGCACCGAGTTGGGCGGCTCCGGGTCCAGCTTTACCGTGGCGTGCACAGTTGCGCTGTTGGCCGTATGGCTTGCCATGTCCGTCGCGCGGCTTATAATGTAGTAAGACTTCGTGTGCGGATACCACGGGCTCAGGTCGATGGGGTAGCTCCACGCCGACCAGGAGCCGTTTCCGGACGTATCGGTGGCCAGCGCCCATGTGCTCCCATTATCGAGCGAGACCTCGACCATGCCGACCCCGGCGACCGCGTCTGAAGCGGTACCCGTTACGTAGTATACGTCTCCCACGAGCACCGCTTCCGGCGCGGGGGTTGTAATGGCTACGTCCGGCCCGGTGTTGTCCACGGTCACGGTTATGCCGGGGCCCGGCGTCTCGGCATTGCCCATGTTGTCAATGGCGTGCTTGATTATGGTGTACCTGCCGTCCGCGGGAGGCGTCCAGTTGAAAGACCATGCTGTCGAGCCGGACGCGGCATACCATGTGACCGTCCCGCCGTCCGGGGTTATGCCGGCCTCGACCGTCCCGACGCCTGAACCCGCTCCGTCGTCCGCCGTGCCGGTGATGGTGAAGCCCACACCGGTCAGCATAGCGCCGTTTGCCGGGCTGGTGATAGTGCTGGCGGGCGCGGTGTTGTCCACGGTCACGGTGATCCCGGGGCCGGGCTCCTCGACGCTTTCGATACTGTCGGTCGCGCGGGAGACCAGGTTGTATGTCCCGTCCTCGGGCAGGAGCCAGTCGAAGCCCCAGGCCGTCCAGTCGTTAACGCCGGAGGGGTCGAAGCCGGGGCTCCATGTAAGCCCGCCGTCCGCCGAGAACTCCACGCCTGAAAGCCCCGTGCCGGAATTGTCCACGGCAGTGCCTGTCACGGATATGTTGCCCCCCGACACGAACGAGCCGTCAGCGGGCGCCGTGATTGAAGAAGCTGGCAGCGCCGGGCCGGTGGGCGTCTTCAGGAATACCGAGAAATACCCGCCGCCGTCCAGCATCAGGATGTCGCCGAAAGTAACGGTCGGTACCGGCACGTTAGTATTGCTGCCCGTGCCGTCTCCAAGCTGGCCGTAGTCGTTCAGGCCCCAGGACAGGAGCGTCCCGTCCGCATTTATCGCAAGGGTGTGGTAATCTCCGGCGGCTATATCAATGACACCCGCAAGCCCGCTCACCTGCACGGGGGCGTGTGATTCCGCGTTCGTCCCGTCTCCAAGCTGGCCGTTATAGTTGTAGCCCCAGGTGTAAACCGTCCCGTCGCACTTGAGGGCCGCGCAGTGGACGTAACCCGCCGCGATGGACACCACGTCCGTCAGTCCGGATACCGGCACCGGCAGGTTGCTGTTTATGATTGTCCCGTCTCCGAGCGCACCGTACCCGTTGTCGCCCCATGCCATTACCACGCCGTTCGACTTTAGCGCGACCGTCCGGAACCCGCCGGATGCAATAGCCGCCACCTGCGTAATGTTCAGTACCTGCACGGGCGAATGGCTGTCGGAATTGGTGCCGTCGCCAAGCTGGCCGTTCACGTTCCAGCCCCATGACCAGACCGTCCCGTCAGACTTCAGCGCTGCTGAATGGTAGCAGCCGCCTGATATGTCCACCACGCCTGAGATGTCGGGTATCTGTACGGGTGTCGAGTGTTCGTCCGTATCCGCCGCACCGAGCCCGAGCTGGCCGTACCCGTTGTTGCCCCACGACCAAACGGTTCCGTCGCTCTTCAACGCCAGGGTATGGTTCGTGCCGCCCGCGACCTTTATCACGTCCGTCAGCACAAGGACAGGCGCCGGGCTGTACCGGTGGAATATGGCGCCGTCGCCGAGGATGCCCTTGAAGTTCGCGCCCCATGCCCAGACCGTGCCGTCCTGCTTCAGGGCTATGACGCTCTCCTGCCCGGCTATTACCTGTATTACGTCCGTCAGCCCGTTAACCTTCGCGGGCGCCGGATGCGGGTTAGGGTCCGTCGCGCCGTTACCGAGCTGGCCGTAGCTGTTCTGGCCGGACACCCATACGTCCCCGGCGGGCTTGCCTACGGTAGTCACGTTGATGGTCGATGTCACCGGGCTCTCGACCAGGCCGACCACGTCCGTCGCGCGCGAGCGGATGGTGAACGGCCAGTTGAACGGGAGCGGCCGGACAATGCGCCATGTGGACCACGACCCGTTCCCCGAGGTGTCCGCCGCGGTGAACCAGGTCACCCCGCCGTCGGTCGAGACCTCCACCTTTTGAACTCCCGAACCCGTTCCATCGGTAGCGGCGCCGGTAATCGGGTACGTCCCGGAGTACAGCACGTCGTTATTCAACGGGTCGGTTATCGCGCTTCCCGGCTTTGTGTTGTCCACCATGACCGATATGCCGGAACCAACTGTCTCGACGTTGCCCGCGTTGTCGGTCGTGCGCGTCTTTATGTTGTACGTCCCGCTCGCGGGCAGCGTCCAGTTGTATGACCAGGACGTCGTCCCGGATGCCTGGCTCCACGTCGTCCCTCCGTTTGTCGAGACCTCCACCTTCTGCACGCCGGAGAGGTTGTCGGACGCGGCGCCGGATATCGTGTAGCTCGTCCCGGTGAGCTTTGCGTCGTTCGCTGGTGCGGATATAGAGGATGACGGTTTCGTCCTGTCCGCTATGACGATGATGGAGGCGGGTGTCTGCACCCACCCTGCGTTGTCGGTGGCGCGCACCTTCAGCGTATAAGTCGCGTCCGACGATATCGTCCACGAATAGCTCCAGGAAGTCGTCCCGGCAGCGAGGTTCCAGGTTGTGCCGCCGTTTGTGGACACCTCCACCTTCTGCACACCGGACGTCGCGTCGGACGCGGCGCCGGTTATGGTATAAGAGGAGGTGTTTATCTTGGCGCCGTTTGCGGGCGAGGAGAACGAGCTGGTTGGGGGGGTGGTGTCGAGGGTTGTGGTAAGTTGTACTGTATTGGTTATATAGCCTTCATAACCGCCATCTTCACAACTATAATACGTTTTATACAGTTCAATATATTTAATACCGTCCCCGGACGGGAGCGTCCATGCCTCCGCGCGGTAGCTTGGTGCCACCACACTTTCCGTACATTCTGCAAGTGCGCCACATACTGTTACATAACTACCAGGTACATTTCTTATATAAACATATTCAAGACAGTTAGGTCCATAAGATTCCCACCCAAGTCTATATATTTGCATTGAAGTGGAAGTGGTATAAGGAGCACAATACGCATCCGTAGCCAATGCCGGCTCTGCGTACACCGCCAACATCGTCACGGCAATTACCGCCGCCATAACCAGCCTGCTAATCCAGCCCAAACCTGTCTTTCTCATCTTTCCCTTTCCCGCTCCAGCCACTTTCATACTACTCCTCGACGATAACATCGCCAGCCTCCTGATTGCCATATAAATGCGCTTCAAATGGAATATCCCATACCTGTGCGAACATACGTGCAGCAAACCGCCGGACACGACGGTTACGCGCATCCACCGTCAAAATCATCACTTTCATGTCTGTCTTGCTATTGTTGCCGGTAAAACTGGCACGGTCTTGCGAAAGGCGGGACAGAACCAGGCGAACGCCTGTTTCCCGCCTTGTATCCTTAGACGCATATGCAAGCAAAAACCTTGCCAGAAAATGACCTTACGGCTATTTTTCTTAAGGCGGGTAAATATATATTTTCAACCTGCTGATATTGTTGGGTTAATTATATACTATTCCGACAGTTACGGGGATTAGCCAGGGTAACATTATTATAATATCCATCCCCGCATGAGCGATTTTACGCATAAAATGAGCGCGATAGCGCACAATGGCGCCCCTCAGGTGCATGTTGCACAGGGGGTTACTATAAACCTGGATTCCCGTTTTCACGGGGATGACTGAATAAGATTTTCCAGAACCCGGAGGCGTTATCCGAGCGGCCCAAAACCCCGAGCCGTCCAGGGCACACATCACGCGGTTCTACGTGCACGGGGAGGTCTGCCCCCTGGACACGTCTGGCGACTGTTTTGGCCCGAGGGTAATGCCTCCAAAAAAACCACACGCCATCTTTTTATATTGACATCTCCCCTTTGTTTATGGATAATTGTGTTGTTCATGTTCTGAACCTGTACCTCACGGTCCGGGATTTTCCAAGCCGCCTTTTACTGTTCCAGGTGATTCGGCGGCGTGGCGCCAACAAGACATGGCGGTGCATAAATGAAAGACCTCGAAGACAACCATCGGGCGCTCATCCTCCTTGAGGAGATATCCACCGGCGACCAGCTAACCCAGCGCGACCTGAGCGGCCGGGCGGGCATGGCCGTCGGCCTTGTCAACACATACATAAAAGGCCTGGTTGCAAAGGGCTACGTCAAGATGTCCGCCATCCCCCGTAAGCGTTACAAGTACTACCTCACCCCAAAGGGCTTCATCGAGAAATCACGCCTGACATACGAACTGCTCCAGAACTACACACGCATTTTCAGGGAGGCGCGCAAGGACTACTCGTCCCTGTTCCACGACCTGAGCGCATCGGGCATAAGGCGGGTCTATTTCGCCGGTGTGGACGAGGTCGCGGAGATCGCTTACCTCTCGCTCCAGGAAGCCGGCATGGAGCTTGCCGGCGTTGTGGACGACCAGAAGGCAGGCGAGCGGTTCTTTGACACGACGGTGCTCCCGTTCAGCGAGCTTGGCGCAATGCCGCCGGGCGTACGCGCGGTAATCACCACGTACCACAGGAAGGACCACGTATACAACATGCTGGCCGGCTCCGGGGTGGACGACGGCTCCATCGACAGCATATACCCGCTCGATGCAAGGGCTAAAAGCGCAGGGAGCACGAAGCGATGAACAATACCGGGACTGGGCGGGTAATTGTTTACGAGCCGAACCAGCGCGTCAGGATGGGGTTCGCGGAAAGCTGGATAATTATGCTGCGCGGGATAATCGGCGCCCGAGAGCTTATCTGGCAGCTTTTCAAGCGTGACTTCTTCGCAAACTACAAGCAGTCGTACCTCGGCGTCGTCTGGATATTCATAGCCCCCGTGGTCGGGATAATATCGTGGGTGTTCCTGAACGCAGCGGGCGTCCTGGTACCGGGAGACGTCGGCGTGCCATACCCTGTTTATGTGCTGCTCGGGAGCAGTATATGGGGGCTGTTCCTCAGCTTCTATGCGAACACGGCCAAGAGCCTGAAGGACTACAGCGGCCTGATACTCCAGATAAACTTCCCGCACGAGGCGCTTGTGGTAAAACAGGTCGCCCAGACCGTCGCGGAATTCCTGATAAACCTCGCTTTGATAATTGCCGTGCTGATTGTCTTCAAGGTAGTGCCGAGCTGGGGGATCGTGTTTTTCCCGCTTGCAGTAATACCCCTGATGTTTGTCGGGGCCGGCATAGGCATGGTCGTGGCCGTCATAACCGCCGTTGCGCACGACGTGGACAAGGCGGTGGCCGCACTGCTCGGTTTCCTGATGTACCTGACCCCGGTTATATACTCGCCGGATCAGAAGAGCGAACTCATCCGCACGGTGGTATACTGGAACCCGCTTGCGTACCTTGTGGGAGGCGCGCGCGACCTCATTCTGTACGGGGAGATCGTAAGCCCTGCCGGCTACACGGTATCGGTCCTGCTTTCCATGATGTTCTTTTTATTCACATGGCGGCTTTTTTTCCTGTCGGAGCACAAGGTGGCTGAGAGGCTGTAGTGGGCGATACCGTAATCAAGGTCAAGGGCGTCTCGAAGAAGTTCTGCAGAAGGCTCCGTCACAGCATGATGTACGGGACGCTGGACGTCGCGCGCGGCATGCTCGGGATGGGGGCCAGGACGGACGAGCTTCGTCCGAACGAGTTTTGGGCGGTGGACGACATATCGTTCGAGCTCAAGAGGGGCGAGACGCTTGGGCTCATCGGGCCTAACGGCTCCGGCAAGTCCACCCTACTCAGGCTGTTGAACGGCATATACCAGCCGGACAAGGGACGTATAGAAATAAGGGGCAGGGTCGGCGCGCTCATCGCGGTGGGAGCGGGATTCCACCCTCTGATGACCGGGAGGGAGAACATATACCTGAACGGGACCATCCTCGGGATGACCAGGTCAGAGATTGACAGGAAGTTCGACGCCATCGTGGACTTCGCCGACATCGGCGAGTTTCTGGACGCCCCGGTAAAGACTTATTCGTCGGGCATGTACGTGAGGCTCGGCTTCGCGGTCGCCATACACTGCGACCCGGATATACTGCTTGTGGACGAGGTGCTCGCGGTGGGAGATTTTAATTTCCGGAGAAAATGCTACGACAAAATCGGTGAAATCAGGAAGACCGGCGCATCGATAATCCTGGTTACGCATGCCATGCACCACCTGACGGCAATTACCAGCAGGGCGATGTTGCTCGTCCACGGACAAGAAAAGCACTGTGGTGATGTAACCTCTGCTGTAGACATGTACCGGAGGTTGTCAACAAATATTGCAATTTCGGACGATATCGAGAAGGTCCTGTCTTCGACCGAGAAACTTACCGTGCACGACGTCGGTTTTTACCCTTCCAGGAAGCTTCATCCCGGTGACGACCTCACAATATCGATAGAATACGAAGCCCGCGAAGATATCCACGAAGTTGAATGCCACGTTGCCATCCTCAGGAAAGGGGATTGCGAATTTTATTTTGTCGGGTCAAACCGCTCTGTAAACCAAAGCCTGTTCTTCCCGAGAGGGAAGGGCAATTTTGAAATAACTCTGAAGTCGATCCCCATAAATAACGGGGCGGCGGAATTGACAATCATACTTTGGGAAAAGGGGAGGATCAGGGTTTTGTTCTGGTGGAGAAACATCCTCCTGAGTTTTGGCCAGGCCATAGACTCGACTGGTGAAAATTACATCAAGGTTTCCTACGGGACTAAAGTTCTGCCTGGTTAAGCACGAATACGGAGACGGTATCGTTTATGGGTAATATATTGGAAACCGCCGTTCATTATGACATTGTTGTGCCAGTGTACAACAACCTGAGCTACGTCAAAGACTGCCTGGAGGCGATTGTAACCTGCACGCAGGATGTACCGCACACCCTTTATATCATGGACGACGGCAGCGACGGTTTCACGAGGGGGTGGCTGCGGGAGTTCGCCAATGGCAGGGGTAACGTCCAGCTTCACCTGAACGAGGAAAACCTCGGGTTCGTGAAGAACTGCAACAAGGGCATGCAGTTGGGCGGTTCCAGGTACGTAGTCCTTGTCAACAGCGATGTCGTTGTAACGCCGGGATGGCTATTCCGTCTTGTGGAATGCGCGGAAAGCGACGAACGGATAGCTTCTGTAAATCCGTTTACCAACTACGCCTCCCTGATAAACATACCGATGCCGCCCGGCACCAACTTCTACGCCATGGACGAGTTCCTTGCCGGGAGCGGGCCAAGATCGGTGGCCGACATCGTAACCGGAGTAGGGTTTTGCATGATGCTTCGCAGGTCAGCCCTTGAACATGTCGGCTACTTCGACGAGGTCTACGGCATGGGTTACTGCGAGGAGTCGGACCTTTGCATGAGGCTGACTACGAACGGTTACAGGACCGTGGTGTGCGGCAGCTGTTACGTATACCATAAGGGCAGGGCCTCTTTCGAAAATAGGGCGGAACATTACATACCTAACCGCAAGATATTCGACAGCCGCTGGTCTGAAGAGTATAAAAGGCAACTGAACATATTTCTCAAAACAGGAAGCATTCAACGTTACCGGATCCTGTTTTCGCCTTATACCTTACCCATGACCCAAACCCGCAGATACAAGTTATTGAAAAAAGCAAGAAAGCTATCCAGGGAAGCGTTAATACTAACAAAGGAAGCACTAAAAAAAATAGGTGCAAAAAAAGTAAGGGACATGGCACGTAAAGCCCTTAACCCCACCGCATTCTATCCGGATTATAATACGACGTATCTCTTAATGTTAGCCGACGGGCTTGAAAATTGCCGACCCGGCATGGGCGCCTCCGGAAAACCCAAGTCGTCTGGTCCTTCTTTCAACGTCCTGTCCAGGACCGGCAGGCCAAGCGTCACATATGTGCTTCACAGCTTTGGGCTGAGCGGTGGGATACTGTCCGTGATCCAACTGACCAACGAGCTCGTAAAACTGGGGATCGATGCAAGGATAGCCTTGCTGAAAACCAATGAACCGACCGATAGCCACCGGTATTACGCCGAGCCCATCTTTTTCGACAGCCTCTATGACATGGCCAAGTACTTTCCCAAGTCCGATATAGTCGTGGCAACATACTGGATAACGGCTTACTGGGTGCATAAATTAGCCGGGATGCATCCTGGAACCATACCCGTGTATTTCCTCCAGGATTACGAAAGCTGGTTTTTCCCACAAGAGAATAGTATTCTGCGCGAAAAGGTAATAAATACATATAACCTTATACCGAACAAGATCGTCAAATCGGACTGGCTGGCCGAGATGCTGTCCAAACACGAATGCAAGACAAGAAAGATACCGCTGGGCATGGATCTCGGGGTATTCCATCCGCGCGACATATTAAAAAATGACGGCACTGTTGCTTTGGCCATGACAAGGCCGGCTACTCCCAGAAGGGGTTTCAGCACTATCGTCGATGCGATGGGGCTGCTGAAAAAACGGAGGCCGGACGTTGATATCGTGTTCTTCGGAGAAGACGACCTTTCCGAATACAACATACCTTATGTTTATAAGAACATCGGAAAGATCAGGCGGCAAGAGGACCTGGCGAAGCTGTACTCCGGGGCGAACGTATTTTTTGACGGCTCGGATTTCCAGGGTTTCGGACGTACCGCCCTTGAGTCTATGGCCTGCGGCACCCCGACGGTCTTGACCAATGTCGGGGGGGTAACCGAATATGCGAGTGACGGCAACAATTGTTTAACCATACCTCCGAAAGACCCGGTGGCAGCAGCGGAGGCAATGGCCAGGGTATTGCAGGATAAGGAATGCGGGGACAGGCTTGTAAGGGGCGGGCTGGAAACAGTGAAAAGGTACTGCCACAAGCGGGAGGGCAGGGAGACTCTGGAATATTTCGAGGAACTATTGAGGGCGAGACAACGGTCGATATGAAGACGACGAATAATAGTGACTCTACCCTGCTGGAAGGCGGGAAGCTCGATTGGACGGGGGAACGGTTCGTCCCATGGGTCGACAAACCGAGCATACATTATGAACACCTTCATAGGTATGCATTTGCATCCCAGTTCGTAGAAAATAAAACGGTCTTGGACCTCGGCTGCGGAGAGGGCTACGGCGCTTACATGTGCGCAAAGACCGCAAAGCATGTAATAGCCGTAGACGTTGACGAGGTTAGCGTGAGACATGCGCAAGGTAAATACCGGTCCGACAACCTGGAATTCATAGTAGGCGACCTAAGAGCCCTGCCTTTCGGTGACAACGGTGTATTCGATGTGATAATTTGTTATGAGGTCCTCGAACACATCGTCGAACATAATGTCCTCTTAACCCAGGCCAAGAGCCTGCTTAAAGAAAATGGGATCCTCATTATTTCCACACCCAATAAGTCGGTTTATACGGATGATCCCGAGAAACAAAACCATTTTCATCTGAAAGAACTGTATTTCCACGAATTTGAGGACTTGCTGAAAACGCATTTTAAAGAGGTCGCGTATTACGGCCAAAGAATTTTTGCTACGTCCAACATTTGGCCGATATACAACGAAAGCGACAACCTGAGTGAACTGATTGTTGAAAAAGCCTTGGAAGGGTTTTCTTTTTGCGAAAAGGACAAGAAGGTAGGCAGGTTTTTCATAGCAGTGGCATCGGATTATCCAGTTGAAAACAGGGAAAACAGTTTCTTTGTCGACAGTTCTAACAATATGACCCAGTATTACGAGAAGACCATTTCTGAGCTTGCCAGCTCCAAGAAAGACAAGATAGAAATGATACAAAGTCTCATGACCCAACTGAAAAGGGCTCGCGAAAGGCCTTTTAGAAATCTGGCGAGTTATTTTAAAAGGAGAATTTTAGGATGAGCGGCAAGTGATGCCGATGGCCTGATAGAGGTCACAGAGAAAGACCTCGCCAAACCTTATATCAAAATGGACCTTACGGTTAAAGAGAAACGGACTTCGTTATGGACCTGTACAGGGGTTCGATGCATAGCATGATCACGGATAACATCGATTGGCGGAGATACGACTTCATCGACCTCGGCTGCAAGTTCGGGGGCTCCATCGAGTATAGCAAGAACCGCTTTAAAGCCAGAAACGGCGTAGGAATAGATATCGCGCCGGAAAGGGTGCAGGGAACCATGAATGCAGGGTACGACGCGATGCTCATGGACGCCACTTCGCTCGATGTGCCAGAAAACTGCGTCAGGTTTGTCAGCATGATGGACTTCCTGGAACACCTTCCGGAAATGAAGCTTGTCGAGGACGTCGTTTGCAATATGAAGAGGGCCGCCAGGGAGTTCCTGTACATCCGCCACCCCTCTTTTGAAGATATAGACTATTTAAGAGAGTTTGGTCTGAAAATTACCTGGACGGACTGGCACGGACATCCGAGCCCGGTAAAAATCAGCGAATTCCGTGATATGTTCGGCAGGCTTGGCCTGCACAGATATGTTATAGTCCCCGTGAACCCCATGAAAGACAGCTCCGACAACTGCATAGTGCCTATAAGCGCGCCCGTGGACACTGTGGGTTATTCCGAGTCATTAGGAGGCAAACCACATGTTGTGTTCGACAGGCCTGTTAACAAGGCTTATGATATTATCGTTTATCTGCCCGGCATCAGAGGGTTCCTGGGATATTGCGTATTTATTATGAAAAGAATGGCCCGCGGTATTTTATCGAGGCTTAAAACAGGCCGTTACCGCGCCGTGGAGAACACATGAGAAACTCGCGGGACTTGCATCAGCAAAACCCCAAGGTCAGCGTAGTCATCACGTGCCACAACTACGGCAGGTATCTCCGGGACGCGGTAGAGAGCGTAGTGGCCCAGACATACAGCGACTTCGAGATAATCATCGTGGACGACGGGTCCACCGACGACACAAGGGACGTAGCCGCAAGCCTTGCCGCCGGATATCCCGGACACGGGATTACCGTTATCGGTCAGGAGAACCAGGGGGCGGCCGCTGCCAGGAACAACGGCATCGCCGCCGGGAAGGGCGAATACATAGTATCGCTCGACGCGGACGACATGCTTAAACCAACATTCCTCGAAAAGACCGTCGGCCTGCTGGAAAAGAACCCCTCCGTAGGCATCGCGTACACCTCGATGGAGCTTTGCGGGGATGTCGACGGACTTTCGTCCACCATCGTTACGTGCGAAGAGTACGACTTTACGACGCTGGCGGAAAGGAACATACTGCCGTCGTGCAACCTGTTCCGGAGGGAGGCGTGGATAAAGGCGGGTGGATACAAAAGGCTCATCGGGGCGGAGGATTGGGAGCTCTGGATATCCATGGGCGAGGCCGGGTATTACGGGAAGCTCGTTCCGGAGCCGCTATTCCTGCACAGGCTGCACGGTCGTTCCAAGTACTCGATAACGTCCCGGCGAAAAACCGACGTCTCGTTCGAGATCCGCAGGCTGCACATACGGCTCCACTACCCTGCGCTTTGCAGGTACAGCGAAGGACTTGCGGTTGCCGCCCTTTATATAAGGTGCTACATGAGGGACCCAGTGGCCCATTTTATTTTCAGGAAATTTCCCAGGCTGCATTCCGCTCTGCGAGGCACCCAGGAAACCGGGTTCAACAATAAACGAAGACAACCCATATGCCCAAGGTAAGCGTTATCATCCCGTGTTACAACTACGCAAATTACCTGCCGGACGCGGTGGGAAGCGTGCTGGCACAGAGCTACCGGGACATCGAGGTGATAATCGTGGACGACGGCTCCACGGACGACACCAGGGAGGTGGCCGGACGTCTGATAAGGGAGCACGGGGAAGGCAGGGTACGGCTCATCCGACAGGAAAACCAGGGCTTGTCCGCAGCCAGAAACAGTGGGATAAGGGCATCCAAAGGCGAATTTTCCCTCCCGCTCGATGCCGACGACATGCTGAAGCCGGATTACCTGGAACGGGTATTGCAGGCGGTTGGGGCTGACAAGTCTGTCGCGCTCACGTATACGTGGACAGAGCATTTCGGGGCGGACACTGCAAGAGAGCGTTGCGGCGAGTTCACGCTCAGAAACGTGATGCTGCGTTCGGGGCCGCCTTGCACAGCCCTTATACGCAAGTCCGCCTGGGAGCAAGTCGGCGGATACAAAACCGGGATGCGCTTCGGAGGCGAGGACTGGGAGTTCACATGCAGCCTGTACGAGGCGGGTTACAAGGGTGCGGTTGTGCCGGAGTACCTTTTCCTGTACCGCAAACACGGACATTCGATGTCCAGGACCGCATATGAAGCCGCCCTCGAAATAAGCAGTCAGGTCAAGCTCCTCCACCCGGCGCTTTTCGAGCCTTTCCTCTGCCGCATAAGCGTCCGGCTCGCGAAGGCCGTCATCCGGCTGAAATCATGGACAAGGGACCCCGTAACCAGGTACTTCTACATCAATTTCCCGAGGCTTCACGGCTTCTTCAGGGACATCAAATACTCCGGGATGGAATAGCCGGCTGGGGCATCGGCGGTACACAGCGAGGGCCACGTATTGCGAAAGCTTAAGGTCGGCATCTACGACTATTACCTGGACAGCTTTGGCGGAGGCGAGAAAGACGTATGCGTCATGGCCGGGTCGCT
>Ga0214472_10004588_pt1 | contig 14585 bp, 10 predicted proteins | sample RVTome_6_FD_207662 | JGI IMG/M metagenome (GOLD analysis project Ga0214472, IMG submission 207662) | Soil microbial communities from uranium-contaminated site in the Upper Colorado River Basin, Wyoming, United States - RVT140D175 | ecosystem: Environmental > Terrestrial > Soil > Contaminated >...
CGATTGTCGGGGTTCGGCAAGTCCTCGGACATCACCAGCCACTCGACGCCCCGCGCGAACCAGGCGTCGTACGCCCAGTTCGGCACCCAGCGGGCCGCCGGAGGGCCGCCGGCCTTGGCCATGACGGCGTTCGAGCGCCCCTGCGACTGGATCTGGCCGAGCGGATAGTCGCCGCCGGGCCCGCGCAGGTAGTAGTCGTTGATCGCCACGGTCTTTTGAAAGACCGTATCGTGGCGGGTCGGCATGAACCCGCCGAGCATCGTGGAAAGGTGGGCCATGTAGTTGCGCCCGACCAGCCCCGACGAGTTGGCGAGCCCGGCGGGATGCGCGCCGCCCGCCGAGCGCAGCAGCAGCGCGGCGGAGTTGACCGCGCCGCAGGAAACGACGAACAGCGGCGCCTCGACGCGCACCGGCTTGCCGTCGCGGCGGACCTCGGCGGCGACCACCTTGTCGCCGCGTCCGTTGCTGAGCAGGCGCTCCGCGTAGGCGTTGGTCCACAAGCTGACGTTATCGCGCCGCAGCGCCGGCGAGACCGCGCAGACGTCGGCGTCGCTCTTGGCGCGCACCCGGCACGGATACGAGTTGCAGGTGCTGCAGAGGATGCAGCCGTCGGCCTCGCCCGGGTGCAGCAGGCCCAGCGGCAGGTGGGACGGATGCAGGCCCAGCGCCCTCAGCCGCTCGACGATGACCGCGATACGCCCCTGGTGCGCGATCGGCGGGTGCGGGAACGGCGCGCGAGGCGGCTCGGTGGGGTCGGGACCCTCCTCGCCGTGCACGCTGTAGAGCCGCTCGGCGCGGTCGTAGTAGGGCGCCAGCGTCTCGTAGGTGATGGGCCACGCGGGGGATACGCCGCCCCGATGCCGCAGCTCGCCGAAGTCCTCGCGCCGCAGCCGGTACAGGACCGCCCCCCAGAACTTGGAGTTTCCGCCGACGCAGTAGTGCGTGTAGGGAAGGAACTCCTCGCCGCGCCCGTTGAGCCAGCGCTCCGCGGTGCGATAGCGCAGCTCGCCCCACACCGCCCGCGGGCTCCAGTTCTCCGGCTCCTGAGGGATGAAGTCGCCGCGCTCGAGGATCAGAAGGCGCGCCCCCGTCTCCGCCAGCGTGTGGGCAACGGTGCCGCCCCCCATGCCGCTGCCGATGATGACGACGTCGAAGCGCTCGGTCACGGGAGGGCGGGCTCCCGGTTCTCCACGCTCTCGTACACCGCATCCATGAGCCGGTGATCCTCGCGCGCCCGCTCCAGGCTCATCTCCGGCGCCTGCCCCTGCCGAATCGCCCCGGCGAAATCGCGGTACATGGCGCGATAGCCGCGAATGTCGCGGAAGCCCGGCAGGATGAATCGCCGCAACCCGGCGCCGCGCGCCACGATGAACGCGCCGTTGGACTCGAAGGTGATCACGCCCTCGCGGCCAAAGAGCTTGGAGAGGCGAAGCCCGCCCAGCAGCGACGGGATCTCGCGCGAATAGTAGAGCGCCCCCGCGGCGCCGTTGTCGTACTGGAAGGCGACCAGCATGCTCTTGCGCCGGGCGTCCCCCTGCAGCGGTCCACGCTCGGATCGCGGCGGCCGATAGCCGTGGATGGTGCGGATGCTGGGCCCGAGGCTGCCGGCCAGGTGCAGCCAGTGGATCCCCTCCTCGAAGAAGGCGTCGCCGCCCGCCATCTCCTCGTCGTTGCGCCAGTCGGATGCCGGCTTGGGCCGGTGCGCCACCGTCATGAAGTGCCCGAACACCAGCTCGCCGATCGCCCCGCCGGCCAGCAGGCGGCGGAGCTCGACGGCCAGCGGCTTGTAGTGGTCGTTCTCGCCGACGAGCACCACGCGGCCGGCCCGCTCGCGGGCCTCGATGACGGTCCGATAGTCGTCGAGCTGCGGAAAGGCCGGCTTCTCGACCAGGACGTGCTTGCCCATTTCGAGCGCCCGGAGGGTCAGCTCGAGGTGATAGCGGGGCGGCACCGCGACGACGACGGCGTCGACGGAGGGGTCGCCAAGCGCCTCGTCGTAGCTTCCGTAGTGCCCCGCACCGCCGTGGCGCCGCTGATACTCGGCCGCCCGCGCCCCATCGCGACTCGCGTAGCTGCGGACGAAGGCGCCCGGCATCTTGCGCAGGTGCCGGCTGTGTACCCGCGTGATGAACCCACAGCCGAGGAACGCGACGTGAACGGGCTTCGATCCGCCTCCCCTCACGTCCGCCATGTCGCTTGCCTCCTCGCCGGTGGAACTACTCGTGGGCCCCTGTCGTTGGAATTCTAAGGCAAACGGCGGCTTGCACCCCGCCTAATGCATATGTAACATATGCATATTCTGTGTATGCATGGGACGGCCGATGCGATGACCGCGAAGCGCGAGAACATCATTCCGGGGACGCTGAACGTGCTGATCCTGAAAGCCCTGAGCTGGGGCCCGCTGCACGGCTACGCGATCAGCAAGTGGATCCGGCGGACGACCGAGGAGGAGCTCCGTGTCGAGGAGGGAGTGCTCTACCCGGCGCTCCACCGGCTGGAGCGCGATCGGCTGCTGGAGTCGGAGTGGGGCATCAACGACACCGGCCGTCGCGCCAAGTTCTACTCGCTCACCGACCGCGGGCGGCGTATGCTCGACGCCGAGGTCGCCCGCTGGAAGCGATCCTCCGAAGCGGTGTCGCGCGTCGTCAACGCTCGCGAGGCCTGACCCTTGAGAATGCCAGGCTTCAGGCGCCTGTTCCGGTTGCCGCGCGACCGCCGGCGCGAGGTCGACGTTGAGCTCCGCTCCCACCTCGAGATGAAGGCCGCGGAGCTGCAGGGCGCCGGGCTCGGCCCCGATGCCGCCGAGCGGGAGGCGCACCGCTCGTTCGGCGACGTCGACTCGATCCGCCGCCAGTGCCACGGGATCCAGGCCGAACTCTCCACGGCCGGCCGAAGGATCGCCTTCTTCGACGCCCTCGCCCAGGATATCAGGTTCGCGCTTCGCGGGTTGCGCAAGAGCCCCGGCTTCAGCGCCCTGGCGATCGTCACGCTGGCGCTCGGCATTGGCGCCAACGCCGCCATCTTCAGCGTGGTCAACGGCTTGATGCTGCGTCCGCTGCCGGGGATCGCCGCGCCGCACCGCCTCGTCGATATCATCCAGGGCCGCGAGCGCGATGATTTCGTGTCGGTTTCCTACCCGATCTTCGAGCACCTGCGCAACAACAGCGAGACCCTGTCGGACATCGCGGCCTTCGACGTGGCTTCGATCGCGATCGGCGGCGAGGGCGTTCCCGACGTGTACTTCGGCCTGCAGGTCACCGGCAATTACTTTTCCGTGATCGGCGCCGTTCCCGAAGCAGGGCGGTTCTTCGCGCCGGAGGAGTCGTGGTACCCGCGCGTCGAGGACGCCGTCGTCATCAGCGACGATCTCTGGGAGCGTCGCTATGGCCGCGATCACGACGTTCTCGGCAAGACGCTGCTGATCAACGGCTATCCGGCGACGCTGATCGGCGTCGCGCCGCGCGGCTTCGGCGGCCACGTCGCGGCCGCCAAGATCGACGTCTACGTCCCCCTCGGGCTGCCGGCGCCGGAGCTGCACCGCGACAACCTGCAGCGGCCGCGCGACAGCGTGCTCGAGGTTCTCGGGCGCCTCGCCGACGGCGCCACGGCGGCGTCGGCAACCGCGGAGGTCCAGGCGTTGGCGAACGGTTTCATCCGCGCCGAGGAGGGGCCGGAGGCGAGCTATCCGCTGCGCGTCGTTCTCAACGGCGCCATCCCCGGCCCCGTCCGCGACGGCGCCGCCGCCTTTTTCCTGATCCTGACGGTCGTCGTCGGCCTCCTGCTTGTAATCACCTGCGTCAACGTCGCCAACATGCTGCTCGCGAAGGCCACCCAGCGCAGCCGGGAGGTCGCCGTGCGTCTGTCGATGGGGGCGAGCCGGGGGCGCCTCGTGCGGCAACTGCTCACCGAGTCGCTGCTGCTGGCGTCCCTCGCCGCCGCCGCCGGCGGGCTGCTGGCGGTGTGGATCTCCCGCCTGTTGATGGCCTTGCAGCCACCGGTCCTGCCGTTCCCCGGCATGCGCCTCGAGCTCGACTTCAGCCCCGACGCCCGCGTCCTCGCCTACGTGGTCACGGTCACGGGGATCACCACCTTGGCGTTCGGCCTGGTGCCGGCGTTGCGCGCCACGCGGCCCGATCTGGTGGCGGCGCTGAAGGACGCCGGCGCCGGCGGGGTCTCGCCCGGCTCGCGCCTGCGCAGCGTCCTGGTGGCGGGGCAGATGGCTACGACGATCGTCTTGCTGATCGGCGCCGGCCTGTTCCTGCAGGCCATACGCTCGGCGCAGACCATCGACACCGGCTTCGACGCGGCCAACGTGCACGTGGGGACCTTCGACCTCGGGCTCAACGGATACTCGCAGGCTGCTGCCAGCCGGTTCTTCGACGACCTGGTGGAGCGCGCTGCGTTGCTCGACGGCGTCGAGGCGGCATCGGTGGCCGGCAAGATGCCGCTCGCCGGGGCCTCCGGCAGCCCCATGTACGTCGACGGACACGTCCGTCCCGACGGCGGCGAAGAGTTCTCGTTGCACTACCAGAGCGTGTCGGCCGACTACTTCCGCGCCCTGCGCATCCCGCTGCACAGCGGGCGGACGTTCGCGGACCGCGACGATGCCGGCGCGCCCACGGTCGCCATCGTCAACCAGACGCTTGCCGAGCGCTTCTGGCCGGGGGAGCCGGCCGCCGGCAAGAGCTTCTCGCTCGGGCAGGGCCAGCCGGTCGAGGTGATCGGCGTCGTTGCCGATGCCAGATACCACGGCCTGGTCGAACCGACGCCGTACTTCGCCTACTTCTCGCACCGGCAGCGGCCACACAACGACATGGTCCTCCACCTGCGGGTGGAGCCGGAGGCGGCGATGGCGCCCATCTGGGAGGGCGTTGTGTCCATCGCCGGCGACCTCGATCCCGCGGTGCCGATGCTGGCGGCGGCGCCGTTGACCGAAGCCCTTGAGATCTTTTCGTTCCCGCAACGCCTTGCCGCCTGGATCACCGGGGTCATCGGCTTGTTCGGCTTGATCCTCGGCGCGATCGGGACCTACGGCGTCACCGCTTACTCGGTCTCTCGACGCTCTCGCGAGATCGGCGTGCGCATCGCCCTTGGCGCCTGTTTGACCGACGTGCGCGGCATGATGCTGCGACAAGGGCTGCGGGCCCCCGCGGCCGGCATGCTGATCGGCCTCGGGCTGGCGGCCGGGCTGACCCGGTTCCTGGGCGCCTTTCTCGTCGACGTCAGCCCCCTGGACGCCACGACCTTCGCCACCGTCGTCCTGCTGTTGGGGGCGGTGGCGGTGATCGCGACGCTGGCCCCGGCCCGGCGCGCCGCCCGCGTCGATCCGGTGGTGACCCTACGCTCCGAATGAAGGCGGCTTAGTGTTCCGTACCGTACATTCGATGATGTTTGCAGGTGTGTTGCGGGGGAGATCAAGGCGCGAGGCAGAGTCGATGTCGGAGCCATCGGCGACGACGAGCAACGCTCGGATCGCCCGCAACACGACCTGTGTTCATTGATTTGGGGTGGCGGAGGCGGACGTTTTCCGGCCCTTTCCCGCGTGCTAATTATCTAGCAATTGTGATAAGCTGCCTCGCTCAGCCACGCGACTCCCCGGTTGCAACGGAATGGTGCCGATCATGCAGACGCTCGCCCAAGATCTTCGCTACGCGCTTCGTAACCTCCGGCAGGCGCCGGGGTTCGCCGCCGTCGTGATTCTCACGCTCGCCCTCGGGATCGGCGCCAACAGCGCCATCTTCAGCGTCGTCAACGGCGTCGTTCTCAAGCCCCTCGAGTACCGCGACCCGGACGCGCTGTTGTTCATCAGCAGCAACTTCCCCGGAGAATCGTACGGCGAGCAGTTCTGGGTGTCGGCGCCGGAGTACCTGCAGTACCTCGAGCAGAGTGCGTCGTTTGCCGACATGGGGGTGTACACCACCGGCGAGGTCAGCCTGACGGGCACCGACACGCCCATCCGGGTGCCGGCGGGGTTCGCATCGGCGAGCCTGTTCACCACGCTCGGCGTGGAGGCGCACCGTGGCCGGATCTTCACCCCCGCGGAAGACCTGCCCGGCGGAGATTCGGCGACCCTGCTGTCGTACGAGCTGTGGATGGGCGCCTTCGGCGGCCATGAAGATCTCGTCGGCGACACGCTGCTTGTGAACGGCGCGCCGAGCACGGTGGTCGGCATCATGCCGCCGCGCTTCGACGTCGGTGACAACGGCGTGCAGGTGTGGCGCCCGCTGCAGATCGACCCGGAAAACCCCGGCAACCAATTCTCCCACTTCTTGTACGGCATCGGACGGCTGCGCGACGGCACGACGCCGCAGCAGGCGCAGGCCGAGCTCGACGTGCTGGTCGCCGGCTGGCGGGAGACCTACCCCGACGCCCACATCCGGCCCAACGGCCATGAGATCCAGTTCGAGCCCCTGCGGACACAGGTCATCGGCGAGGTGCGCCCGGCGCTGCTGACGTTGCTGGGGGCGGTTGGCTTCGTGCTGCTGATCGCCTGCGCCAACGTCGCCAACCTGTTGCTGGCGCGGGCCGAATCACGGCACAAAGAGATCGGCGTGCGCACGGCGCTCGGCGCCGGCCGGGGCCGGCTGCTGCGGCAGTTCGTGACCGAGAGCACCCTGCTGGCACTGCTCGGCGGTGTCGTCGGGCTGGCGGCGGGCAGGTGGGCCGTCGGCCTGCTGCTCGCCACCAACGCCGGGAGCATTCCGCGCCTCAACGAGATCGGCCTGGATCTGCCGGTCCTGGGGTTCACGCTCGCCGTGTCGCTGGCCACCGGATTGCTGTTCGGGCTTGCGCCGCTGCTTCATCTGACCGGCACCAACCTGACGACCTCCTTGCGCGAAGGCCGGGCCACCGCCGGCTCGGCGCGCCATCAGCTCCGCCAGCTCCTCGTGGTGTCGGAGATCGCCCTGGCCGTGGTGCTGGTGGTGGGCGCCGGGCTGATGCTGCGCAGCTTCGCGACGCTGCAAAGCGTCGATCCGGGCTTCGATCACGACGGCCTGCTGACCTTCCGGCTGTTTCTCCCCGCCGCCGCCTACGCGAGTCCTCCCGAGCAGATGACCTTCTATCGGGAGCTCAAGGCGCGGCTGCTCGAGATCCCGGGCGTCGAGTCGGCGACGCTGATGAGCGGCCTGCCTCCGATCCGGCGGCTCAACGCCAACACAATGCAGTTCGAGGGCATTCAGTTCAGCGACGAGGGGCCGCCGTCGGAGGTCGACTATTTCCAGGCCGTGATGGACGACTACCTGTCGACAATGCGGATCCCGCTGCTCGAGGGCCGCATGCTGGCGGCCGGCGACGGCGATGCGGCGATGCCGGCGGTGGTGGTGAACGAGACCATGGCGGACCTCTACTGGCCGGAAGGAGCGATCGGACGCCGCATCCGCCAGGGCGGCAACGCGCCGTGGATGACGGTCGTCGGCGTGGTCGACGACGTCAAGAACGGCGGCATGGACCAGGCGGCCGGCACCGAGCTCTACTTCTACGCCCCGCAGAGCGCCGCCATGGGCTTCGGGCAGTCGACGATGAACGTCGTCTTGCGGACCAGCCTCGATCCGAGCTCGCTGAGCGAGACGGCGCGCCGCACCGTCTGGTCGCTCGACCCGTCGTTGCCGCTGACCAGCCTGCAGACGATGGAAGACGCCGTGTTCGGCTCGCTGGCGCGGCCCCGGTTCCTGACCTTGCTGCTCGGGGTGTTCGGCAGCCTGGCGCTGGCGCTGGCGGCGGTGGGGACCTACGGCGTCATGTCGTACTTCGTCGCCGAGCGCCGCCGCGAGATGGGCATTCGCATGGCGCTGGGCGCGGAATCGGGCGGCGTGCTGCTGCTGGTGCTCGTCCAAAGCTTCAAGATCGCCGGCCTCGGCCTGGTGGTCGGCGTCGGCGCGGCGCTGGGGTTGACCCGCTTCGTCGAGTCCTGGCTGTTCGGGGTCTCGGCGTTCGACGCGCCGACGTTCGTCGCCGTCCCGTTGGTCCTGGCGCTGGTCGCCGGCGCCGCCTGCCTGGTACCGGCCGTGCGCGCCACGCGCGTCGACCCAATCGTCGTGCTGAAGGCCGAGTAGGACAGGCGAAGACGATCGTCACACCGGGGTCAGCGCTTCCCGGACCCTTGGCGCGGCGCCAGGCGGTCGCGCACGCGCTCGCGGGTCTCGTCGATGGCCGCCCGCACCCTTGCCAGCCAGGCGCGCGCCCAGGCGAACTCGAGGGCGAGGATCGCCAGCCCCAACGGGATCACGACGATCGCCGGCCCGGGTAGCACCAACATCACGACGCCGATCAGCAGCACGGTGGAGCCGACGATCAGAATGACGACCCGCCGGGCCTGGCGATAGGTCACCGTGGCGAGATGGGCGAGCTCGTCGGCGAGCGGCGAAACCAGCGGCGCCGTGTCGCGGTGGGAGGCGACCACCGACGCCAACACGCCCCCCGTCAGGATCGCCACGATGATCGCCAGCGACACCGGGTTGGGTATCGGGTAGTGATGCGAGAGCAGCATCTTGACGCCCACATAGGCGAGCAGAAGCACCAGGCTCATCTTCAGGTAGCGGAAGCGATCCATCAGCCCGGCGAGGGCGAAGTACAGCGAGCGCAGGCCCAGGATGGCGAAGACGTTGGAGGTGAACACCAGAAACGGGTCGCGGGTGATCGCGAAGATCGCCGGGATCGAGTCGACGGCGAACATCACATCGCTGGTCTCGACCAGGATGAGAGCCAAGAACAGCGGTGTTGCGGCGCGACCACCGTTCCAAGCGACGAAGAAGCGCCCCTCGTGAAACTCGCTGCTCACCGGGACCACGCGCCGCGTCAGCCGGATCGCCAGGTTGTTCTCGGGGTCGATGTTGTCGTGCCGCAACACCAGCATCTTGATGGCCGAAGCAATCAGCAAGACGCCGAACACGTAGACGATCCAGTCGAATCGCTCGATCAGGACGGCGCCGATCGCGATCATCGCGCCGCGCAAGCCGACGGCGCCGAGCACGCCCCAGAACAGCAGGCGGTGCTGCTGAGCCAGCGGCACCCGGAAGTAGGCCAGGATCATGGCGATGACGAAGATGTTGTCGATCGACAGCGACTTCTCCGTCAGGTAGCCGGTGAAGAACTGGACCGCCGCCTCGCCGCCGGTCAGGTGCGCCGTCGATATGCCCAGCCACGCCGGCGTGTTGTCGTCATAGAGAAAATAGACGAGGCCGTTGAAGGCGAGCGCCAGCGCCACCCAGAAAGCGGTCCAGGCCAGCGCTTGCGGCAAGCTGACCACGTGCGCCCGCCGATGGAACACGCCGAGGTCGAGGAGCACGAGGGCGCCGACGAACAACAGGAAGGCCAACCACAGCCAGACAGGCATCAGGCGCTCGATTCTGTCACGCCGCCTGCCGGCCCGGGGCGCCGCCCTCGAGCCGCGTCACCACCACCGCGACCGCCAGGTCGCCGCAGACGTTCACGCAGGTGCGGGACATATCGAGGATACGGTCGACGCCGAGGATGATGGCGATCGACGCCGGCGGTACGCCGACAGTGCCGAGCACGATCATCATCAGGGGCAGCGACCCCCCGGGCACGCCGGCCGAGCCGACCGCGGTGAGGACCGCCAGGATGAGCACGACCACTTGCTGGCCGAGGCCGAGCTCGATGCCGAACACCTGGGCGAGAAACAAGACGGTGACGCCTTCATAGAGGGCGGTGCCGTTCATGTTCATGGTCGCCCCCAGCGGCAGGACGAAGCCGGCGATCTCGGCGGGAACGCCGAGCTGGCGCTCGGCGACCGCGATGTTGGTCGGCAGCGTGGCGTTGCTGGAGCTGGTCGAGAAAGCCGTCACCAGGCTGGCGCGGGCACGCCACCAGAAGCGGCGTGGTGAGAAGCCGCCGAGGATGCGCACCAGACCGCTGAGGCCGATGGCGGCGTGCAGGAACAGGCCCGACAGCACGACCGCGACGTAGATGGCGAGCTGGCCGAGCAGGTGCCACCCGAAACGGGCGGTGACCGCGAAGACGAGGCCGAAGACACCGTACGGCGCCAGTCGCATTACGAGACCGATGATCACCAGGATCGCCTCGTTGACGCCCTCCAGAAAGTCGAGCAGCTGTTGCCTGCTGCCGGCAGCCACCCGGGTCAAGGCCGCCCCGAACGCAATCGAGAAGAAGATCACCGCCAGCATGTCCATCTCGGCGGCTGCCTGCACGGGGTTGACGGGCACGATCTCAAGGAACATGTCGACGCCGAACCCGGACCGCTCCGGCGGCATGAGCGCCTCGGCCCGGGTGCCGTAGCTGGCGACGAGCTGGCGCCGCACCGCGTCGTCGAGGCCACGCCCCGGTTGGACCACGTTGACCAGTGCCAGCCCGATCGCGGCCGACGTCAGCGTCGAGAGCAGGAAGAGACCGATCGTGCGGGCGCCCAGCCGCCCGAGCTTGCCGAGCTCGCCGACCCCGCCGGCGGCCACCGTCAGCGACGCGAACACCAGCGGCACCACGGTCATCAGCAGCAGCCGCAGGAACAGCTGGCCAATGGGGACAGCGAGGTTTTCGGCGATCCAAAGGACCCAGGCGGCGCCTGGAAACAGCAGGTTCGCGGCGATGCCGCTGGCGGCCCCGGCCAGCAGGCCGAGAGCGATCTTGGTGTGCTGCTTCATGGCCGGGCGCGTCGACGCGCCCGAGCCGCCGGCGCCGGACCCGACTGCGCCCGGCGCCGCGCCGTCACGCGGGCCTCCCAGTGGAGGACGATCGGATTGGCGATGAAAACCGTTGAGTAGGTGCCGGCGATCACGCCGACCAGCATCGCGAAGGCGAAGTCGTTGATCATCGGCCCGCCGAAGAAGAACAGGGCCGCGACCACCATCAACGTGGTGGCAGAGGTGAGGATCGTGCGCGACAAGGTCTGGTTGACGCTCACGTTGATCCGCTCGTAGAAGGAAGCGCCGCGCAGCGCCTGATTGTTCTCGCGGATGCGGTCGAAGATGACCACAGTGTCGTTGAGCGAGTAGCCGACGATGGTCAGCAGGGCGGCAATGACCGGCAGGTTCATCTCGCGGTCGGCCAGCGAGAAGGCCCCCAATGTCACCAGCACGTCGTGGCCGAGCGCGATGACGGCGGCGACACCGTATTTCATCTCGAATCGGTAGGAGATGTAGGCCAGCATTCCGGCGAGCGAGAACACCATCGCCTGTGCCGCCTGGCGGCGCAGGTCCTGGCCGACCTGGGGGCCGACCCACTCGGAGCCGACGATCGTGTAACCGCCGATGCGGTCGAGCGCCGCGGCGACCTCCTCGGTGATCTCGCTGCTGTCCGTTGTCCCGACCAGCGGCGTGCGGATCAGCGCCTCGTCGGCGTCGTCGAGCTGTTGCACCTGGGACGAGCCGAGACCGCCGTCGGTCAGGACGGCGCGTAGCTCCCCCGGGTCGAGCGGCTCCGCGAAGCGAACGATGATCTGCGAGCCGCCGGCGAAGTCGATCCCCATCCGCAAGCCGCCCTTCAGTACCATGGAGGTCGCGCCGGCGGCGATGACGAGCAGCGAGAGCACGGTGGCGTGCCAACGCAGTGACAGAAAATCGATCCTTGTGTTGCGAAAGAGTCGCATGAGTAGTGGGGGCGTCCGCCGACGCAGCATCACACCGAAGTCAGGCGAGAAGGCGTCGGGGGCGATCAGGTGAGGTCGGCGGCCGGGAAGAGGTCCTTCGAGATACCGCCAGCGGGCGCTCGGCACGAACACGTCCGGTCATCAAGCCCGGAGCGATGTCGGTGATTCGGCGAAACGCTTTCCAAGCGCCCGACGAACAGATTGTACCAAGCGGCCCGGCGGCCGGATACCTGGCCAGAGACCCGCCCTGGTTACGCACCGGCAAGACGCCCGCTGAACCTCAGCGCATCTGGTCGCCGCAACGCCGGCAAGCGTCCCGCGTATACTCCGAAAAGTCACCGAGATCGATCGGCCGCTCGCCGTGGCTCCTCGGGCAATCGCCCCAGCAGACGCAACAAGCCGTCGAGAATCGTGAGCGGATGCGGCGGGCAACCGGGGATGAACAAGTCCACGGGGACCACGGCCGCCGCGCCGTCGCAGACTTCCGGGTGACCGACGAACGGACCACCGGCTATCGCGCAGGCGCCGACGGCGATCACGATCTTCGGCTGCGGCACGGCGGCGTAGGTCTTTTCGAGCGCCCCCCGCATGTTCTGGGAGACCGGTCCGGTGATCAGCAGGCCGTCGGCGTGACGCGGCGAGGCGACGAACTGGATGCCGAAGCGCCCGATATCCCAGCCGATCGTTCCCAGCACGCTCGTATCGGCTTCGCAGGCGTTGCACCCGCCGGCGCTGACCTCGCGGAGCCGCAGGGACCGGCCGAACAGCCGCCGCAGTCGCTCGTCGAGCTCGCCGGCGAGACGCACTTCCTCGGCCCCCGGGCTTCCCAGAATGAGGTCTTCGCGGCGGCGGCTCGCCAGCCGATGGTCGTTCGTCTGTGTGATGGCGCCCGTCGGACAGATCTCGACGCAGGCGGCGCAAAAGATGCAACGACCGACGTCGAGAGCCACCGCATCGTTCGCCCCCACCGTGATGGCCTCGGTCGGGCAGACGGACACACAGGCGGCGCAGCCGTCGCTGCACTTGCTGCCGTCGACGCGCAACGCGCCACCGTGGCGCTCGGGCAGGGCCGGCGCCGGACCATCCGGGTAGGCCACGGTCTGGCGGCCGCTCAGCAGCCGGTAGGAGACTGTTTCCAGCGCGAACATGGTCATAGATCGAAGCCGCAATAGGAAAGATTGAAGCTCTTGTTGCACAGCGGAAAATCGGAGATGGCCTGACCGCGCAGCGCCAGGGCAAGCCCGATCCAGTTGTGGAACGATGGGTCGATGATCTTGTAGCGCCTGAAGCTGCCCTCGGCATCCGTCAGGGCGACGTGGCAAACCTCGCCGCGCCACCCCTCGACGAGCGCAATCGCGAGCGCGTCGGCGGCGGGACGATCTGTTTCGGCCCGCACCCCGCCTGCGGGCGGCGCCACGAGCTGGTGGGTGAGAAGCTCGCCGGAGCGCCGGCTCTCCAGCCACCGCACGCGGGCGCGGGCGAAGACATCTCCATCAGGCCACACCGAGACCGCGACCGGGGCAAATCGATGCCAGCCGGCCGGATGGTCGAACCGTACATCACGCGGCAGGCTGGAGGCGCGCGCGGCCGGACCCACCAGCCCCATCTCCGTGGCTTGTGCGGACGACAGCGGGCCGGTGCCCTCGAAGCGTGCTCTCACCGAGCTCGCGCTCCAGAGCCAAACCGAAGCCCTGTCCAGCTCGGCGAGCGCGGCGCGCAGCGCTTCGCTCATTCGCGCAGTGCGCGCCGGCTCCAGGTCGTAATGACAGCCTCCTGGACGTACGAGGCCGCGTCCGAATCGATTGCCGCACATCAGCGCCGTGAGGTTCAGAAAGTCACCGCGAACCTTCCCGCATGCGGCGGCGGTGGGCAGGAACGCGACGTCGCTGGCGAGTGCGCCCAGGTCGCCCGCGTGGTTGGCGAGACGCTCGAGCTCCAAGGCGATCGCACGAATCCACTGGGCGCGCAACGGCGCTTCCGTTCCGGCGAGCGCTTCGATCAACATCGCGTAAGCGGTGGCATGAGCGATGCTCGTGTCGCCGGCAGCCGTTTCGATCTGATGTCTCGTGGCGCGATGCGGCCCGCCGAGGAGGGCCCTCTCGACGCCGCGATGCTGATAGCCGAGGGCGATCTCGAGGTGCAGCACTTCCTCGCCGTGGCACTGGAATCGGAAATGGCCCGGCTCGATGACGCCGGCATGCACGGGCCCGACGGCGACCTCGTGGATCTCGCCGCCCTCGACGCGAAAGAACTCGCGCGCCTCCGCGGGGCCGTGGTTGAACCGCACGGGCTTCAACCACGGATGTCCGTCGGGGACGAGCCCGTGTTGTTCCCATACTTCGCGCTCGAACAAGTGCGCTTGCGGGCTGCGCAGGGTCAGCGACGGGTATGAATGCAGCAGGGGTTCGCTGCGCGCCGCGGCCAGCGTCTTGTCGGCATCCACGGCAACCACCGCGACCAGCCGCGTCCTACTACCCTCCGGCACGCCGAACCATGCACACAGTCGCCCTCCACGGGCGAGCTTCCCTGCCGTGACGTCGACGAGCTCTTCTCCGGACCACTCCGGCATCTGCCTCCAAGGAAGGCTCGTACCGTTGCGAAGCGACGCGAATTCTGACGATGGGTTCACGGGGTGATCGCGAGGAATTGCGCGGCGGCGCTCCACGAGTCGCGGAGCACCGACGGCGTGGACAGGCCGAGCCAGAGGAGGAGCGCCAAGCATACGAGTGGCGGGATGATGATTCCCGGGGTCTCACGAAACTTGTTGCCCAACGACCGAGCGCCGGCGCGTGGCCTCCCGTCGACGATCGCGAACACCAGACGGGTGAGCCCGAGAAACGCCAACAAGAGGGAACCCAGGAACACCGCCGCGATCACCTCATGATGTCCCTCCAACGAGGCCCGCAATATCGCTACGACGCTGAAAAACGGCCCGAACGGTGGCAAGGCCGTTATCGCCAGCGTGCCGGCAACGAACATCCTCGTCGATACGGGCGTGCGCCACGTCATGCCTGCCACCTCA
>Ga0214472_10004589_pt1 | contig 14580 bp, 15 predicted proteins | sample RVTome_6_FD_207662 | JGI IMG/M metagenome (GOLD analysis project Ga0214472, IMG submission 207662) | Soil microbial communities from uranium-contaminated site in the Upper Colorado River Basin, Wyoming, United States - RVT140D175 | ecosystem: Environmental > Terrestrial > Soil > Contaminated >...
CCCAAGTCCGATCCTATCTGTGGGCCACCCAACGCCGACCGGGAATCGTCAAGAACTACTTCAAACAGAAAGACGTCGCCTATGCCGCAGCATAGAACTGTTCAATACTTACCGCTCCCGGTAGTAACATATGCGAGGATGGTTTGAATGGGTCGATAACCGGAATGCAAGTGACTTTTGTCCGTACCCTGACGATTTCGGGTTCCAACTTTGATCAGATAATGACCTACAGTATTGACGGGTCGGTGATGTCGGACGGGACGATCGAAGGAACTTTCTCAGGGTTTTTCTCGCATCATTCGGAGAATCCTTGTAGTATGCGTGAGCAAGTCGGCCCCGCAGGTACGGGGACGGTGCACATGGCGATCAGCCCGGGATCTTAGACTCAGCGCCCGGCCCTGCGGCGTGCCCGCCGACGGCACCGTCTTCGTGCCACCCACGAACGACGCGCACCCGGCCACGTCGAACAGCGGCGCGCCGTTCGGTGACACCTCCACATCCAGCGAGTTGAGCCAGCGTCGCGCCATGTCAGCTTCCGATCACAGTTGCTCCTCATCCACCTGCTTGGCGTGAATCCGCAGCATCTTTCCGTGCGGATCACTGGGCCGGTAGTGGCCCGCTCCGCCCAAGTCGAGCACCTCGAAGACCAGCAGCTTGGTTGCGCTCGGCACGCGAATCCGATCACCGACCTGCGGCTTGACCGGCGCTCCGGCGAGAACCAGCGCCTCCGCTGATACGATGAAGTCCGTCGCCTTGGCCTGCACGATCACGCCGGCCTCGTCGGCGACCTCGTAGGTCGTGGACCCCAGCGTGGCGGCGATCTCGACCGAATCGACACCCCGCTGATACGTCACCGTGCGGGACAGATGCGCCTGCCGCCGCGCGTCCAGCCACGCAGTGCCTTGTTCGAGCAGGTCCATCGTTAGTCCGTAGTCTGTAGACTGTAGTCTGTAGGTCAGTGTCCGCGACGAGGATCGCTCTTCCTGCGCCTACGGACTACAGCCTACGGTCTACAGCCTCTTCCTCACTGCATCATGCGGATGCGCACCGTCGTCTCGCCGACAGCCGCGTCGCGGACGCACTTGCCAATCAGCCCGTCGGCCGGCACCGTGACCGCTTGCAGCGCATTGAGGTCCCAGTGACAGGTCGTCCCGAACGGGATCGCCTGGGCCGTCGCCTTCGGAAAATCGAAGACCCCAGTCACCCCCAAGGGGCCGAGCGTGTTGGCGAGGATGGGCGCCTTGGCCACGCCGACCAGGTCGCCCCGAATGTAGACCTCGCCCGCCGGTAAGTCGACATCGGGCACGCAGTCGATCGTGTGACCCTCTTGTACAAACTTTGCGAGTGCCATTGTTCGTCACTCCTTCTGCTCGAATCGTCGAGCCGATGATTCGTCCACGGCGGCTACGCCGCTTACGCCTCGCCCTTGCTCTTCACGCCGCCGCGCGGCTCCTGAAGCGCCACGCCGAAATCGTGGTAGCCGCGCATCTGCACGCCCAGCACGTGGAAGTCCGCCTCGGCGGATTCGATCGTGGGCGACTCCTGTCCGTTCAGGAACGCGACCTCGATCACCGGCAAGTCGGTCGGATCGGCCAGCAGATACCACGCCTTGTCGGAGAAGCCCGTGTACTGCGTGTTGGACAGGTAGCGGCTGACCTCGACGCGGAACTTGCCGGCGTGCGGGTTGGCCACGGGGTACTTGGTCGAGGCCGTCGTGTCGCGGATCTCCAGCGACTTGAACAGCATCGTGCCCATCGCCGAGAGCGCCGTGGGCACGAGGATGACCTGCGGCATGATGCCGATCGGCTTGCTGTCCGGGTCAACCTGGTTGAGGAACGCGACCTCGGCCTTGGTCAGGCCGTCGATGCTCAGCACCGTGTCCGCGCCCGTCAGGTAGTTGTTGTTGCCGGCGACGAAGAACGCGGCGTTGTTCATGAACGTGGACCAGAAGACATCGTTGATCTTCAGGCCCGATCCGCGGCCGAGCTTGCGCGGCACCGTCGTAATCGCGCCGAGGTCGTCGTTGATGATGTCCCGGCGGTCGATGGACAGCAGCAGGCCGTACGTGTCCGCCTTGTTCGTGTACGCCAGTTCGCCGAGGGTCCCGTGTTTGAGTTCGCCGCCCGGGGCGACCTTCTCATACTGGTCCTTGCCGACCAGCCGGTAGCTGGTGACGGTCTTGAAGTCCGACACGTTCCGGACGGACGTGATGTTCCGCCAGGTCCGCTCGACGCTGAAGAACCCTTCCAGCAGGAACTTGTTGGCGACGTTGGACAGAATCCCGCCAATGTCGATGGTTGAAAACGCGGCCTGAATGTTCTGGCCGAAGGCGAATCGCAGCACCGACCGGCTGTCGCGGAAGTTGCGGCCCGTGTAGCCGTTGGCCCAGGCGGCTTCGAGCAGCAACTCCTGCAATCCGATGCCGCCCCGGAAGCGCTTCGACGCCGCTTCGAGGGTCTTTTCGTCGAAGAGCTCCTCGACCTTGGCAGACTTCCCAGTGAGCATGCAGGCCGCTTCGAGGACCTGGCCGCCCATTGCGTTCTCGACGGCGTGGATGGCCGGCGCCTTGGGCCGCGAGGCGCGGAGCTTCTCCAGCTCGCACTTCTCCTCGGTCCATCCCTCGGCGATGGCCTTCTCCTCGATCTCCGAGAACTTGCCCGCGCAGATGCGGCGGATGGCGCCGATGCGCTTCGTCTCGGCCAGAGCCTGGGCGCGCAGCTCGCCCACCGGATTGACCTGGGTATCCGGCGATCCGGCGGACGGGTTGGCCTCCGTGCCGTTCCCGTCCGCCTGCGTTTCGCGCGTCGGCTCCGGGGTCGTCTCGTCGGTCTCCGTGACCTGCGTATCGTCTGTCTGATTCATAACGACGTTCTCCTGCTGTTTAGCCGCGATGGTCGCGGTGGTGTTCGCGTCAGCGCCGAGGTCGACGAAGCTGATCTCGCCCAGCACCGTGCGCCGGGCCACGTAAAGCGGACCCTCGAACGTCCTGCCGTTGACAGTCGTGCTCTTGCCGTTGCGGATGAACTCGGCCTGGGCGACCTGAGCGCCGATCGACGCCTGCCACGGAAAGCCGCGCTTGCCGCTGGCGACGACCTCGCGGGCCGCACCGGTGTCGCGCGAAACGATCCCCTCGGCGATCAGCCGTCCTGCGTCCACCGCGATTCGCTCGGTGTGCCCCACGCCGGCGTACATGCTGTGGCCGAATCGAACCGGCCGGCGCTGCGATGGAATCGCGAGTCCGTCGAGGTCGACCACGACCGGGAACCGCCACCCGTCGATGTGCATTGCCTCCCCGGTGTAAGCGATCATCGTGAATCGCGGGATGACCTGTTCGTCGCCTTCGGCAGCGAGCGCCACCAGCGAGATGTTGCCCGGCATGCAGCGCAGCTCGATCCGATCGGGAACCGGCTGGCCCGCTTCTGCGTTCGTTCTCTCGCGGACAGGCGGGTCAGGCGACTTGACGCGCGTCTGCGTTTTCCGTGACATCGTCGTCGTCCTCCGTGTCGTCTTCATTGTCCGGCGGCGCAGCGGGCGCCGTCGGCGTCGTCGTCAAACCCAGCTCGCGCATCAGCGCGACTTCGCGGGCCCGCTGGCGAAGCTCGCTTTCCCAGTCAAGGCCGGCCTTCGCGTACTCCGCTGCCAAGGTCGTCGTGTTGCTTTGGAGTCGCGTCGATTGCGCGTTCGCTTCCTTCGCCGGATCGACGTGCTCGAATCCATCCCAGAACCACTGGTGCGGAAACTCGGCGTCGAGTGTGCGTACGGACTGAGGTAGGTAACCTTCAATCAGCACCGCCTCGTCGATCCATGCCTTGAGGATGCGGTCGAGAACGACGTCGGCGAGGTAGGCCTGGTCGATGCGAATGGCCTTGAAAAACGCTTGATGATCGAGGCGCCCCGAGGCGTAGTTGTAGCCCGACGAGTTACCCGCCGCGATGTTGAACGGCATGTTCAGGCAGCGGGCGATTTCGTTGATCACCTCGTGCTTGAAGTCGCCATAAACGGTCGTCGGCTGCTCGGCCTTGACCTGACTGATCTTCCAGCCGAAGGGCATCGTCATCCACGTGCCCCGGTCCATCTCGACCGTGTCCATCGGCTCGACTTGGCTCGACTCCGCATCCGCCGCCGCGTCGGTGTAGATCACGCCGCTGGGCAGCGCGGCTTGTTCAGCAGCGCCCAGCACGGCCAGTGTGTAGCGACGCAGCATGGCGAAGAGAGACAGCGACGAGGTGACTTCGGGGATGCCCCGACTCTGACCCGGGCGCTCGGTGCGAAACAGGTGAATGACGGACTCGAAGGGCATGATGTCGAACTCGATGCCGCCGGATCGCGGCACCGTGTTGTCCCCCGGATGCTGGCGAAGCACGTAATACGCGACCGGATTGCCGAACTCGTCGAACGCGATGCCGTCGACGGCCTTCAGGTCGCCGCGCGGCACCGGCCAGGGCGTGGCGACCTGATCCGCTTCCATCGGCCGCACGTCGAGTTGCACCGGCGCATCGATGCGCGGGTTCGTCGCCAGCAGCGCGAAGACCTCGCCCGATTCGCACTGGGCGATCCGCATGGTTCGCAGCTTGTGAGCCAGACCGACCGCCTTGCCCCAACGGGCGAACTCCTTCTCAATGACGCGGTTGGCCTCCGGGTCCTCGGTCAACATCTGCAAGCACGGCCCCGTGCCGACGACATAGTTAGCGAGCGTCAGGACGATCCCCTTGGCGTAACTGTTGTTGGCGACCTCGTAGCGGGCCCGGCTGCGCAGGATTCGCCGCACATCCGCGCCGATCGCCGCGTTGGCCGACAGGTGATCGGCGTTCGCCCAGTGCCGGCGGTTTTCGTGCGTCGTCTGGGCCGCGTCGTACTTGCCGCGCACAACGAGTACGCGGCCAGGCATCTCCGCCTTGGCGGCCATCGCCTTCCGCGAACCGAACTGCCGCAGCCACTTCAGCACGTTTACACCGCTCCCGGCGGGACCACCTTCGTCATGCGCACGCCAAGGCCCTTCTTGGCCGCCTCTTTCGACGACAGATACCGATCCGCCTCGATCTGGTCCTTCAGGTCGTGCTGCTCGACGGTGACCGAGTCGGCCTGGGCCCGCTTCGGCCCGGCGGCGTTGTCGCGGATGTTCTGTTCGAGGTCCTCAGCCATCGTGTCCTCACACCCATCTACATCTGCGGCACCAGACCAACTGTCGCAGGCCGGCTCCGGATTGCGGGAGCCCTTGACACGCGGCGGCGGGCGTAGCCCGCGGATCGCTACGCGATCCGTCCCGCAAGGCGGGACGCCGCGTGTCAAGGGCAACCTCCGGGCCATGCACCCGGCACGCTCCCGTTGCGCCACCCCGCCGCCATGCCGGACGCTCCTGGAGGCGAGGCCAAACGAAAAGGCCGCACGGGGGTATGGCCCCATACGGCCTGTTTGCTCGCGTGAGAGCCGGCGGGGATCAGCCGCCGACCGCTCGCCTCCGGGAAGACCCGGCCTGGTTGTCTACCTGAAACTTACGCTCGTCGGCGCCTGTTTGCAACAGCAGATGGCCTGCGGAGTACAGATTGTTCCACATATGGAACGTTGATAAGCGCCATTGGGTCACGCCTGCTCCTCCGCTGGTTCGCCGGGCTGTCACGGTGCCGCTACCAGCTCGGGTTCACGGGCACACGTTAAGCGGAACATACACTGTCTGCTCAATGGAATCTCGATACCCTGCGGCATTGCGCGCTCGAATGAAATACCGGTAGGTTCTCCCGGCTACGACGTTGATCTCGTTTTGGTAGTCTGTGCAACATGTGATTCCACCGTCGTAGAAACTTCCATCCCGGTACACGTCATAGGAAGTCGCCCCGAACGAATCCGTCCAATCAAGGTAGACTGCTGGCGTGTTTGGGGGAGGACTCGTGTCGCAGTACGCGGTGACATCGAGAGACAGCGGTCCGGGTGGGCACGGATTCGGGCTGCACGACAGCCCGGCCGACCACGTTCCCCCCGAACAGGCTGCCTGGGTCGTATTCCCTATGCATTGTCCGCTGACGCAGCACGCCCCTGTTGGACATGTTCCCGCATTCTGGCAACACCCATTGCTGCAGGTGTCCGTAGTGCATGGGTCGCCATCGTTGCACTGGCTGTTCGAAGTGCACTCAGGCGCATACTGGCAGCAACCGTTGCTGCACGTGTCCTGCGTGCACGAATTGCCGTCATTGCACTGGCTGTTGGAGGTACATTGAAGCGTGTTGACGCAGAAGCCGTTGCTGCACGTGTCCGTCGTGCAGGCGTTGCCATCGTTGCACTCCGAGTTGGTCGTGCACGCAACGCAAACGCCGTTCACGCAGGATTGCCCCGCCGGGCATGTCATCTGGGTGTTCTGGCACGTGCCGTTGCTGCACGTGTCCGTCGTGCAGGCGTTGCCATCGTTGCACTCCGAGTTGGTCGTGCAGCCGGTCGGCGGTGGTGTCCCGCCGGCACGCTGCAGATAGTCCTCAACCGACCACCCTCTACGCCCGTCGTCCCACAGTATCTGCCACCATATGTACATGTGGGCACTCGGCGGACTACAATAGGAACACGTTCCTAACGAGGCGACCGTTGGACCATCTACGATCGAGCCGCCCGATCCAGCGATAGCCGTTCCAACACCGGGGCCACCCGGCGTGCTCCTCACCGCAACATCGTCCGCTGCCTGTACTTGTTGTCCCGTGCGCTGAATAACGCCCGGATCTATTGCGGAGGCCGCATCGCGTGCCTCGGGCAAGTACCCAGTGTAATCAGCGTTTCCAAATGAGCACCACGGGCACCAATTACTCCCACCTCCTGAAATCTCGAAAGCAGCCCGAGCATTGTACGATGGGTCACCAAGAAGACGATCGCGATCATATTGGGGATGAATGTCTACGTTGATTTGCCACAGACCGGTATCTGCGGGATCGACGTGCCCGATCGCGTTCGGAACGAATTCGGACTCTGCCCACGCAACCGCAATTGCGTTTATTAGTCCCGCGCTCCGGAAACCTGCCTCATACGCGATATCAGCAATCTCGTGAACGGGCAATGGCCGCGCCGGCGGAGGCTCTACTTCGGGCTGCTCGGGCAACGCGATTGCGCGGTACACCTCCTCGTCAACGAAGTCTATGATGGTGCTGGCGCCGGTTCGAACGACAATCCCATGCATCGGAACCGGCCGGAAACCCCCCGCACTCGCGGTCGGACCATTTCGAATGTGGAAGTGAAGATGAGGCCCAGTCGACCAGCCTGTGTTTCCGGATCGACCGATGACCTCCCCGGTCTCCACAAAGTTTCCGATTTCGACCAACCGCGACGTTAGGTGCAGGTACGATGAGTACCAGCCCGAGTTCGTTCCATCGTGCCTGATCTTGACATAAATACCCGCCTGCTGCACAGGGCTGAGTCCACGACCGTCCGCGCTATTTCCTGAATAGCTACCCACATCCGAGACCGTTCCTTCATAGGCAGCTACGACAGGGGTGTTTAGCGGCAAGGCAAAATCGATTTGGTAGCCGGTGTGACTACAAGTAGCACATGGACCGTAGCCCTGGCTCACGCGGTATTGCTCCCCGTCAGGGAAGGGAAGGCGCAAAGGAATGTCCCCGCCCACATCCTCGAACGCAGTGTCGAGCACTCCACCTTCGCCGCCGGGAGGATTCTCCCCGCCTGGGTCGACTTCGTTTACCGGAGGCTCTTCAACCGTAGGGGGTATCGGAACGCACCCGATTGTCGCCAAAAGCACGACAGCTCCCGACCCGACTGTGATGGCCTTTCCGAATGACATTGGCGCTCCTCCACAACGATGCCCGCGGCGACGACACCCGAATGCCTCGGGCAGCACAGCCCCTGCGGTTGCCTTGCTCCCGGGGCCAACGCGTTACCGCACAGAGATTAAGCGCGATTGTACTCGGCTACCGGGACCGAGAAAAGACCAGTAAAGTTGTGCTGTACCAGCGGCCGGTCTGACCTCATCAAAAAGCCACGTGCTCGTAGGTGATCACGCGCCGGCCGCAGTGCTGGCACTCGCGGCTTCGCATGATCTTACCGCCCCATGTACGACGGGTGTAGATGACACGGAAATGCCGGCAGCCGCACTTGGGGCACACGAGGCCGCGATGCTCTTCCGGCTTCTCGGCGGGCTTCGGTTGTTGGACGTTCATCGCCGCGCCCCCTGTAGTTCGGACAGCCGAATGCGCGGGCGCGGCGCCGGCTTGGCGTCGGTGCCGAACAGGATTGCGCCTTGTATGGACGCGGCGACGGCGCAGCCGACGAGGCAGTCGAGCCAGTGGTTGTCGAGGCCATCGACGCGCAGCTTCCACTCGTCCACCGTTCGGCCACGACCTTCGGTCTTCACGCGGTACTCGGCGGTCAGATGTTCGGCCAGCAGGCGATGCGCTTCGGGCTTGCGGCCGAAGAGCGACAGGCAGCCGGGATCGCCCATCGGCACCGCGAAGCGGGCATGGACGAACGACTTCCAGTAGTTCGTATCGAAGACGGCGTGACGAACCGATCGCTTGCCGGTCACGACAGGGATGCGCCAGTTCAAGCCTACGCGGTCGCCGCGCTTGCGCCGGTAGTCGGCGAACGGAATCGACGACGCGCCGACGTAGCGCCCGTGCGACGGCATGACGACGCTGGCAAACTTCGATTGACGGCAGAACTGATACACCACGTCGGACGAGCTGCCCCAGTTGGCGTCGATCAGGCAGCGATCGATCCGCACCATCGCGCCATCGTCGCGCCGCCACTCGCGGCCGAGCGTCGCATCGGTCAGCCGTTCGAGGCCGGCGTAGATCGCGCCTTCCAGCCCACCACGCGGCGAAGCGTCCGCCAGCGTGCGGCGCACGTCCCGCAGCGTGAAGTACGCGGCCTTCTGGTCCGGCTCGGTGCCGTAGTCGACGACGTAGCCGGTAAAGTCGTCCTCCCAAGCGGTCACGAGCCAGAACAGGGCCTTGCCCTGCACGTCGACAAACATGGTTACGTGGGTGCAGCCGATCGGGACCTCGCCTCGCTTCAACCCGTTGGTCTTTGCGGCGATCTGGTCGGCGGTGAGCATATCATCGTCGGCATGTTCCTCGGGGAGCGGCTCATTCTGATACTCCGCCCAGAACGCCGCCTCGCCACGATCCAACTTCAGATTCATCGCGTGCTGAATCGCGGACAGCTCGTCCGGGTGATGCCGCTCCGGCCAAGCGACATCGGCACCATCGTCCATCGCCTCGCGGTTGGCGCGGTAAAAGTCGGTCGCGTCGGCGATGCCGCGATCGGCCCGCATGCCTTCGCGCCACAGCTCGGCGTACCGCGCCCACAGCGCCTCGTTCGCCGGGAACGAGTACACCATTTTCGTGCGCTCGCCCTGCCATTGCGGGTGCTTGTCGCGGTCGAGAATCCGGTCGGCCAGGTCGGCGGGTCGCACGACAGTCAGCGTCATCAGCCCAGCAATCTTGCGCCCGGGCCCGCCCAAACCGAGGATCGCGCCGGCCAGGATGCGTTCGCGCGTGGCGCACTGTGACGGCGAGCGCGCCGACTCGTCCGTCTGCGGGTCGTCGATGAGCACGAGGGACGGCCGGACCGAGGTGCCGTCCACGCGTTTGTGCTTCATCCCACGAATGCGGCCGGTGATGCCGGCCACGCGGATGATGGAGCCGGACGCCTTCGAGTCCGGAATCGTCGGCAGCACGATCTCCCGCGCCGTCCAGCCGATGTGCGTCTGCCTGCCTTGATAGAGCTGACCACCGGCTCGCTGGTGAATGCCTTCCAGAGCCTGGATCGGGAAGACGACCTCGGGGAAGTCCTCGAGCAGCAGCTCGTTGTTCTCCAATTCTGCCTTGATCGATTCGAGCATGTTCGACGCGTGCTCTTCGTCACTGCCGATCAGCGCGACGAACTCGCGGTGCCCGTAGAGCAGCGCCCATAGGCACGCGGTCTCGCACATCGACGTTTTGCCGCTGCCGCGCGGCATGGCCATCGCAAACAACCCGCCCTCGAGCACCGCCTGTTCGATTTTGGTGACCACCTTGAGGTGATCCGGCGACCACGGCAGGTGGAACGTGGCCGGGAAGTACTGCTCGCAAAAGAAGCGGAAGTCGCGCTCGGCCCTCTGTTTCCGATCCGCGTTCACGACCGCGGGCATCTCGCCGATGTCGCGCCCGGACAGCGACAGCTCGCGGTTCCGTTGCGCCATCCGCTCTCGATGAGCGTCGTAGCCGGTCAGACCCTCGGGTTCCGGCCTGGGCTTGTGGCGTTCCGACACGAGCCACGCGACGTATCGCAGCAGATCGATGTTGCGCGGGTCGGCCGTCGAAGTGATCCGTAGCCCGGCGCGGGTGCGATGGCGATGCAACTGCCGCTCGCTGATGACCTCCCCCAGCGGCGTGCTGTTGAGCAGCCGGCACAGCTCGCTCGGTCGCAGTCTGCGCGGATCAATCGCCACGGCTGGACATCTCCCTCACGAGCCACGCAGCGTAGTGCACCAAGTTGATGGTGCCGTCGCCGTTGGTCGGCGCGCCGACGTCGACATCGGCCTGGATCATCTCGGCCGTCACGCGCTGTCCGCCCGCGGCGCTGAGCAGTCGCGCGGCGTCCGCCGCGGGCAGCGCCGTCGGGTTCAGCGCCGGTTTGGCTTCAATTGAAGTGTCACCGCCTGACATCTACACCGCCCTCCGCATGTCAGGCGCGTTCCTTGCCTGCGACCGGCCGCGCACAGGCAGTCCGCGTGCCAGGGACGGCCGGATTCCGCGTGGGTTCGTGGCCAAGAATCTGCGGAATTCGCCCGGAATTCCAGGCAGATTCGCTTGATCCCGTTGCCAGGTCTTGCCCTCATGGCGACGTGAAAGCTGCGTCACGTGAACGCGGCAGGACCCTATTCGATGGCACATGCGAAGGAGAAGGCCATGACGAACAGCACGACCAGCCGATTCGAAGGCGCGGTCTACGGCGAGGCGAACGTGGACATCGGAACCAACCGCCGGGGCGAGCGGGTGGTCCGCATCGACCTGACCTACGACCGGGGCACGCGCGACCAAGTCTACACGTTCATGCTGAGCCTGCCGGCCGCGATCGCCCTGCGGAACTTCCTGGACGGCGCTTTCGATGCCGCGGGCCTCGAGGATGGCAACGACCGCGAGTGACGCCGCCGAAACCCGCCGCGGCGGGTCGCCCGGGCGCTGGAGACCCGGGCCTGATGAGGCAACGCCAAGGAGAAGCCCATGAAGAAAGACCAGGTGTTCATTGGCCGCACCTACCTGGCCAAGGTCAGTGGGCAGCTCGCGCAGGTGCGAATCGACGCGGAGAGCCGGTTTGGAGGCTGGGATGCCACGAACGTCTCGACGCGCCGCAAGCTTCGCATCAAGAGCGCGCAACGCCTGCGGCGAGAGGTTTCGTCGGAGAAGACCGGCGGGCCGCACGCGTCGGCGACGACCGTCGTCGACAACGACCGACCACCGGAAAACATCGACGAACGACTCGCCGCCGCACCGCCCAGCATCGTGCCGTACGAACAGCGACGGGCACGCGCCGAGGCGGCTCAATCCGAAATGCCGGACGACGGCGGTCCGGCGTATGACCCGTCGCGCTGCGCAACGCCGCGCTGCAAAGGTACGCCCGCAATGACGTACCTCGGGCGCCCGCTCTGCCAGGAATGCTGGGACCGGCAGTGCGGCGAGGAACGGCCCAGCGAAGTCAGTGAGAACGCGGGCGACGCGTGTTGCCCGACCGAGGAAACCCCTGATCAGGAGAATGAAATGTCCAAGAAGAAGGCCACGAAGAAGCAGTCCACCAAGAAGCAAACGAAGGCCCAGCCCGCGACGGCGAAGGCCAAGGGCGCGAAGAAGGCCGTCAAGCCGAAGGTGAAGGCAGCGGTCGTAACCGCGACCAAGACGCCCAAGGCCAAGAAGGCCGCCGGTGACCAGAAGCCCAAGCGCGTCAGCGCCCTCGATGCCGCCGCGCAGGTGCTCAAGGGCGCCGGCAAACCCATGCGGGCCCAGGAACTGATCGCCGCGATGGCCGAGCAGAACCTGTGGAAGAGTCCCGGCGGGGCGACGCCCCACGCGACTCTTTACGCCGCGATGCAACGCGAAGAGCGCGACAAGGGCAACGCGTCGCGCTTCCGCAAGGTCGACCGCGGACTGTTCGCGTTCAACGCGGAGAGCAAGTGATGGCCGTTCACAACAACGGACGCGAACCGATCGATCCCGTCGCGTCGGAGGACGCATGCCCGCACTGCGGTGAGCGTGAATCCGACGCGTTGGTGTGGATCGACGACGGCGAGCGCGTGGAATGCCAGCGGTGCAAGACGGTCTACCGACCGGGAGGTGTGCGCGATGCCCGCGACGACGCCACGCGTTGAGACCTTCGTCGTCGAGGACCGCTGCCTTGTCCGTAAGGTCATCCCGCGACGCGGCGAGCCCTACGAGCATCGTTGCCCGCTCGACGCCTACCGCGAACTGGCCTGGGCGGCGATCGACCTCGCCGCCGACGGCTTCACCGTCGAGACGCTGGCCGACCAGGTTCGCAACCGGCCGCGTGAGAAGCACGACGACCGCGAGGCGTGGGCCTCGTACACCAACGCGGCGGTGGCCATCGCGTTCTGGAAGGAACGCGATTTGCTCGACATCCGCCGTCGCCGCAACCACATCGACGACGGCTACTTCTTCGAGGACGCGATGATCGAGTTCCACGCGTTGGCCGAGAACGGCTGACATCAACTCCCCTCCTGTGAAGCCTCGGCGACAACCGGGGCTTCCTCTTCGGCCCGAGAGTTCTGTCCATCAGCGCGAACGCGCTCCGCCTTCCGCCCCGTGAACTTCTCCCAGCGCTGGACGATGACATCGCAGTAGAGCGGGTCGAGTTCCATCAAGAACGCGCGGCGTCCCGTCTGCTCGGCCGCGATCAGCGTCGAACCGCTTCCGCCGAACAGGTCGAGGACGTTCTCACCGGCGCGCGACGAGTACTGCATCGCCCGCACGGCGAGTTCGACGGGCTTCTCGGTTAAGTGGATCATCGCGTTGGGGTTGACCTTCTTGATGCTCCAGACATCGGGCACGTTGTTCGGCCCGAGGAATACGTGGGCCGCGCCTTCCCGCCATCCGTAGAAGCACCACTCGTGGTTGCCCATGAAGTCCTTGCGCGTCAGGACGGGATGCTCCTTCACCCAGATGATCGCCTGCGAGAAGTACAGTTCGCAGGCCTTCAGCACCGGCGGGTAGTTGCCGATGTTCGCGTACCCGCCCCAGATGTAGAACCCGCGCCCGGGCGCGAGCACGCGCGCGATGTTGCCGAACCAAGCGTGCAACAGCTTGTCGAACTCGTCGTCGCTGACGAAGTCGTTGACCAGCGGTCGGTCCTTGGCTCGCATCTTCTTGTGCGTGGCCTTGCCGCTCTGCCCGCCGGTTGCGACATCGAAACCGTGATACTTCGACGCGGTGCGCTTCGCCTCCTTCTTCGATTCGTTCCGCTTCTTCTCGGCGCGATGCATGTCGAACGACTGGTGATGCATCAACCCGTGCTCGCCGAACGACGACAGCCCGGCGGCGATGGCGTTGTTGCTGCGCGGCTCGACGCGGACGTTGTAGGGCGGATCACAATTGCAGAGATGGATCGGTAACCGCTTCGGTTGGATGTCCGAACCTTCGGGCAAGTCGAGAGCCTTCACGGGATCGACGGCGATCAGGTTGTTGAGGTCCGCGACCGACCCGCTGTCGCCGCACATCAAACGGTGGTCGCCCATGATCCACAGGTCGGCCGGCTTGGTAATCGCCTCGTCCGGCGGCTCGGGTACGTCGTCGGGGTCGGTCAACCCCTGCTGCACGCCGGGATCGAGCAGCATAGCGAGTTCGTCCTGATCGAATCCGAGCAGCGACCAGTCGATGCCCGCCTCCTTGAGCTCGCCGAGTTCGATGGGCAGCAGTTCGAGATTCCACTCGGCCAGCTCGCTCGTCTTGTTGTCCGCGATGCGATACGCTCGAATCTGCTCCGGCGTCAGGTCCGTCGCAACGTGGACCGGCACCTCGGCGAAGCCCAGCTTCTGGGCTGCCTTCCAGCGCGTGTGCCCGCAGACGATGACCCCATCGCCGTCCACGACGATCGGCTGGCGAAACCCGAACCGGCGAATGGACTCGGCGACAGCATCCACCGCCGCATCGTTGATGCGCGGGTTGTTCTCATACGGTTTGATATCCGCCAATGGTCTCAGTTCGATGTTCATATCAACCTCCCCGGTGCCTGCCAGCCGCCGGGCGATCCGCCCGCGACCGACAGCTCCGTTGTTCCCTTGCCTCGGCCTGAGTCGTCGCGTCCGCGACGCCGGCTGGCCGCGTCCTGCCCAACCGGCGGGGCGCTACGCCGTACCCCTTGGCCCCCAAACGCCCAAGAACGCCGCCCGGGGGCCAACGCGGCGGCGGACTGGTAGGCCGGTACGCCTTGGCCGCGTCCGTTCGCCCACGGCCCAACGGGTCGCGCCCGGTGGTCGCCAAGGCCTTCTTCAACTCAAGCCGGATTGCCCATCTATCCATGTCACGACCTCACGGCAGAGGGCCACGAACTGCTCCTTCGTGAGCGATCCCTTGGCCCGGTTCACGTCCTTGTGCAGCACCT
>Ga0214472_10004590_pt1 | contig 14579 bp, 14 predicted proteins | sample RVTome_6_FD_207662 | JGI IMG/M metagenome (GOLD analysis project Ga0214472, IMG submission 207662) | Soil microbial communities from uranium-contaminated site in the Upper Colorado River Basin, Wyoming, United States - RVT140D175 | ecosystem: Environmental > Terrestrial > Soil > Contaminated >...
GCCGTCCCAGATTTTCAGGGCGGAAAACCGTTCGGCGGCGAGGCCATCATACAGTTGCGGCTTCATGATCCTGACCCCGGCATAGGCCCAAGGCGCAGAACTTGCCTCGCCCCGGCGCCGCAGCCGGTCGCCCGGCTCTAGGAAGAAATCACCCGCGCCTTCAAACCCCAGGGAACGACCGGTATCAGCGAGGAGCAGTCGCTCATCGTCTGTATCCGGATCAAAGGCGGCCGCCAGTTCCAGGAAAGGATCGGCCGCTTCCGGCGCCCAGAATGCGTCCGTGTTCAGCACGAAGATGGGGTCGTCCCCCAGCAAGGCGCGCGCCTTGGCAATCGCGCCGCCTGTCTCCAGCACCTCGCCGCGTTCATCCGAAATGATCACTTCAAGCCCGTTGCGCGCCCGCACGTGCGCTTCAACCATGTCGGCCAGGTAGTGCACGTTGACGACGATGCGCTTTACCCCGGCAGCCGCCAGCGGATCAAGCAAACGGTCAATCAGCGCCTTGTCGCGCACCTTCAGCAGCGGCTTGGGTACGCCTTCCGTCAGGGGACGCATGCGCGTGCCGAGCCCAGCGGCGAGCACCATGGCGGTGTGAGGGACCGGGACGCTCACCGGGCGGCCTCAAACACGAACGGGGTTGCCTCGCGCACAAAGGCCGCCATGCCCGCCAGCGCGGGGTGAGACAGGTTACGGGCAAGAAGCTGCAGCTGCCTTGGCTGGAAGTCGCCATAGCGCGGCTTGCCATCCCGGTGCTGGAGGCGCGAAAACACGCCCGCGATCCGCAGCGCATTCAGCGCGCCAATCACGGCAAGGCGTTCATCGAAGGCTTCGCGCGACTGGCCCGTCAGGTCCAGGAAGGTCGTAATGGCCGTTTCTGCAGCCTCCCCGGAAACATTCCGCCGGGCGTCCTGCGTGAGCATCGCCATGTCCCATGCGTCCCAGCCCACGACCGCGTCCTGGAAGTCGAGCAAGCCGACATCGCCGTCTGGCAGCCAGAGCAGGTTTTCGGCGTGATAGTCGCGCAAGGTGAAGGCCCGCGGGAAGGCTGCGGCCTGCTGGATGAGCGCATCCCGCTCGGCCTCCCACCGGAACCGCGCCTTGCCCGAAAGGGCGCCGCCGCCGATTTCTGCCGGCAGCCAATCGGCATATAGATCCGCATTGGCGCCAAGCGCCACGGAGTCGAATTCAAGGATCGGCCAGCTGGCGCCGTCCATTGAAAGCACCCTTGGTATGGACGCTTTGTGAAGTGTCGCCAGACGCTCCGCGGCGGCCTTGTAGAGAGGCACTTCGGCTTCGGCGCCGCGTTCGATCAGGCGCGCGAACTCCCGGTTGTCGCCAAAATCCTCGATCAGGGCAAAGCCCGCCGCCGGGTCAAAATGGAAAACATCCGGCGCCCTGAGGCCGAGGCTGCGCAGGTGTTTCGAAATCAGCGCAAACGCTTCCACCCGCGACGCCGCCAGCCGCGTCATGGCGTTCCAGCCCATACGCGCCCGGGTCGCCGGATCAGCACCCGGCGGACAAGGCTCACTCTCGACGCGGGGGGCATCCATCAGCAGCGCCGTCGCCCCGTCCGGCCTCACCAGCCGGATATACCGGCGTGTGGACGCATCCTGCCACAACGGCTGACGGCTGGCCTGCTCCCAGCCATCGCCGGCAGTCTCGAGAAAGGCGTCGATCGCTAGGGTCCGGAGATCAGGCAAAGAGTTCATCGAGCCGTTCCTGCCAGCCTTCGCCTTTCGGTTCCAGTCTCGCCCTGCGCCCATCCCCAGAGATTTCGAGGTATACATCCAGCCGCTCGGGGGGCAGGCGCCCACCGGCGCGGTCCGGCCATTCGATCAGGGCCACGCCCTGTAGCGTGTCGTCCCAGCCGAGTTCGAAAACGTCTTCCGGATGAACCAGGCGATAAAGGTCGAAATGCCAGATCTGGAGCCCCGCTGATTCGTATGCCTGCACCAGCGTGTAAGTCGGACTTGGAACCTCTTCCTCCGGCCCCAGCAGCGCCTGGATCAATCCCCGCACAAACGTGGTCTTGCCGGCGCCCAGGTCGCCGTGGAGCGCAACGACATCGCCGGCGCGCAAACGCCCGGCGAGGCGCGCACCGAGGGCCCGCGTGTCACTGTCTGAACGAAGCTCGAATTTCTGCATCTGAGCGGGTACCCTAATCGTCTCGCCGGTTGACGCAACGACCGCAAACCTGTGACGGTGTGCCCTGTTCACGCGTGGTTGCAGCAACGTGTACAAACGAATAAATAAAAAGTGACGCGCGCGTCACGAATAATTCAGGGGAGCTAGCATGTCGCAGGGAGAGCCGCAAAGCATCGTTGTCGCCGGCGCCGGCCAGGCCGCCGCGCAGGCCCTGCTGTCGCTCCGCCAGGGCGGCTACACGGGCGCCTTGACCCTGATCGGTGACGAGGCCGCGCTGCCCTACCAGCGTCCGCCCCTCTCAAAGGCCTACATGAAGGGCGAGTTCGAGGAAGAGAGGCTCTATTTCAAGCCCGCCGCCTGGTACGAAGACCAGAAGATCGAGTTGCTGCTGGGCACCCATGTCATCGGTATCGACCGGGCCCAGCGCGAGGTCCAGCTCGGCCATGGCGGTCATATTGCCTATGATTACCTGATCCTCGCGACGGGCTCGCGTCCGCGTCCCCTCCCCGTACCCGGGGCTGGCCTTGAAGGCGTGCACGACCTGCGCACGCTTGCCGATGTCGAGCGTATTGGCCCCAAGATGGTCGCCGGCCGCCGCATCGTGATCATCGGTGCGGGGTATATCGGCCTGGAAGCCGCCGCCGTTGCGCGTCAGATGGGGCTGGATGTGACGGTGCTCGAGATGGCGCCGCGCGTATTGGCGCGCGTGACCAGTCCGGTGCTCAGCGAATTCTATGAAGCCGAACATCGCCGGCAGGGCGTCAAGATCCTCACCAGTGTCCAGACTGCCCGGCTCGAAGGCTCGGATGGCCATGTCACGGCAGTTATCCTGGCCGATGGCACATCGCTGCCGGCGGAAATCGTCCTGTCGGGCATCGGCATCCTGCCGAACGAGGAGTTGGCAAAGGAAGCCGGCATCGCCTGTTCGAACGGCATTCTTGTCGACCGCGACGCGCGCACATCCGATCCGCAGATCTTTGCGACCGGGGACTGCGCCAGCCGCCCACTCGTGCATTTCGGCCGCTCCGGCCGCCTTGAGAGCGTCCACAACGCCATCGAACAGGGCAAGCTCGCGGCCGCAGCCATCCTCGGACTGCCGCGGCCTGCCGAGGATTGCCCCTGGTTCTGGTCGGACCAGTATGACCTGAAGCTCCAGATCGCCGGTCTCAGCCAGGGCTATGACACGCACGTCATCCGCGGCGACCCGGCCACCCGCAAGTTTGCGGTGTTCTATCTAAAGAACGGCACGCTCATCGCGGCCGATGCAGTGAACAGTCCGCCGGAATTCCTGACATCCAAGAAACTCATCATGGCCGGCGCCAAAATCGCGCCGGACCTGCTTGGCGATACATCAACCCCCATGAAGGACATCGCGGCCAGTGCGGCTGCATGAAGGAGACGGAACAACAGATGCCAAAGATCACTTTCATCGCCCATGACGGCACCGAGCGCACGATTGAGGCGAAGAACGGCATGTCCGTCATGGAAGTCGCCGTAACCAATTCGGTCCCCGGGATCGATGCGGATTGCGGCGGCGCCTGCGCGTGCGCCACCTGCCATGTATATGTCGACGAAGCCTTCCTCACGAAGTCGGGCGAGCAGCAGGAAATGGAAAAGTCGATGCTCGACTTCGCCGAAAATGTCCGCTCGAACTCGCGCCTGTCCTGCCAGATCAAGGTGACCGACGATCTGGACGGCCTGCGGGTCTCGACCCCCGAAAGCCAGCACTGACGGCTTGCACCTGCCCCTCAATACAGCGCGCCCCGGCTTTTCCGCCGGGGCGTTTTGTTTGACGCAGCATGAAGACTTGGTACTTTTTCGGAACGGTGTAGGAAGGGCTGACCTCCCAGGGACCTGACCGATGAATTACACTGACCTGCTCGCCTCGGTGGCCGGATCGCAAGCCCCCGCGCGGTCGGTCGAAATTCCGCCAACCTGGATGCAGGGGCGGACGGCTTATGGCGGCCTCACGGCTGCGCTATGCCTTGAAGCCGCAATTCCGCTGAGCGACGGCCTGCCGGTGCGCGCCGTGCAAGTCGCGTTTGTCGGCCCGGTCAACGGCACGGTCACCTGCAGGCCGGAAGTGTTGCGCAGAGGCAAGAACACCGTGTTCGTCTCCGTCCGCATGACCGGCGAAGATGGCATCCTCGCCGAAGCCATCATGACATTCGGCGCGGCGCGGACCTCGGCGCTTGACTTTGCGCATCTGGCGCCGCCGGACGTCCCCGGTCCGGAAGCGTCTTCCTCTTGCTTCCGCGCGCCCGGCGCCGGCCCTGCATTCGCGGCCAATTTTGACATGCGCCTCGCCGCGGGCAACCCGCCGATGAGCGGGAGCAAGGAAGCCGACATGTCGATCTGGATGCGCCACCGGGACGAGACGGCGCCGGACGACGCCGTGGCCCTCCTCGCGCTCGCAGATGCGCCCCCGCCGGCCGCCATGTCGATGCTCACCGAATTTGGCCGGATCAGTTCGATGACCTGGATGGCCGAATTCCTGACCGAGACCATCACGACCGACGCGCGCTGGTTCCTCGCGCGCCACACCGCCCAGACCGCGCGCAACGGCTATTCCAGCCAGCAGATGACGATGTGGAACCGGGCCGGCGATCCCGTGATGATCGGACGCCAGACGATTGCTGTTTTCGTCTGATCAACCCGGAAACAGGTTGAGCGCTGCGAATGCGGCGAACATGGCCGAATAGTCTTCAGGCTGCCTCGGGTACTGCAAACGCTCTCCCGAAAGCTTTATCCAGTCTTGTGCACTGTTCGTCCAGATGTCTCCGACGGGCTCGATCCAACTGGTGTCGTCAAGCGTGCCGCTTCGCACACTGAGCACCCCGCGCGAGGGTACCTGGCCGTGGGCGATCCGGTTGCCGCATTCGCCGCATAGCAGGCCGTATCGTGTCGAGCCGACGTCTGAAGTCCATTCGAGTCGTTTGGGCGTGCCGCGAGTGACCGAAAAGCTGTCTTCCAGTACGGCCATGGGTGTGCTGAAGGCACTCCCGGAAATCTTCTGGCAGTTGGTGCAATGGCAATTGTAGATCATCAGCGGCGCGCTGCGGATCTCATAGCGCACGGCGCCGCACTGGCACTGGCCGGTCAGGGGTAAACTTGGCATGCCTTGCTCCTCGCAGTCCTGCATCGAGTCAGGTTGCCGTGAATTAAGAGCAAGTCAATTTCCGATCCGGGAGGTGCGGTGCCTTAGTGGGTAAGGGCTAATTTCAGGCCTTCAAGATAGGCGATGCTTTCCTGCAGCGCGAACTGCTTGGTATCATCCTTGTCGAGTGAAAGAAGCTTGAGGCGCGCGGCCTCTATCTCGGCATCGACTTCGTTGGCGGTGACATCCGCAAGGTTGCGGGCCTCTTCCGCGAGGATCGTCAGACCAGCCGGCGTCACGTCGGCAAAACCGCCGCGAACGAAGATGCGCATCTTGACCGTGTCACCTTCGAGAACACGCACGACACCGTTCTTCAGCGTCGTCATAAACGGCGCATGGTGGGCAAGCACGCCGAACTCGCCTTCCGTACCCGGAGCGATCACGTGATCGACCTCGCCCGAGAAAAGTTCCCGGGCGGGCGAAACCAATGAGAAGTACAGCTTGTCGGCCATGTTTCAGTTTCCCTCTGTAGGGTGCAGCGAGCGTAGCGAGGTGCACCTCACTGCGCTCGCTACGCCCCACATAATCCTTACGACGCGTCCGCCATCATCTTGGCAGCTTTCGCTTTCGCCTCGTCGATGTTGCCGACCATGTAGAAGGCCGGCTCTGGCAGGTGGTCGAACTCGCCGCTGATCAGGCCCTTGAAGCCCTTGATCGTGTCTTCGAGTTTGACCTGCACGCCGGGCGAACCGGTGAACACCTGGGCAACGTCGAACGGCTGCGACAGGAAGCGTTCAACCTTCCGGGCGCGGGCCACGGTGATTTTGTCTTCTTCCGACAGCTCGTCCATGCCGAGGATGGCGATGATGTCCTGCAGTTCCTTGTACTTCTGCAGGATCGACTGAACGCCGCGCGCCACATCATAGTGGTCTTCGCCGACAACCATCGGGTCGAGGATGCGCGAGGTGGAGTCGAGCGGGTCCACGGCCGGGTAGATGCCCTTCTCGGCGATCGAGCGCGACAGCACCGTGGTCGCATCAAGGTGCGCGAACGAGGTGGCGGGCGCAGGGTCGGTCAGGTCGTCCGCCGGCACGTACACGGCCTGCACCGAGGTGATCGAGCCCTTGTTGGTCGAGGTGATACGTTCCTGCAGCTGACCCATGTCGGTCGCCAGCGTCGGCTGGTAGCCCACGGCCGACGGAATGCGGCCGAGCAGCGCGGAGACTTCCGAACCGGCCTGCGTGAAGCGGAAGATGTTGTCGACAAAGAACAGCACGTCCTTGCCTTCGACATCGCGGAAGTATTCGGCCTGTGCGAGACCGGTCAGTGCGACGCGGGCGCGGGCGCCCGGCGGCTCGTTCATCTGTCCGTACACGAGCGACATCCGGCTTTCGCCTTCAAGGTTGATCACCTTCGATTCGATCATCTCGTGGTAAAGGTCGTTACCCTCGCGCGTGCGCTCGCCGACGCCGGCAAACACCGAATAGCCGCCGAAGAGTTTCGCGATATTGTTGACGAGTTCCATGATCAGAACCGTCTTGCCCACGCCGGCACCGCCGAACAGGCCGATCTTGCCGCCTTTGGCATAGGGGCAAAGAAGGTCGATGACCTTGATGCCGGTCACGAGCACTTCAGATTCCGTGGCCTGATCAACGAACTCGGGCGCCGGAGCGTGGATCGGCATGAGAAGGTCCCGGTTCACCGGGCCGCGCTCGTCGATCGGCTCGCCGATGACGTTCATGATGCGGCCGAGCGTGGCCGGACCAACCGGAACCATGATCGGCTTGCCGGTGTCGGCAACCGCGAGACCGCGCACGAGGCCTTCGGTCGAGTCCATCGCGATCGTGCGGACCGTGCTCTCACCAAGGTGCTGCGCCACTTCGAGCACGAGGCGTGAGCCATTGTTCTCGGTCTCAAGCGCGTTGAGAATGGCCGGGAGTTCGCCGTCGAACTCGACGTCAACAACGGCGCCGATGACCTGGGAAACGCGGCCTTTTGCGTTGGCGGGGATGCTCATCTTGATCGTCTCCTCGGGAGATGAAGTCTTCTGGTTTAAGGTCTAAAGGGCTTCGGCACCGGAGATGATCTCGATCAGCTCCTTGGTAATCTGTGCCTGGCGGGCCCGGTTGTATTTCAGGTTCAGGGCCTTGATCAGGTCCTTGGCATTGCGTGTCGCATTGTCCATCGCGGTCATGCGGCTAGCTTGTTCGCCGGCCGAGCTTTCCAGCAGCGCGGACAGGATCTGCGTGTTGATATAGCGTGGCAGCAGCGCTTCGAGCAGCGTCGCTTCATCCGGTTCGTATGTATAGATCGCACCGGCAAGGTCGATCACCGGCGCGCCTTCGGGGGCTTTCGCCGGGATCAGCTGCTGCGCAGTCGGGACCTGGCTCAGCACGTTCTTGAACTGCGAATAGATCAGCGTCGCGACATCGAATTCGCCGGCGTCATAGCTCTGGGTGAGCATCTGGCCGACGGCAATGGCGGACTCGGAGAAGTCGTTGCCCTTGATCTCCGAAAGGTTCACATGAGCGGTGAACAGGCTCGCATAGTCCCGCGCGAGCTGTTCCCTGCCCTTCTTGCCGATGGTCAGAACCTTAACAGTCTTGCCTTCCGCCAGCAGCGCCTGGATCTTCAGGCGTGCGAGCTTCACCACATAGGCGTTGAAGCCGCCCGCAAGGCCGCGCTCCGCCGTCATCACGACGACAAGGTGGACATCGCTCTTGCCGGTGCCGGCGAGCAGTTTCGGTCCGCCGCCGCCCGCCGAAGCCGCAAGGTTTGCCAGCACCGCGGCCATACGCTCCGCATACGGACGGGCCGCCGTCGCCGCATCCTGCGCACGCTTCAGCTTTGCAGCGGCAACAAGTTGCATCGCCTTCGTGATCTTCTGCGTGGATTTCACGCTGGCGATCCGGTTCTTGAGATCCTTCAGGCTGGGCATGTCTGGCCTTTATTTCCTAAGGGCGGCGGCGCGGGGCCGGCTCAGGCGAACTTCGACGTGAACGCTTCGAGGGCGGTCTTGAGTTCGCCTTCGATTTCGTCGGTCAGTTCTTTCTTGTCTCGGAGCTTGGCGAGAAGGTCTTTCTTGGCGCCGCGCATGTGGGCGAGAAGTTCTTTCTCGTAGCGGGTCACGTTCTTCAGATCGACCTTGTCGAGATAACCGCGTGTACCGGCATAGATCACGACGACCTGCTCTTCCATCAGCAGCGGCGAGTATTGCGGCTGTTTCAGGAGTTCCGTCAGGCGAGCGCCGCGGTTCAAGAGGCGCTGCGTGGCGGCGTCGAGGTCCGAGCCGAACTTCGCGAAGGCGGCCATCTCGCGGTACTGGGCGAGTTCACCCTTCATCGAGCCGGCAACCTTCTTCATCGCCTTGGTCTGGGCAGCAGAACCCACGCGCGACACCGAGAGGCCGACGTTCACGGCCGGGCGGATGCCCTGATAGAACAGGTCGGTCTCAAGGAAGATCTGGCCATCGGTGATCGAGATCACGTTGGTCGGGATATAGGCCGACACGTCGTTGGCCTGCGTTTCGATGATCGGCAGGGCCGTCAGCGAGCCCGAACCGTTGTCCGAGTTCAGCTTCGCGGCGCGCTCCAGGAGGCGCGAGTGGAGATAGAACACGTCGCCCGGATAGGCTTCGCGGCCCGGCGGGCGGCGCAGCAGCAGCGACATCTGGCGATACGCAACGGCCTGCTTGGAAAGGTCATCATAGATGATCAGGGCGTGCATGCCGTTGTCGCGGAACCATTCGCCCATCGTGCAGCCGGTGAACGGCGCAAGGTATTGCATCGGCGCCGGTTCGGAAGCGGTCGAGGACACGACGATCGTGTAGTCCAGCGCGCCGCGCTCTTCGAGCACCTTGACGACCTGCGCCACGGTCGAGCGCTTCTGGCCGATGGCGACATAGACGCAGAACAGCTTGTCCTTGTCGGATTTCGCGGCGTCGTTGATCGCTTTCTGGTTCAGGATCGTGTCGATGCAGATGGCGGTCTTGCCGGTCTGGCGGTCACCGATGATCAGCTCGCGCTGGCCGCGGCCGACCGGGATCATACCGTCAATGGCCTTGAGGCCGGTCATCATCGGTTCGTGCACTGACTTGCGCGGGATGATGCCCGGCGCCTTGACATCGACGCGTTCGCGGCTCGCGACGTCTTTCAGCGGACCCTTGCCATCGATCGGCTCACCCAGCGAGTTGACGACGCGGCCGAGGAGGCCTTTGCCGACCGGCGCGGCGACGATCTCGCCGGTGCGCTTGACGGTCGCGCCTTCCTTGATGCCGCGGTCGTCACCGAAGATCACGACGCCGACGTTATCGTTCTCGAGGTTGAGCGCCATGCCTTTGAGGCCGCCGTCGAACTCGACAAGCTCGCCGGCCTGAACGCTGTCGAGGCCGTAGACGCGGGCGATACCGTCGCCGACCGAAAGCACTTGTCCGACATCCGAGACTTCAGCTTCGACGCCGAAATTGTCGATCTGTGACTTGAGGATGCCCGAAATTTCTGCGGGTGAAATATCCATCGAGCTACTCATGCTCCCTTCATGGCGGTGTTCATGCGATTCAGTTTGGCGGCAACGCTGGCATCCACGAGCTTGGAGCCGAGGCGCAGCTGGATGCCGCCGATCAGCGAAGGATCAACCTCGCTGGAAAGTTCCACTTCGCCGCCGACCAGTTTGGCCAGGAGCGATTCAATGCGGGTGCGCTCGGCCCCGCTCATTTCCTTTGCGGTCCGCACAAGGGCGCGCTTGATGCCGCGCTGTTTGGCGTAGAGCCGGTCGAACGCGGTTTCCGCGCCGAAGATGTCCTTCGCGCGGCCATTGGTGGCCATCACGCCGAGGAATTTGCTGAAGATCGGCGAATAGCCGGCCTTCCTGGCAAGTTCGCCCAGCGCTTTCACCTTCGTGTCGCGGCTGAAGGCGGGCGAGTCGAGAAGCGTCGTCAGATCTTTCGACGTGCGCACGCTTTCCGCAAACGCCTGGAAGTCCTTGTAGACATCAGCAAGGGCAGCTTTGTCCTGCGCCAGATCGAACAGCGCGGTCGCATAGCGCTGCGCTGCTTCACTCGTCTGCGTCACGCTCGATGCCGGCAAGGTCGATATCCGTCACGGTTGGAGGGCGGAAATGCCCTGAAAATGTCAGAAGCAGGCCGTCACAACCCGTGCGCGCCCGCTCAACTGTGCGGCGCTTAACACCAGAAAACTGTGCTGACAACACGGCCGCCGCGCCCAATGCTGCGGCGAAATGGCAAACCTGCGGCGCCGCCCCGAATCCCCAGCATTTACAGGAAGGAATACGGATCGATGTCGACCGCCAGACGCACTTGGGAAGGCAGCTTCAATCGTCCCGCCCAGGCGGTCATGTAGGCCGAAAGATCGACTGATCTGGGGCTCTTTACGAGGAATCGCCGCCGGTGGCGCCCGCGCAGCACCGCGATCGGGGCTGGCGCGGGGCCAAAGAGTTCGATTCCCTCGGAATTCGGGGCCAGCGCGGCCAGTTCGAGCGCTGTCCGGTCGACCAGGTCGGCAGACGGCGCCGACAGGATGACCGCGGCGAGCCGGCCGAATGGTGGCAGGCCCAGCTCCGAGCGGACTTCGCGCTCGATTGCGAGGTAACCATCCCGGTCACTTGCTGCGAGCGCCTGCATGGCCGGATTGTCGGTTGAATAGGTCTGGATGTAGGCCTTGCCGGGCCTCTCCGCCCGCCCTGCCCGGCCAGCAACCTGGCTCAGCAGCTGGAAGGTTCGCTCGCCGGCCCTGAGATCGCCGCCCTTCAGGCCGCTATCGGCATCAACCACCCCGACCAGTGTCAGATTTGGAAAATTGTGCCCTTTGGCGACGATCTGCGTGCCCACGAGGACATCGATCTCACCGGCGGCCATCCGTTCGATGATGCCGCGTGTCGCCTCGCCGCCCTGCGCCGTATCGGACGAAAAGATTTCGATCCGCGCGCTCGGCAGGAGCACCCGAACCTCCTCGGCGACCCGCTCGACACCCGGACCAACCCCCATCAGCGAATCGGCAGCCCCGCAACTCGGGCAGACGCTCGGCTTCGGCATCGAAAAGCCTGTCAGATGGCAGACGAGGCGCCCGGAATAGCGGTGCTCGGTCAGCCAGTTCTCGGTGCCCGGCGTTTTCAGCTTCTCGCCGCACGCTTTGCAGATCACGAGGGGCGCATAGCCCCGGCGGTTGAGGAACAGGAGGGACTGTTCCCCGGCCGCCAGCGTCTCGGCGAGGCAGACTTCCAGGAGCGGCGACAGCCACTTTCCCTTCGCTGGCGGCGCCTGCTTCAAGTCGATCAGCTCGATCCCCGGCAAGCGGGCGAGACCCGGGCGGGCCGCAAGGCGAAGGCGTATATATCGTCCCGCTTCGGCATTCACGATCGTTTCAAGGGCCGGGGTGGCCGACGCCAGGATCACCGCGCCGTCTTCCAGCTTTGCCCGCATCACCGCGAGGTCGCGCGCATGGTAGGTCACGCCGTCTTCCTGCTTGTAGCTGCCATCATGTTCTTCATCGACGATGATGAGTTTGAGCTTGCGGAATGGCAGGAACAGCGCCGACCGCGCGCCGATCACAATGCGCGCCCGGCCGTGCAGCACTTCCCGCATCGTGCGGCGGCGTTCTTTCGGGTTCAGCCCGGAATGCCAGGGCGCCGGCAAGGTTCCAAAGCGCTGCTCGAACCGCGCGAGGATTGCCTGGGTCAGCGCGATTTCCGGCAGGAGAACAAGCACTTGCGCATCCGGATCGCGCCGGAGGACTTCCGCGATGGCTTCAAAATAGACCTCTGTCTTGCCCGACCCGGTCACGCCGTCGAGCAGGTAGGCCGAGAAGCCGCCGGCCCGGATGCCTTCGCACAGATCTCCGGCCGCGGAGGCCTGTTCGTGCGTCAGCACCGCGCCGGGCAAGTCCGGATCCGGTTCCGGAAATGGCTGGTCGACAGCTTCCTCGACCTCTTCGAGCGCGCCGAGACCGACAAGGCCTTTGACGACGCTCGCCGAGACGCCCGCCGCCGTCGCCAGTTCGCTGGATGATGCCAGCCCCAGTTCAGCCGCCTTTTCCAGCACGCGCGTGCGCGCTTCGGTCATCCGGCCCTCCTTCACGCCCGTCACCCGGTAACGCACCTCGACGGGCGAGGGCAGCAGCGCATCACGTGCACGCATCGCCATCGACAGGATCGTGCCGGGATGGCTGACGGTGTAGCGCGTCGTCCAGGCGAGGAATTCGCGCATCGCTTCGGTCATTGGCGGCACATCATGGACTGCCGAAACCGGCTTCAGCTTTCGGTTTGTGCCGGGGCGGTCCGGCAGGATCTCGACGACCATGCCCAGCCGGTTATAGGGTCCGACGGGCGCGGAGACATAACTGCCCGGAACCAGTTCCATGCCCTCAGGCACCGTATAATCAAACGGCTCCGGCAGCGGCAGCGTGAAGAGAATCCGGGCAACGGGCATGGCACGACGCCTAGCCCGTCAGGCCGCGCGCGTCATCCCGCACCGGCAGGAAGTTCGTGTCAGCTGACGGCGCTTTGGAGGCGGGCGCTATCATAGAGGGCGCGAAGTTCGGCCGCCGCCTCGTGCAATGGCGCGCCGCTTCCGGCGACGCGGCACTGGATCAGCGCGCCTTCCAGCGCGGCGATGGAAAAGCGTGCCAGCGTGCGTGCCCGCCCGGGCGCAATTCCGGCGCCCTGCGCTGAGGCTTCCAGCACATCGGACCACGACGCAAAGGCGGCAAGTCCCGCCTCCCGGATCGCATCATTCCCCGGCACCGTTTCCAGCAGCGTTGTCGTGATCGGCGAACCGTCCCGGTAGCCGGACTCCGCCATCCAGCCTGCGAGCAGGGTCAGATAGCGGGCGATCAGGTCTCCGGGGCCGGATGTCTCGCCGGCGATGGATTTCAGGGTCTCGGCAACCTTAGCACCGGCGGTGGCCACAGCCGCGGCCCCGATCTCCGTCTTCCCGCCTGGGAAGTAGTGATAGAGCGAGCCCTTCGGCGCGCCGCTTTCAGACAGGATCTCGGCAAGCCCGGTCGCCGCATAGCCCTGCCGCCGGAACAGGCGTACCGCGCTCGCCAGGATCGCGTCACGATGCTTTCTGGGTGTGGCCATCGGGCTTTCGAGTCCAAATTATATAGACCGGTCTACATGAGTAGTGTATATCTGCCGGGGTTAACAGGCAATGAGGCCCGCCATGACTGAATCCGTTCCGCCCGGTTTTGCCCCCCATTTCCGCAAGAGCGGGCTGACCGACCCCTGGGAGCCGCTCTATTCCCGCAATACCGGCGACGCGGTGTTCATGGGCCTGCGGGCCGGCCCGGCACACTCCAATTCGCGCGGCTTTGTGCACGGCGGCCTGATCACCGCGCTTGCGGACAATGCCATGGGGCTCAGTTGCACCCTGTCCCTGAAGGGCGCGGCCAGCTTCGTCACCGTGGGCCTGTCGGTCGATTTCATCGCCTCTGCCCAACAGGAACAATGGCTGGAAATCCGCCCGACGGTGCTGAAGGTCGGCAAGAGCCTTTGTTTCTGCAGCGCCACGATCCATGCCGACGATACGCTATGCGCGCGGGCCAACGCCACGTTCCGCGCGACCGTCCCCGCTGCGGCGCCAGTGTCCTGAACCCTCTCCCGGCGTCACGCCTTGCCTCCCGCCGGGCTGCGCCCTACCCCTCGTCAAATGGCAAAAGACAAGAAAACCGGCTACGAGCCCATGACCTCGATCGAGGCGATCACCGCAGGGCTCGCCACCTCTGGCTATATCTCGACGACGCAGATTTCGACGGCCGTTTTCCTCGCCCACGGCCTGCGCAAGCCGATCCTGATCGAAGGGCCTGCCGGCGTCGGCAAGACCGACCTCGCCGCGTCGCTCTCCAAGTGGATGAACCTGCCGCTGATCCGGTTGCAGTGCTATGAAGGCCTCGATGAGGGCAAGGCGCTGTACGAGTGGAAGTATGGCAAGCAGCTGCTCTACACGCAGATCCTCAAGGAGAAGCTGAACGAGCTGCTCGGTGACGCAGAGACGCTGGGCGCGTCGCTCGAGAAGCTGTCCGGATTTGAAGACCTGTTCTTCTCGCCGCAATTTCTGGAAGCGCGCCCCCTGCTCCACGCGATGCAGCAGACGCAAGGCTCGGTGTTGCTGATCGACGAGATCGACAAGTCGGATGAGGCGTTTGAGGCTTTCCTGCTGGAAGTGCTGTCCGACTACCAGGTCACTGTGCCCGAGATCGGCACGATCCGTGCCATCGTGCCGCCTCTGGTGATCCTCACCTCGAACAATGTCCGCGAGCTCGGCGACGCGCTCAAACGCCGCTGCCTGCACCTGCATATCGGTTTCCCGGACCACGAGCGTGAG
>Ga0214472_10004591_pt1 | contig 14577 bp, 25 predicted proteins | sample RVTome_6_FD_207662 | JGI IMG/M metagenome (GOLD analysis project Ga0214472, IMG submission 207662) | Soil microbial communities from uranium-contaminated site in the Upper Colorado River Basin, Wyoming, United States - RVT140D175 | ecosystem: Environmental > Terrestrial > Soil > Contaminated >...
GGCGGGCGCGACGTGGAACGACGGCAGCTTGATCAAACCGGAGGGCTATCCGGGCGACAGCATCGTGGTCGAGGGGCCGCTGTACCCTGGCACCTACATGGCCAAGTTCCAGGACAGTACCGGGAACTTTTCGGCGGCCGAGGCCTCGTTCGTGGTCACCGAGGCGCTGCTCTCGGGCTTCACTACGCTCGCCACTGTGACCTTCCACCCCGGCTTCAGCGGCACGCTGGTCAATGTCGCCGCGCTCGACACCGGGCTGCAGCTCACCGGCTCGACGCTGTGGGATTCAATGGCGGGCAACATCGACGACTGGGATCGCATCGACTCCATGGGCGGGATCCAGACGAGCGGCAGCGCCACCTTCAGCTCGAAGCTCGATCTGGGCAGCGTGGACACAGTGCGCCTTGTCCCGGCGTTCAAGACGCTCGGCTTCGACACCGGCGACCTGTGGGATTCGCGCACCGACCTCATGGACACCTGGGGCCTGATCGACGGCAGCGTGATCGAGGACGCCGAGATCGTGCCGCAGCTGCGCATCACGCAGGACGACCCGAACGGCTCGCCCACTTGGGGGCCGTGGCACGACCTCGAGGTCGCCGACTACACCGCGCGCGGCTTCGAATTCAGGACGCTGCATACGAGCGGCAACGTGACGCACAACCGGCGGCTGATCGAGTTCTCGGTGGCCGCGAAGCAACCCGCATAGGAGAGTCCATGCCGCACAGAGCCAAGCTGGACCACGACCGCGTCTACTGGGGCGTGGAGGAGGTCGCGGCGCTCGCGCCCGACGATGTGGAGGTGCCTGCCGATTGCGACCTCAAGCCCGGCATGTACCGCTGGGACGGGGCCACCTTCGCGCTGCTGGCGCACGCACAGCGCAAGAGCGCGCCGGAGGCTCCGACGATCGAGCAGGCGTTCTACGACCTGCTCACCACAGGCCCGGAGGCGCCGCGCGTCGTCGCGTGGCGCGACTGGATGAAGCAAACCATGGATGAAAGGCTCAGATAATGAGCGACCACGACGGCATCATCGCCAACGACACCGGCGCGGCGGTCCGCGCCGACCTGAACCTGCTCGCGCAGGCGATCCTGAACGGGTTCAGCGGCGCCAGCGCGCCCGCGGCGCCGGTCGCCTACCAGATCTGGCACGACACCACCGAGGGTCTGCGCAAGCAGCGCAACGCGGCGAACACCGGCTGGCTGGTGCGGGGGAACATCGCCGAAACGTTCGTGCTCGCGCGCTCCGCGAACACCATCCTCGGGGTCGCGGACTTCGGCCGCACGCTGAACTGCACCGGCACGTTCACGCAGACCTTCACTGCGGCCGCGACGCTGGGCGACGGGTGGTTCTGCCAGATCCGCAACAACGGCAGCGGCGTCATCACGCTCGACCCGAATGCGGCCGAGACGATCGACGGCGCGGCGACGCTCGCTCTCCAGCCGGGTGAATCCTGCATTGTCTTGTGCAACGCGAGCCTGTTCATTACGGTCGGCCTGGATCCAGCTGCGTCGGACACGCAAGCCGGTCGCATCGAGATCGCCACGCAGGCCGAGCAGGAGACCGGCACCGACGTAACGCGCGCTGTGACCCCCGGTCGCCAGCAATTCCATCCGAGCGCGGCGAAGGCGTGGGCGCAAGCCAATGGCGATGGTGCATCAGTAGATGTGTCCTATAACTTGACTGATCTCACTGATACCGGGGCAGGGATCATCAGTTTTAATTGGGCTACTGATTTTTCAACGGCTAACTATTCAGTCCAATATAAGGCACGAAAGGACACTGGAGCAACGGCGGGTACGACGTTCATGAGCAGCATCGAAAATACTAATACCGATGCCGATGAGGTGACTTGCACTTTCGCTCGCGTGTCAGATGGAGCGAGAAGTGACCCAGATAAGCACATGGTCGTAGCTTTCGGAGATCAAGCTTGAAAAAGATTATTTACACTAGAGTTGATGGTGGATTGTCCGTGAGGACATTGGCGGAAGGGGCGCGGCTAGCCTTCTCGATCACGCTCGTGGATGGCACACGTTTTGCGTCCGAAGAACAGGTCGTTGGACAAGGCGGGAACAGGACGGTCGTCAAAGCTGCGCCAGTGGATCGTATTTTTCGTCGCTGGCCGGTTGTGGGAGCCGTTGCTGAATGGGCTGAGTCCGAGGATGAATTCGTTGCACGTATCGCAGCGAAGAATGTACCAATTACGCTGGTGAATCCACCCGCAGGTATCACGCCAATGATGTCGAGGGCTGATGCGCTGAAACAAGGATTTTCCTTCACAGAAACGCCTTATCAGTTTGTAGACCCGTCAGAGATTCCTACCGACCGAACCTTTCGCGATGCGTGGGAAACGAACGGCGCGGGTGTTCAAGTGAACATGCCGAAAGCGCGCGAGCTTCACAAGACCCGGCTACGCGAGCTACGCGCCCCGAAGATGGCCGCTCTCGACGTACTCTACATGCGCGCTGACGAGGCAGGCGACACCGCTGAGAAGCAACGCATTGCAACGCTGAAGCAAGTGCTTCGTGACGTGACCGCCGACCCGCGCATCGAGGCAGCGCAGACGCCTGAAACCTTGAAGACCGTGACGCCGGAGGCGCTTCGATGAGCCACGCCCCCCTTTCCCCTTGGCCGCAGCACGGACGGCGCGTGCGCTTGGAGCGCAACCGCGCGTTCCGCGTGACGGTCAGCTACGGCGGCAAGTGGCAGTGGTGGGCGCACTTCACGGGGCACGCATTCAGCGCCAAGCAGGGCCGCTGGTGGTTCTTCAGCTTCGACATCGGGGTGCTCCACGGCTATCTGGGCTTCAAGCCGATCACCCTGCTCGACCCGCAGTTCGATGTGCCCGAGAGCTTCGAGCGCGTAAATCCGGCGGTTGAATTCGGTCATCGGTTAGGCATCGGAGCGCCCGCATGAAACCCTCCCACCGCATGTTGACCGGCGAGATCGGCTGGGCGTTCGTCGCGCTGTCCTTCGCCTGGTCCGGGATGGGCGGCTGGCCGCTCGAGCCCTCCTACCTGCACCGCGCGCTCGAGCGCACCGGGGAGACGGTGTTGTGGGGTGCCGCGATCGGGATCCCGGCGCTGGTGCTGCTCATCGCGAGCCTGCGCGAGTATTGGGCGATCGCGCATTGGTGGGCGGATGCGAGGAAGCGCTGGTCGATCGTGCAGATCGACCGCTCCGTGCGGATCCGCGGGCGCATGTGCCTGGTGCTGGCGGTGTCCTGGGCCTATATGTTCAAGGTGATGCTGGAGCTCTCGGGGCTGGAGGAGACGGCGAACGGGGTGTTCGAGGGCGTGCGCGCCAACGCGATCATGCCGATCGCGCTCTTCGGGTGCCTGTGCATGTTCTGGTCGTATCTCGAAAACCGGAGGGTCCAGCGCGATGTCCGCAAAGCCACTGGCAGGTTCACTGCGCATCCGGTCCGTTAAGATCGTGCTGCTCGCGCTCACGCCGCCGCTCGCGGTGGCGGCCGACCAGGCGATGCAGCTCGCGCACGCGGCCTCGCCGCTCGAGGCGATCTCGCTCCTCACCTGGTTCTTCATCCTGCTGTTCGCCGCGATCGGGTGGGCGGTGGCCGACCTCGACCGGATCGCCGAGCTGTGGAACACGGGCGACGGCACCAAGTACCAGCAGGTCCTCGGGCGCCTGAAGTTACTTAAGACGATCGTCGGCTCGCTCGCCGCCGGCGTGTTCACCTACTTTCTCGGCAAGATCGCGCCGGCGTTCCTGATCGGCGCGATGGGCCTTAAGTTCGAGGCCGGCCAGCCGCCGGAGCTGCACGAGTTCATCCTGCTGATGCTGTGCTGCGGCGCCGGCTGGCTCGGCTCGCGCTGGTTCGAGCGCGTGTTCGGCGCGCGCTAGCCCCGTGAAGCCGCCCTTCGAGGACCTGGTGGCGCCGGCCAGGCGGCCGGAGCTCGCCCTGCGCCAGGTCCCCGCGGTGGCGATCGTGGCGATCGCGATGTCAGTGTTCGCGGCCGACGCGTGGGCGCAGGGGACCTTGTTCAGCGACGCGGAGTGCAAGGCGCTCGCGCACTTCGTGCGCATCTCGGCCGAGATCCGCGACCTCGAGGCGAACCTCGAAAAGCACCTCGCCCTGGTGCGCCGGCGCATGACCGAGGACGGGATGCGGCTCTCGCCGGTCATCGAGCGCGAGCTGCGGCGCGTCTACGCCGAGGGGCTCGAGCCCGACAGGGCCGAGATCTCGGCGCACACGCGCTGCATGACGGGCGAGATCCTGCGGAGGGAGGGGTAGATGATCACGCTGTCCGACTACTTCATGGGGCGCGACCGCTCGCACCCAGAGGACTGCACCGACGAGATCCGCGGCAACGCGGCGCTCACGGTCGCGCGGGTGAACCTGCTGCTCGCCGATGCCGAGGAGGAGCTCGTCGCGCCCGGCATCGACGAGGTGACGAGCACGCACGTGGCGAGTGGCTGGCGGCCGCGCGGGATCAACGCCCGCACGCAGAACGCCGCGGTGGGCTCGAAGCACCTCACCGCGCGGGCCTGCGACCTGCAGGACACGCCGGAGCGCAAGTTCGCGCGCTGGTGCCTGCGCAACCTGGGCGTGCTCGAGCGCATCGGGCTATGGATGGAGGATCCGCAGTGGACGCCGAGCTGGGTCCACCTGCAGACGGTGCCGCCCGGATCCGGCCGGCGCGTGTACCGGCCGAGCGCCGCGGAGGCGCTGGTGGCGCAGCTGCCGGAGCAGCTCGAGCCGCCGGCGGCCACGCAGGCCGGCTTCGCCTTGGTGCACGCGATCGCCGCGGTGGCGATCGTGGGCGCGCTCACCGCGCTCGCCCTCATGGCGAAGAACTTCATCGAGGGCGTGCGCGAGGACGGCGTCGACGCCGGCCGGCGCGCGGCGCTCCTCGAGGTGGCGCAGCGCGACAACACGCAGCTCGCGGCCGTGCAGAAGCGCGTGCTCGAGCTGCAGGCCGAGCTTGCCGAGCGCGAGCAGCGGCACCAGGCCGAGGTGGCCAGGATCGACCAGGAGGGCACCGATGAGCTCAGGAAGGTGGAGAAGGAACGCGACGCTGCTCGCCGGCGCGCTGCTCAGTACGCTGGCCGGCTGCGCGACCCAGGAGCCCGCCAGGCCGACGCCTGCCCCGCCGGCGATCGTGGAGACGGCGCGCCCGCGGCTCTCGCCGGTGCCGGCGTGGATCCTGGAGAAGAGGGAGCCGACGTTCCTCGAAAGGACTCTGGAATTCTTTCGTCAGAAGCAACCGAGTTCCTAATCAATCTGCTAAGCGAGGCGGATGCAGTTGTAGTACAACTTGGCGCTTGTCAGAACATTCTTAAAGCGGACAGGGCGCCATGATGAGAGAGCAGCAACTCGCACTAAAGAGGGCGCGATACCGAGAGAACTATCCGATTGAGCGGCAAGCGATCCTCGCCCGTAGGCGTGAGCACTACGCTCTAAACAGGGAGGCCAAGATAGCCGCCGTGAAAGCGTGGCGCGCCGCTAACCCGGAAAGATGTTTGGCGCACTACAGAAAGGCGCAGGGCGCGCGTCGTCTTTTTCTCACCGCTAGAGCCAGAGCAAAGAAGTTCGAGATCCCGTTCGACATCGTCGTGGACGACATCGTGATACCCAAGTTCTGCCCGGCGCTCTGGATAGAGCTTAGGTACAACGACAAGCATCATGGGGATGACTCTCCATCGCTTGACAGAATCGTTCCTGCGCTCGGGTACGTCCGAGGGAACATTGCTGTCATTTCAATAAGGGCCAACAGGATAAAGACGGACGCCAAGATCGAAGAGATAGAAAAAGTCATCGCTTGGCTGAGGGGTTGCACGGAGATGAACGCCGAGGCCGATCGCAAGCGCTGAACACCGAACAATCGGGCGGGCCCGGCGCGCGGTCGCGCATGCTTCTCCCTCCTCCTCGCGCGCCCGACGGCGACGCGCCGGTGCCCTGCCCGTCCAGATGTCTGCATCGTGAGATGAGAGTCAATTCGCAATGGAGGCGCCGATGAACTAGACCCACCCCAGCACTGCGCAACTGAACAAGAGAAGACGACGCCCGGGCCGGTACGGCGGCCCGGGCGTTTTTGCTTTTTCAGAACTCGAAAAGCCGTGTCAAGCTTTTTTTTGGGAATTATATACTTGACTCCAGAGCCGTTTTGAGGGATAATCTCTACTCATAAACGGAGTCCATTGACCATGAACGACAAAATCACAATCAGCACCTTCCAGCTTTTCAAGATGTTTCCCGATCAGGAATCGGCGCGGCTCTATCTCGAATCCCGCCTGTGGCCGAAGGGTGTTCGCTGCCCGGTCTGCGGCCTTGGCGAACGCGTCACGGCGCGCAAGGGTAAGGAAGGCTTCTACCTGTGCAACCAGTGCAAGGAAGATTTCACCGTCCGCACCGGCACGATTTTCGAGCGGTCGCACGTTCCGCTGCACAAGTGGCTGTATGCGATGTATCTGCTGGTGACGGCGCGCAAGGGCATCAGCAGCCTGCAACTCTCCAAGGAAATCGGCATCACGCAGAAGTCCGCTTGGTTCGTCCTGCACCGGCTCCGCGAAGCCTGCGGCAAAGACATGGACAAGCTGCGCGGCATTATCGAGATTGACGAAACCTACTTCGGCGGGAAGGAAGGCAACAAGCACAAAGGAAAAAAGCTTAACGCCGGGCGCGGTGCAGTCGGTAAGTCCGCCGTTCTCGGCATGAAGGAACGCGGCGGCAGAACCTTCGCGGCTCCGATTTCCGACACCGGCATGGATACCGTGCATCAGGCAATCCACGCGAACGTCGAAGCCGGTTCGATGCTCAACACCGACGATGCTTCGGTCTATGACGGCATCGGCGGATTGTTCTTCGGTCACGATTCGGTCAACCACACGGCGGGCGAATACGTGCGCGGCGATGTGACGACGAACAGCATTGAAAGCGTTTTCGCGGTCATGAAGCGCGGCGTCATCGGCGTCTATCACCACACCAGCCGCAAGCACCTTGGCCGCTACATCAACGAGTTCACGTTCCGCCTGAATGACGGCAACGTGAAGCGCCAGACCCTTGAGCGGCTGGATAGCTTCATCGTCGCAACGCGCGGGCGTGGAATCACTTACAAGGCGTTGACGGCATGAAACACATTGACATGGCACACGCCGCAGCGAAAATACGCCAAGACGATCTTGACCGGATAGCGGACGCGGTTCTCGCCTATCGCCCGAAGCCAAAGACGAAGCCAGCGAAACGGCGCAAGCGCCGCGCCGCGAAAATTGCGAAGGGCGGCGATGCTGGCCGTTGACCTTTTCTGCGGTCTCGGCGGTTGGACAGAAGGGCTGCTCGCAGAGGGCTATGACGTAATCGGCTTTGACATTGAGGAACACGCCTACGGCGACATGCGCTATCCGGGCAAGCTGGTCCTTCAAGACGTTCTGACACTGCACGGCTCGCAGTTCAAGGACGCGACTCTGATTGTCGCCTCGCCGCCGTGTCAGGAATACAGCTACATGGCCATGCCGTGGAAACTGGCAAAGGCAAAGGCTGCGGCGATCCGCGCGGACACGACCGGCGAAAGCCTTGTTGCCCTTAACCGGCTGTTTAACGCCTGTTCCCGCATCCAGGCCGAAGCCAGCTTGGCGGCCGGTAGGCATATCCCCTTGGTGATCGAGAACGTCAGGGGCGCGCAGCCGTGGGTAGGTCGCGCTCGCTGGAACTTCGGCAGCTTCTACCTGTGGGGCGACGTTCCGGCACTGATGCCTGCGGCCGTGAAGGCGCAGAAGTTCAACCCGGACGGGACAGCGCATCCGCCCGGTTCGTGGTTTGCGATTGCCGACAGCAAGAACCGCGGCAGTAGCGGTCAAAAGGTTCCGGGCTTCCGCTTCGACGGCAGCGGGAAAAGCTTTCAAAGCGCCTCTGTTGCGGAGCATTTGAAGGTGCCAAGCGAGCAAGGTCGGCGCACCGATCCGGGCAAGGGTGCGCGATTCACGTCGCGGGATTGCGGCGTCGAGGCCGGAACGAAGAACGGAAATGACTGGTTCGGCGCTGGCGAAGCCTGTTCGGAACAGAGGCGGCACGGTAGCAAATCCATCGGCCGCAAGGCTGCCAGCGCCATGATCGCCAAGATTCCGCTGATCTTGAGCCGCCATATCGCCGCTACCTACCGGGCTTGATGGAAATGGAATCATGTATATAATTCCCTTTTTTTTCTCGGGGCAGAGCGTGCGCTAAGTCATTGATGGTTCGTTCGGCAATGGAATTTCGGAAAAGTGCGTTTGATAAAATGGAGGTGCAATCTCATAGGAGGAACACCCGATGACTCGACGTAAGACTGGCGTAGTAGATGTCCTGGCTGAAGTGCGGAAGGCGATGCGTGCGCTGCGTCGTGCGGAGCGGCACATGGTGAGCGCCGAGCGCCGCGCACGTGTAGCTGGGGAGAAAGCGCGTGAGCGTTTCGAGTTGCAGCAGGCAGCAGCAGCGGCACGGCGAGAAGAAAACACCGTGAGCTCTTTCGCCGCGGATCTCTGAACTGACCTCCGAGTCTCGCGATAGCGGCGCAGGCTGCACGCCGCCGCCGCGGTCCTGCCTTCAGGATCATGCGGCGAGTGTCTCCTCGAAGTTGAAGAGCGTCGGCACCGAGCGCTCTGCCTCGGCCGACTTGAGATAGGCGATGGAGTCGCGGAAGTACCAGGGGTTGAGCTCGATGCCTGTCCCGCGGCGCCCGAGCTTTACTGCGCAGTACGGCACGGTGCCGAGGCCGGCGAATGGATCGAGCACGGTCTCGCCCGGCATCGAGAACTGCGTGATCAGCCGGTCCACGATGTCGAACTGCAGCGGGCAGAGGTGCATTTCCTTGCCCTTCGTCGCCTGAAGCATGTTCAGCGTGCGCATCCTCGTGATGTCGGTCCAGACGTCCGGATGCCAGGACTGCGGCGGCATCAGCATGAAGGTCGAGGGCAGCCAGCCGTGCCGGTCGATGTGCTCGGCGAGCGCTACGTCGCGCCCGAAGTCGTACACGTTCTCCATCGAGTATTTCCGGAAGAGCTTGTAGACCGCCTCCTGCGGCAAGCCGGTGAGGTCCTCGGCCGCGAGCAGCCGGTTCCCCGATGAGCGCATGAAGCCGTGCGCGTCGTACTGCCAGCGCGCCCGCGTGTAGGTGGCCTTGTCCTTCACGACCGGCAGGTCTGCGTAGCCGCGCGAGCGATCGGTCGGGGCTTTCCTGAAGAGCATCACGTACTCCGGTAGCCCGGCGCCCATGCGCGAGCCATCCTTGCACTGCTCTGTCCAGCCGAGCCGGTACGTCTGGTTGTTCTCCCGTACCACGTCGGTCACCACGGTCTTGCGCGCGAGGAAGGCGAAACCGTGGCGCTCGAAGTGATCGGCGCAGGCATCCGAGATCCGGGTCACGCTCTGAAAGCCGAAGCCGTTGATGCCGCCGGGTGTGATGCGATCCTTGACGTGCACGGCGCATACGCGCCCTGGTTGAAGGAGCCGGTAGAGCTCCGGCGTGAGGAAATCCATCTGCCGCCAGAAGTGCGCGTTATCGTCCGTGTGCCCGAAGTCGTTGTAGCTCGGCGTGTACTCGTACTGGTTGGCGAACGGAATGGAGGTCACGATCAGCCCGACGCTATCCGCCGGCATGCTTTGGGCGTCTATCACGCAGTCGTTGTTGACGAGATGCCAGTCGCGGCCCGAGGCCTCGGCGCGCTCGATCCCGATCTGCCGGTGCAGAGCGAGCGCCATCGAGACCTGGGCGAGGCCGAACTCGCGGATGATCTTCGTCATGATCTCCACCTGCTCGACGTGCTGCGCCCACTTGCGCTCGAGCTCGCGGCGGACCTCGCGCTCCGCCTCGGTGTAGATCAGGTCTATCCGCACCTGGTGCGGCTGCTGGAAGCGCTGCAGGCGGTGGATCGCCTGGATGAAATCGTTGAACTTGAAGCCGATGCCGAGGAAGATCGCCCAAAAGCAGTGCCGCTGGAAGTTGCATCCGCTCCCGAGCATCGATGGCTTGCCTGCGAGCTCCGCGATCCGCCCGTCGGAGAAGGCGATGATCGCCTCCTCGCGCGCGTCCAGGTTCTGGCTGCCGTAGACGCTGACAACATCAGGGAGCGCGGCCTCGATCGACGCGCGCTCGGCCTCAAGGTCGTGCCAGAGGATGCGGTGCGTGCCCGGGTCCTCGGCCCGCAGATCGAGGAGCTTCGCCACGCGCCCGGCCAGGCTGTCCCGTTTTTCGCGCGCCGCGTCCTGTACCCCGATGGCGGCGTTGCGAAAGAGCCTGCCCTGCCCGTCCTTCTCGGCGCCCGCGGTGCTATGGTCTGACGCGATCTCGTGCCAGCGCACGTCGAGCGGCGGCAGCGCGTACCCCTCGTCGCTGTAGCCGAGGTCGGAGGGGCGCTGCACGTACAGGGCCCAGGAGGCGATCCACAGCCAGAACTCTCGCTCCTTGTGCGGGTGCAGCGTCAGCTCGTCGGCCTTTTCGGAGTTGCGCTTGAAGAACCGGGTCTTCGCCTGGCCGATGTCCATGATGCCGAGGAAGGCCGCGTAGGCGAGAAGCTCGATGTACTCGTTCGGCGATGGCGTTGCCGTGGCCACGAACCGCAGCGGCACGCCCGCGGTGGCCACGCGCGGCCCGTCCGAGCGCCTGTCGTCGCCCGCCAGGACCGCCATGACCTCGCGGAAGGTCTTGGTCCCGCCGAAGCCACGGAGGATCGAGGCCTCGTCGAGACTCACCGCGCCCGGCTTGATTGCCGCGATGTCGAGGATGCTCTCGCGCACCGACTCGTAGTTCGTCAGGTAGATCGTCCGCTCGTCCTCGATCTCGCCTGCCCGCCGGATGAACTTCAAGCGGATGGCGTACTCGCCGGTGAAGCGCTCGCGCGCGTCGCGCGTGAATTCCTGGCGGACACCGAGCGGCAGGGTGATGAGGCGCAGCGTCGGCGAGCGCGCTCCGATGAGCCGCATGATCTCCAGTTGCGCGCAGGTCTTATGCATGCCGAAAGCAGCGAAGAGCGCCCGGCGCCCGCCGTGCAGCGCCCACTGCACCATCGCCCGCGTGTGATCCTTGAGCGCCGGATTCATCTCGCGCTCGTCCACCTCGAAGCCGCAGGCGTGATCGAGCTTGACCTTCTGCTCGAGGAAGACGCGGTAGTCGCTCACGCCGCCACCTCGATCGTCTTGTCCTCGAACTGCGCCAGCGCGACCGCCGCGGCGAGCGGCGGGCAGACCGAATTACCGACCATGCGCACCTGCGCGCCCTTCGAGAGCGGCTTGCCGTTCACCACCGGGTCGACATGCCACACGTCTTCGCAGTAGTGCCGCGTTCCCGGGTGATTCGCCTGGTGCATCGCGATCGCCTCGGGGTCGTGGTTGATCGCCACGTCGGGCGAGCGCCCGAGCGCCCACTCGATACCGAGGCTCGCCCCGCCGCCGCCGGCGAAGGAATCGACGATGATCTCGTCGGCGTGCAGTCGCAGCGTCGGTGCGCGCAGGCTCATGAACGCCTCTGCGCCGCGAGAACGAGCCAGAGCGAGCCGCATGCGAGGCTCATGCCCGAGGACCACCAGAATGCGAGACTGGCGAATGTCCCTGCGAACGCGAGGAGCGTGGCGCCAGTCAGCACGCAGGTGAAGCGCGGCGGCTTCGTCGGGCTGGCGAGCGCGGGGAAGAGCGCCACGGAAAAGAGCAATTGCCCGAGAGCGAACACGAGGTCCTGCCAGCTCATGCCAGTTTTCCCCCGTGCATTGCCGGGCGCTCGGTGTTGCGCGCCATCTTCTTGATGGTTGCCGCCTCGAGGTCGATGCCAAGGGCCTCGCACAGGTCGGCCAGCCGGATCAAGGTGTCGGCGCACTCTTCGGCGAACTTCTCCTTGTTGCCGAGGCGCACTTCTTCCGCGGCCTCGGCTAGCTCCGTGACCACCAGCATCAGCCAGGAGAGGATGTGCCGCGTATCCCGGCCTGGTTGACCGAAGCGCGGCGCATGCTCATGGAAACCTTTGGCGCGAGCGTTCGCGTGCGCCATCCGCTGGATCTCGGCGAGATTCACCGTCCGATCCTCGGCTCGATGTAGAGGAAGCCGTCGCGCTCGACCGTGTGGTAGACCGGGCGCTGCGCGCTCAGTCGCCAGCAGGTGCGCCAGGTGAGGACTGTTGCGAGAAAAAACCAGACTGCACGGCCGATGCGGCGCATGGCGGAACTCCTAGTCAGTGGCTGTGAGCGGGTTCGCCGATCAACTGGCGGACGAAGCGCAGGAGCGCTGCGGGATCGCGCCGGCGCCCGAGGCGCGTGCCTTTTTCCTCTGGCGCGGCGCGGTAGACGACGAACGCCGGCACCCAGCGCACGAGGCCGTCGGCCTCGATCGAGCGCTCGTGAACGTCGACGACACGGAGTCCGTGAGCCTTCGCGAGCTCACGCGCGGCTGCGAGCGGGTCGTCATTCTCGGAGCGCTTTCCCATCGGGCGCGGTGTGCCGCAGCTCGACTTCCTGCTGCGGCGGAAGGAGCGCGTGCCAGGGCGAGCTCGGCGGGACGGCGATCGTGATCTCGCGGCCGCTCAGCCGATCGTGAAAGAGCACCAGGCGGGCCTCGGGGTGCGCGGCGCGCGCCGCGGCGAAGAGGTCGGTCCCCTTGCCCTCGGCCGCCGCGGCGCTGAGCTCAGGCTGGCGCATGGGCGAGCCGGCGATCCACTTCGACGGCGGCGTCGCGAAAGCGCCGGTCGAGCAGCACGGCGCTTCGCACGTAGTCCTCGATCGCCGCCTGCGCGATGTCCTCGGGCTTTACCCGGCGCGCCTTCGCGTCCTGCGCGAGGACCTGGAAGGCGCTCTCGCTCATGTGGACCGTGATCGTGCGCATGCGCTCGTGGGCGGAGCGGGTTCTAGCGGGCATGGGTGCCTTTCGTGCCGACGCGTAACCGTTTCTCGTCACCGAAACGCCGATCGGGCTTGATCGCGAAGATGTGCCGCACGATGAAACCGGCGGCGAACGCAGCGAGCATGGCGAGGCTGATCGCGAGATCGTTCACAGCGGCGTGCCCTGGAGCCAGGCGACGAGCCTGACGAAGTTGACCGGCACGAAGACGACGAAGGCGAGCGCCGCCGCGGCGATGAGGGCGCTGATTGCCATCGCCTGGAGGAGTTTCATCAGAGGTGCAGCGCGAGGAACGCGCCGACGAGGAGCAGGACGAAGGCGACGCCGCCGGCGAGCTCGTCGAGGATGCTGCTGGGCTGTTGCTCTCGGGGTCCCATGGGCCACCGTTTAGCTGAACGGTCGGCAGAATATAGGCAGGCCGATAGTCTTGTCAATAGGCTTGCCTATTGACAGAAAGATCGGCATGCCGATAATGTCGCCTGATGACCAAGCAGGAAGCGATCGATTTCTTCGGCACGCAGGTCGCGCTGGCCAGGGCGCTCGAGATCACGCAGTCCTCGGTGGCCGAGTGGGGCGTGTATCCGCCCGAGCCCCGCCAGCTGCAGTTGCAACGGGTGACGGGCGGGCAACTGCGTGCGGAAGCCGACGTGCTCGCCAAGTACGGCGTACCGCAGGCGAGCCCGCAAGGGGTGGCATGAGGGGGCATTCTCTTTTTTTGCCCATTGAAGGCCGTTACTAACGCCTACTAAAACGGCGCCTTTTTTTAGGAAGCATTTGTATGAACCCACAGCAACCGCTGTTCTACGAGTCCATCCACGACGCGCTGCGCGAGCTGGTGCGCGTGCTCGGCGGCGCCAAGGCGGTCGGGCTAACGCTCTGGCCCGGCAAGAGCATGCAGGACGCGGCGACACGCCTGCACAACTGCCTCGATCACAACCGCCCCGAGAAACTTAGCCCCGAGGATCTGCTGGTGCTGCTCAAGAAGGGCCACGAGCGGGGCTGCCACCTGGTGATGGAATATTTCGCCGCCGAGGCCGGTTATACGCGCCCGGTGCCGCTCGATCCGAAAGACGAGCTCGCGCAGCTCCAGCGCCAGTTCATCGACGCGGTGCACGGCGTCCAGGCGATGGGCGAGCGCCTCGAGCGCCTGACGCGCCCGCCGCTGCAGGGGGTGAAGTGAGCGCAGGCGAAGGGCAGGAATGACCTACACGAAGCTCATCCGCGAGCTTCTCGAAGCGGCCGAGGAGGAAGAAGGCCACGCGCGTCTTTTCCGATTCAAGCTGGACGATGAGTTTCAGGCTGTGCGTGCGGAGAAGAGGGCGCGGCTGCTCAGCGAGGCGGGCAGCAAGTTGATTGCCGAGCAGATGTCGATCACCGTGCTGACGAGGGAAGTAGAGGGCCTGCGTTCGTTCAAGGCGTCGGTCGATCAGGCGCTCAATTCCGGCGACGGGAGCTACAGGCCATGACCGATCCGCGCGGTGGGGCACATGGGGGAGATCGGACTCCATTTCGCATTAGGACTATCACGCCGTTCGCGGACGAAGATGCCGCTGAAGCCAAGGCCCACGCCGAGCGCGCTGCCGAGCGCATGCGAAAGCTCCACGCCGACCCGGAGTTCGCCAAGGCCCACGCCGAGCGCATGCGAAAGCTCCACGCCGACCCGGAGTTCGCCAAGGCCAACGCCGAGCGCATGCGAAAGCTCCACGCCGACCCGGAGTTCGCCAAGGCCCACGCCGAGCGCGCTGCCGAGCGCATGCGAAAGC
>Ga0214472_10004593_pt1 | contig 14571 bp, 16 predicted proteins | sample RVTome_6_FD_207662 | JGI IMG/M metagenome (GOLD analysis project Ga0214472, IMG submission 207662) | Soil microbial communities from uranium-contaminated site in the Upper Colorado River Basin, Wyoming, United States - RVT140D175 | ecosystem: Environmental > Terrestrial > Soil > Contaminated >...
ACGTGCCTTGCCCGGGGGACGATGTCGCAACACCGCCATATTGAGCGCTAATGTGGGCGTTGCGGAGAGGAGTTTCATCCGTGAGATATGTTCTTGCCGCGATTGCGGCGCTGTGTCTGGCCATCGAACCGGCGGCGGCCCAGTCGGCCAATCCGCTGGGACTGCTGTTCGAGCCGCTCAATCCGCGCAGGCTCGGTGCGCCCCCCATGCCATGGCAGCTGGGCGCCACCGCCATCCCGGCGCCCGCGGACCGGAACGCCGCCGCGCCGGTCGCCCCGCCGCCGGTGGCGGCGCCCGTCTATCCGCCGGCGCCGCGCTGGAGGCAGCCCCGCGATCCCGGGCAGGTGGCGAGCCAGCAGGTCGGCTCACCGGCCTATCGCCCCGTGCCGCGGCCCCGGTACGGCACCCAGACCTATCAGCCTGCCGCGGCGCCGCAGCCCTATGCGCCCGCACCCCGGCGCGCCCGGCCGAACGAGGCGCCGCGCTTCGGCCTGTTCAGCTGGTTCGGCGGCAGTTCGCGTTCGAGCGCCCGCGATGCGGCCCCTGCAACTCCCGAGGTGCAGCAGGCCGCGCTTCAGCCGGCGACCAACGAGGAATATCTGCGCCGCAGGATCGTCGCTTCGACGTTCAGCTACGAGCCCGGCACCGTTGTGATCGATACCGGCAACCGCTTTCTCTATCTGCAGATGGAAGGAGGTCAGGCGCTCAGATACGGCGTCGGCGTCGGTCGCCAGGGCTTCGAGTGGTCGGGAACGGCGACGATCGGGCGCAAGGCCGAGTGGCCCGACTGGATACCGCCCGAGGAGATGCGCGAGCGCGAGCCGTGGCTGCCCGAACGCATGGCGGGCGGCATCGACAACCCGCTCGGCGCCCGCGCGCTCTATCTCTTCGAGGGCAGCAAGGACACGCTCTACCGGATTCACGGCACCAACCAGCCCGAGACCATCGGCCAGGCGCTCTCGAGCGGCTGCATTCGGATGCTGAACGAGGATGTGATGGACCTCTATCAGCGCGTTCCGGAAGGATCGAAGGTCGTCGTGATCTGATCGGTCCCGGCTCTCGCGGCGCCGGCCGCCGGATCAGCCGATCGCCGTGAGCCTGTCCCGGTAAAGCCGGGCGCGGTTCACATAGGACATGACCCCGGCCGCGATCATGGCGCGGTGGCGCTCGGTGACTTCGCCGACCACCTTGCCGGGCGATCCCATCACGATCGAGTTCTCCGGAATCTCCTTGCCCTCGGTCACCAGCGTGCTGGCGCCGATCAGGGTCCCCCGGCCGATGACCGCGCCGTTGAGCACGATCGAGCCGATGCCGATCAGAACATCATCGCCGATCGTGCAGCCATGGATCATCGCCATGTGGCCGACGGTCACCCGCGCGCCGAGGGTCAGCGGAAATCCGGGATCGGTGTGGGCGACGCAGCCGTCCTGGATGTTGGTCTCCTCGCCGACCGTGATCGGCTCGTTGTCGCCGCGCAGCACCGCGTTCCACCACACGCTGGCATCGCGGGCGAGCCGCACATCTCCGATCACCACCGCGCTCGGCGCGATATAGGTGTGCAATGCATCGAACGCGGGCGCGGTCTCGCCCAGGGCATAGATCATGTGTATCCTCCGGCCTTGAACGGGAGCGCCCGCCCGTGTCCGGCCGAGGTTAGGAACGCGGCGCCCACCGATCAATCCGGCGGAGGAGAGAAATGACCGACAGCAGATTCAAGGGCGTCCTGGTCCCGGCGCTGACGCCGTTCACGCCGGCGCTCGACCCCGACCGCGACGCCTGGCTCGCCCATTGCCGCTGGCTCCTCGCCGAGGGCGCGGACGGGCTCGCCATCTTCGGCACCACCAGCGAGGCCAACTCGCTCGGGATCGAGGAGCGGATCGAGCTTCTCGACTTTCTGGTCGATGCCGGCATCGACCCGGCCCGGCTGATGCCGGGCACCGGCACCTGCGCGCTGGCCGACACGGTGAAGCTCACCGCCCACGCCGCGCGGCGCGGCGCCGGCGGCGTACTGCTGCTGCCGCCATTCTATTACAAGGCGGTGAATGACGACGGGCTGTTCGCGGCCGTCGCCGAGGTCATCGAGCGGGTCGGCGATGCCGCCCTCAGGGTCTATCTCTATCACATCCCGCCGGTCGCCGTGGTCGGCTACCCGGTCGCCCTGGTCGAGCGTCTCGTCACCGCCTATCCCGAAACCGTCGTCGGCATCAAGGACTCCTCCGGCGACTGGTCGAACACCAGGGCGATTCTCGACGCCGTCCCGCAGATCGCGGTGTTTCCGGGCTCGGAAATCTTCCTCCTGGACGGGCTTCGCGCCGGCGGCGCCGGCTGCATCACCGCGTCCGGCAACGTCAATCCGGCCGGCATCCGCGCCGTCTACGAGAACTGGCGAGGGCCGAACGCCGAACGCCTTCAGGCGCGCATCACCGAGATCCGGAAGGTCATCCAGGCATTCCCGGCGATCCCGGCGCTGAAGGCGATCACCGCAGCGTTCACCGGCAGTCGCGACTGGAAGATCACCCGCCCGCCGCTCGAGGCGCTCTCCGAGGCCGAGGCGCGCAGGCTTCTGGATGCGCTCTCGGCGATCGGCTTTTCCATGGCCGACAACCGCGCCTGCCACGCAGCCTGATCTCACTCGGGCGGCACCGGAGCTTCCAGAAAAAATCCTGCTCAGCGCAACGTCACCGCGTAGACCGCGGCGCTTGTGTCGCAATGGCTCCTGCGCCACTCGACCGGCGCCCCGTCGAGCGCGCGCGCGACGCGGCTGATGAACAGGACCGGCGCGCCGTCGGCAACTCCAAGCGCCTCGGCCACGTCCGCCGGCGCCGCGACCGCCTGCAGCTGCTCCTCGGCGCTGATGATCGAAATCCCGTAGACGCGCTGATACAGCGCATAGAGCGCGTTCGGCGGCTGGCCGGTCTCGAGGCCCTCGAACCGCACCGCGGGAACGACGATCCGCTCGACGATCGCCGGCACGCCGTCGATCTGGCGCACACGCCGCAACTCCAGCACCTCCTCGCCCGCCGCGAGCTCGAGGCGCTTGCGCTCGCGCGCCTTGGCGGCCCGGCGCCTGATCCGCGCCCTGCCGGCTTGCGGTGACTTGCGCCGTCCGTCCCTGTCCGCCATGCGGAAGAAGCGGAACAGGGAGCTTTCGGGCGTCACTTCGGCGACAAAGGTGCCGCGCCCCTGCCGCCGGTCGAGAACGTTTTCCGCCGTCAGCCAGTCGAGCGCCTTCCTGACCGTGCCCTGGCTCACGCCGAACTCGTCGGCCAGCGCCATCTCGCTCGGGATGAGCCCGCCCGGCGGCCACACGCCGTCGGCGATGCGCCGTGCCATCGCATCGCGCACCTGCCGGTAGAGCGGCCTGAAGTCCGGCGCGTCGGCGATGGCCATGCGTCTGCCCTCCGGGATGTTCGGGCGGCCTTTGCGCCCACGGTCTCGCGGTCTATAAGATAACTTATACAAGACCTGACCGCCAGCCACGGCCGGCGGCCACGAAACAGCAGGGGAAGACGTCAATGGCCATACCGCAGATGCTCGTGCACGACCGGCGCGACAATGTCGGCGTCGTGGTGGTCGAGAATCTCGTCGCCGGCACCGACATGCTCTGTGTCGTCACCGAGGACAATTCGGATTTCCGCCTGACCGCGAAGGACGACATTCCGATCGGCCACAAGGTCGCTCTCGCCGACCTCGCCGACGGCGACACCGTCATCAAGTACGGCGTGGACGTCGGCCGCATCGTCGCCCCGGTGAAGAAGGGCGGCCACGTCCACGTCCACAACCTCAAGACCAAGCGCTGGTAGGGAGCAAGGACATGGCCAAACCCGGCAAGATCCGCGCCTACCGCCGCGAAAACGGCCGCGTCGGCGTGCGCAACCACGTCGTCATCCTCCCGGTCGACGACATCTCCAATGCCGCCTGCGAGGCGGTCGCCGCCCACATCCGGGGCACCATGGCGATCCCGCACTCCTATGGCCGGCTGCAGTTCGGCGCCGACCTCGACCTCCATTTCCGCACCATCATCGGCACCGGCGCCAATCCCAACGTCGCCGCCTGCATCGTCATCGGCATCGAGCCCGGCTGGACGAAGGACGTCGTCGACGCCATCGCCAGGACCGGCAAGCCGGTTGAGGGCTTCTGGATCGAGCAGAACGGCGACATCCAGGCCGTCGCCGCCGCCTCGCGCAAGGCCAAGGAGTTCGTCCACTGGGCAAGCGAGCTGCAGCGCGAGGAGTGCGACTTTTCCGAGCTGTGGGTCTCGACCAAATGCGGCGAGTCGGACACGACCACCGGCCTCGGCTCGTGCCCGACGGTCGGCAATTTCTATGACAAGATGGTCCCGCAGGGGATCTACGGCGTCTTCGGCGAGACGACCGAGATCACCGGCGCCGAGCATATCTGCGAGGCCCGCGCCGCGACCCCCGAAATCGGCAGGAAGTTCATGGCCGTATTCAAGGCCTATCAGGACGAAGTGATCGAGCCCAACAAGGTCGACGACCTGTCCGACTCCCAGCCGACCAAGGGCAACATCGAAGGCGGCCTGACCACGATCGAGGAAAAGGCGCTCGGCAACCTCGAGAAGATCGGTCGCACCTGCCGCTATATCGACGTGCTCGAGCCCGCCGAGGCGCCATCGAAGGGGCCCGGGCTCTACTACATGGACACCTCCTCGGCGGCGGCCGAATGCGTCACCCTGATGGCGGCGGCCGGTTATGTTGTCCACACCTTTCCCACCGGCCAGGGCAATGTCGTCGGCAACCCGATCCTGCCGGTCATCAAGCTTACCGCCAACCCGCGCACGCTGCGCACCATGTCCGAGCACATCGATGTCGACGTGACCGGGATCCTCAGGCGTGAGATGACCATCGACGAGGCGGGCGATGCGCTGACCACCATGGTCGAGCGCACCGCCAACGGGCGCCTGACCGCGGCCGAAGCCCTCGGTCACCGCGAATTCGTGCTGACCAAGCTCTATCGCAGCGCGTGAACGGGCAGAACAAAGTCACGCTGACGGCGGACGAGGCGAAGCGCCTCGCCGCCGCCGCTCTGGTCGCGAACCGGACCAGCCCGGAGATCGCGGCCAGCGTCGCGGACGCGCTGGTCGCGGCCGAAATCGATGGCCAGGCCGGCCATGGCCTTGCAAGGGTCCCGTCCTACGCGGCCCAGTCGCGCTCGGGCAAGGTCGACGGCTACGCAAGTCCCGTGTTCACCCGGCCGGCACCGGCCGTCATCCGTGTCGATGCCGCCCACGGCTTTGCCTATCCGGCCTTCGACCGGCTCGCCGCCGAGCTCCCCGAGCTCGCCCGCGCGAACGGCATCGCCATCGCCACCGTCCACCGCTCGCACCATTTCGGCCAGGCCGGCCGCCATGCCGAACGCCTCGCCGATCGGGGCCTTGCCGCCTTCGCGTTCACCAATTCGCCGGGCGCCATCGCTCCCTGGGGCGGCCGGCGCGGGCTCTACGGCACCAATCCGATCGCCTTTGCCGCCCCGCGGCGGAACGACCCGCCCCTGGTCATCGACCTCGCGCTCTCGATCGGCGCCCGCGGCAAGATCATGGCCGCCCAGCGCACCGGCGAGCCGATCCCCGAGGGCTGGGCGCTCGATACCGATGGCAACCCGACCACCGACCCGTTCGCCGCCCTTCCCGGCACCATGCTGCCGATCGGCGGCGCCAAGGGCGCGGCGCTGGCGCTGATGGTCGAGGTCCTGACCGCGGCGCTGGCGGGCGCCGGCCACGCGCATGAGCAGGCGAGCATGTTCACCGGCGACGGCGCGCCGCTGACGCTCGGCCAGACCCTGATCGCGATCGATGTCGGGCCGTCCTCCGGCGGTCTCTTCGCCGCGCGGCTCGAAACGCTCCTCGGCGAGATCGCGGCCGAGCCCGGCGCGCGTCTTCCCGGCACCAAGCGCCTTGAGAACCGCGCCCGCGCCGCCCGCGAGGGGATCGCCGTCGCCGGCGACCTCTATCAGGAAATCACGGAACTGGCCGGATTGGCGGAAGGCAGAGCGCATTCAGGAAAAGTGGGAACTACTTTTCCGCCTGGAATGCGCGACAAAACGATGAGATAGAGCGAATCGAGCGAATCGGTTTTCGCGAAATTTGCTTTAGGCCTGCGCCGTTGACGTGCTCGGTGATTCTGACGCGCCGCGCGCGTTCGCAATGCGGCATTCGACGTGTCTAGGGGGCGATAACTGCTTGTTGCGGCCCCCCGACCTCTCATAGATTGAAGACGAGGGCTCCCATGGGAATGCCGGGATAAGAGATTTTGGCGGCCACCGAAACCGATCTTAGGTACTACGGCTGGGTGATCGTCTTGGCCGCTTTCGCCCTGAACGTCCTTTGCTTTGGCGGGCTCGCTCTTGTGGCCGTGCTAATCAAGCCCCTCGCTGAAGAATTCGGGTGGCAGCGAGGTGAAATCTCCGCTGCCTACACGTTTGCATCCATAGCGATCGCCGCGGCCGGCGTCGCGTTCGGACGGATCTCCGACCGCTACGGCGTGAGGCTTATTTCCGCGCTCGGCGCATGCGCGGTCGCCGCCTGCCTGCTGGTCCTCTCGCGGGTTTCCACGCTGTGGCAGCTTTACGTGATCTACGCGGTGTTCGGTGCTCTGGGACCCGGCGCGCTTTATATTCCGCTGACGGCGGCGGTAACCAACTGGTTCACGGCCAACAGGGGTGTCGCCGTCGGCACGGCGATGGCGGGCGCCGCCATCGGATTGGGTGTGGTTCCCTTCATAGCCAGCACCATCATTGTCGACACTGGATGGCGCGACGCATTGGTCTACCTCGCTATCGGTTACCTTGTTGTTGCCGTTCCCATGGTTCTGGTTTTGCGAAATCCGCCGAGGGCGGCGGCGGCTGAGGCCGGTCCGGCCGGCGGAATATCGCAGGAAGAGGCGGCGCCGATCCGGCCCCGTGAGGCGATCGTGTGGATTTGTACGGCGATCCTTTTCTGCTGCATCTGCATGTCCGTCCCCCAGATTCATGTTCCGGCCCTGGTCAGCGATCTCGGACAGGACTTGGAGCGAGCCGCGAGCGTGTTGACCGTCCTAATGGTTTCAGGAGCAGTCGGCAGACTGGCCCTGGGACGCATCGCCGACCGCATCGGTCCCCTGCACACGTACATCATTGCGTCGCTCGGACAGACTGCGTTCGTCTTCTGGTTCACGCAAGCCTCGTCGCTGGCGAGCCTCTATCTCCTCGCCGTTACCTTCGGGTTTTTCTTCGGAGGTGTGTCGATGAGCGCGCTCCTGACAATCCGCTCGCTTGTGCCCTCGCGGATGGCTGGAACCGCAATTGGGCTGGTCAGCTTGTTCGGGTGGATCGGGATGGGCCTCGGCGGCTATTTGGGCGGCCTGATGTTCGACTGGTCCGGTGGATACGTTTCTGCATTTGCGTTGGCCGCTTCTGCCGGGATCGTCAACCTCACGGTCCTCATGTCCCTTTTTGTGCGCCTGCGGCAAGCGAACCGGATTCGGCTCGATCTCGTACCGCTGCGGCAGACGCGCTAAAGGCCACGATCGAGATGGCGCGATCGTAGCGGATTACCGGTCAATCAGTGCGCGCGGCAATGTCCGAATCCGACGTGCCCAATTGAACCTCGGTGACACGCATAAAACTCGTTAGCTTGCTATCAACGCAATGGAATATGGATTGAAAGTCCCGACCGAAGCGCTTCTTACCGTTCAGCTCTCGTCGTGCTTGTCCCCCTACAGCGTGCATGACGAAGTCGGCGACTTCTAAAGCAGGTTCGGCAGCCGATTTTGGCATGAAGAAGAAGCTAGTAGGCACAAGGTTTCCGTCTTCGTTGAGCTCGAAATCGGAGAATGCGTCCTCGATCAAGCGATCGGTGCGCGACGAAGCCTCGAAGATGATCGCAATCTCCCGAAATGCCATATGCGACGCTACTTCTGCGATCCGGTTGCCTAACACCTGCTTCAACAGAAGCATTATGTGCGATTCGGAAGGCCGGACCGTCTCGGTCGTCAGAATGGCGCCGAACCGCGAGAAAGGATTCGCCCGAAAGAATGCCCCCGCTGTCTGGGCGCCGTTAGGGATATCCTGCCATTTGATTTCCGCCGCGTGGAGGGGAGTGTCCGGAGACCCCATCAGCTTGAACCGGACATCGCGCCACGGTTTGCGGACCAGTCGATCGATATCCCGTGCCATTACTGCGCAGCCGCCGAGTCCATAGACAGGGTGGCCCGGCACGAGTTCTTCATGCCCCGTTTCATCAACGAAGAACACGAGGGAGCTATCGGGCACAATCAGATGTGATGTCGCGTGCATGCCACAAGATAGCACGTCAACGCATGATCCGCTCGGCGCGGCGTATCGACGCGAACTGTCCGTGCCGCTAACCCTCACGACGCTCCCTATGGCCGATACAAGCTGCCTTCGACGCACGGCCGCTCGTCCCCGTCTTCAAGGCAAAGGTATGAAGACACGTGCGACCTGCCTTGAAAGACGAACTTTCGAGCCACGAGGGCCACGTCTCCGTAGTGATAGAGGTACTCGTAGGCGTATTGATCACAGACGAATATGAACGGCCCAAGCTCGTAGCGATCTTGGTCGTGCACACAAGTCGCGATCTAAGCATATCCCTCCCAAACGACCTGATACCCCGCTTGGATCAGACCCGCGAGATTATCGCTTGCCGATGCAGTGTTCGGAATCGCGACGAGCAGCAGCGAGGCATGCATGATCGATCGGATCATTCGGCGCCGCTTTGCACGATGTTATCGCGGAGCCACTGCGAGAAGGTCGGCGGTAGCATTGTTTCCGCAACCGTCCAGGGGCTCCCTCTCCCCGCCGGGGAGAGCTGCATGGTGACCGTCCGCCGGTCTTCGGACGCCTGCCGGAGCCGACGCTCAGGCAGCGCCCCTGACCACCTGTCCATCGATGAAATGGATGCCGCATTCGGTGATGTCGGTGCCGCGCCAGCGCCCGGCGCGCGAGTCCTCGCCCGCCATCACCGGCGTCGTGCACGGCTCGCAGCCGATCGAGGGATAGCCCTGATCGACCAGCGGATGGGTCGGCAGCGCGTGGCGGGCGATGTAGGCGCCGATGTCGTCTTCCGACCAGCCGGCCAGCGGATTGGCCTTGATGTGGCGCCCGTCGCGCTCCAGGAGGTCGAGCCCGGCGCGCTCCGCGTTCTGATAGCGCTTGCGCCCGCTGATCCACGCCGAGAACGGCGCGAGCGCGTTCCTCAGCGGCACCACCTTGCGCAAGAAGCAGCACACATTGGGGTGGCTCTTGTGCAGCTTGCGATCGGCATCGAATTCGCGCTCGTGGGTCTCGTCGGGCGCAAGGACCCGGACATCGGTGAGGCCGAGCAGATAGGTGACCTCGCGCCGGTAGTCGTTGGTCTCGGGGAACAGGAACCCGGTGTCGAGGAACAGAACCGGCGTTGACCGGTCGATCTGCGAGATCATGTGCAGCAGCACCACCGACTCGGCGCCGAACGAGGACACGATCGCGATCCGGTCGCGGTAGTCGTGCTCGATGAGCGCGCTCATGAGCCCGGCGCCATCGAGGCCGTCGCGACGCTGGCGCAGGCCCGCCAGCTCGCGCTCGACGTTCGCAATGTCCGCCTTGGGGATCGCCATCGGGCCGCCCCTACTCGGCTGCCATCGACACCGCGGCGCGCCTGAGCTCGAGGATCGAGCGCGGCCCGCCGGCCCAGTCGGCCCCGCCGGCCTGATATCTGAGGCTCAGCGACCGGGAGGCATCGCGCCAGTCGGCCTCGCCCTGGCGCTGGAACACCGTCTCGTCGACGAGAACCGCGTCGAACCCGCATGAGCGCGCGAAGGCATACTGGTCGGGGATCAGATGCCCCCTGGCCCAAAGCTCGCCCTCGTAGCCCAGTGCCCTGATCCGCCGGGCGAGCGAGAACCCGCGGCCGTCGGCGAAGGACGGAAAGTCGACCGTGATCAGCGCCAGGGCGCCGAAATGCGGCACGATGGCGTCGAGATCGGCGGTGTTCGCGAGCGCGAGCCCCGCCGCGATGCCCGAGGGTCCCGCCAGCACCTCGTCCAACAGCTCCGGCGGCGCCACCAGATGCGAGCCGGCCAACGGACCGTCCTCCGCCCCGGCGAACCTCCACCCGTGCGGGCTCACCCCCTCGTCCCTAATGAGCGGCATAAAGCGCCTCCTTGAACGGCTCGGCGCCGATACGCCGGTAGGTGTCGATGAACCTCTCGCCGTCCTCGCGCCGCGCGAGATAGGCATCGACGATGGTTTCGACCGCGTCCGCGACTTCCTCATGGGCAAAGCCCTTGCCGACGATCTCGCCGATCGCGGCGGTTTCGGTGGCGTCGCCCCCGAGCGAGATCTGGTAGAATTCCTCGCCCTTCTTCTCCAGCCCGAGAATGCCGATATGGCCCACATGGTGATGGCCGCAGGCATTGATGCAGCCGGAGATCTTGATCGCCAGCTCGCCGATCTCGCGCTGGCGGTTGCGGTCGGCGAACTTGGTCGAGATCGCCTGCGCGATCGGGATCGAGCGCGCGGTCGCGAGCGCGCAATAGTCGAGCCCCGGGCAGGCGATGATGTCGGTCACCAGCCCGGTGTTGGCCTCGGCGAGACCGGCCTTGCCGAGGCCAGTCCACAGAACGTGCAGATCGTCCTTGCGCACATTGGCCAGCACCAGGTTCTGGGTGTGGGTGACCCGGATTTCGCCCATGGAATGGCGCTCGGCCAGCTCGGCCACCGCGCGCATCTGCTCGCCGGTCGCATCGCCCGGAACGCCGCCGATGGGCTTCAACGATACATTGGCGATCGCGTAGCCCGGCACCTTGTGCGCGGCGACGCTGACGCGGTGCCACTCGGAAAACAGCGGATCGCTGGCGAGCGCCGCTTCGAGCCGCTGCGACCTGTCGGCCAGGCGCGCGTAGGCGGGCGGGGCGAAATAGGCGTTGATGCGGCTGAGCTCAGCCTCGTCCGGCTGAACTTGCAGGCCGCCGGCCCGGACGAACTCCGCCTCGACCGCGTCGCGGATCTTGCCCGCGCCTTCCTCATGGACCAGGATCTTGATCCGCGCCTTGTACTTGTTGTCGCGCCGTCCGTAGAGATTGTAGACCCGCATGATCGCTTCGAGATAGGCGAGAAGGTCGCCCTTGGGCAGGAACTCGCGGATCACCACGCCGACCATCGGCGTGCGCCCCTGGCCGCCGCCGACGATCACCTCATAGCCGGGCTCGCCGGCCTCGTTGGTGATCATCCGAAGGCCGATGTCATGCACCTTGACCGCCGCCCGGTCGTTGGGCGAGCCGGTCACCGCGATCTTGAACTTGCGCGGCAGGAACGAGAATTCCGGGTGGAAGGTCGACCACTGGCGGATGAGCTCCGCGGTCGGGCGCGGGTCCTCGATCTCGTCGGCGGCAACGCCCGCCCAGGGGTCGGACGTCACATTGCGGATGCAGTTGCCCGAGGTCTGGATCGCGTGCATCTCGACCTCGGCGAGGTCGCCCAGAATATCCGGCACGTCCTTGAGTTTCGGCCAGTTGTACTGGATGTTCTGGCGGGTGGTGAAATGGCCGTAGCCCTTGTCGTATTTTTCCGCGATGTCGGCGAGCCGCCGCATCTGCCGCGAAGACAGCGTTCCATAGGGAATGGCGACCCGCAGCATGTAGGCGTGGAGCTGGAGGTAGAGGCCGTTCATCAGCCTCAGCGGCTTGAACTCGTCCTCGGTCAACCGCCCGGCGAGGCGCCGTTCGACCTGCGCGCGAAACTGCAAAACGCGTTCGCCAACGATGGTCCTGTCGAACTCGTCATACCGGTACATGCATCATCCTTCCTGGCGGCCCGGCCACGGGCCCTCTCATCGCGTCCGGCACATGCCTGCTCAGGCGGCCGAAGCGTGGATGTCCTCCAGCTCCGCCTGCTTGCCGAGATCGGGCCTGACCGTCGGCCCGAGGGTGCGGATCTTCTCGCGAAACCGCACCGGCCGGGTCGCGCCGCCATGGCGGGTCACGTCGATCAGATAGGGCTCGACGATGATCTGCGCGCCGACCGCCCGCGCGCCGGCCTGTTCGAGCCAGCGTTCCTCCTCGTCATTTTCGGCGATCAGCGCCTCGCTGATCCGCGGCGTCCACAACTCGCCCTCGGCGAGAAACACAACCTCGCCGGAAAGCAGATGATTCGCCGTCAGAACCTTGTCACTCATGCTGCACCTCGTGACGTGAGACCTGGCGCCCCGAGCGCCATGGCGCCCTGCTGTGCCGGAGAAAGCCCGATCAGAAGCACCGCAGGCCCGGTGATTCCGTTTTCGCCGATGAGCGCCGGCAGTTGCGCCAGCGTTCCCCAAACAATCCGCTCGTCCGGGCGGCTCGCGTTCTCGACCACCGTGACCGGCGTCTCGGATCGCGCGCCATGGAGTAGCAGCCGGCCCTGCAGGAACCGCGCCTGGCCGACGCCCATATAGACCGCGAAGGCCGATCCGTCGGCCGCGAGCGCCCGCCAGTCATGCTCGGCGGGCCCGTCCGACCCCCGCGCGGTGATGAGCGCGACGGCCTGGTTGCGCGCCCTGCGGGTGAGCGAAATCTTCGCCGCCGCCGCCGCCGCGCTCGCCGCGGTGATTCCGGGAACGATCTCGACCTCGATGCCGGCCGCGTGAAGCGCCGCCATCTCCTCGTCGGCGCGCCCGAAGATCAGGGGATCGCCGCCCTTGAGGCGGACCACGCGGTGCCCCGCCGAGGCTTCCGCCACCAGAATGTCGTTGATCTCGCTCTGGCTGATCGAGCTGACGCCCGGCGTCTTGCCGACGGGGATGAACCGCGCCTCGCGCCGCGCGAGCTCGAGAACCGGCTGATCGACCAGCCGGTCGTGGACCACCACGTCGGCGCCGTCCAGAATCCGCCGCGCCTTGAGTGTCATCAGCTCGGGATCGCCGGGCCCGGCGCCGACGAGCCAAACCTTTCCGGCCGGCTCGAGCGGATCGTCCGCCAGCAGATTTTCAGCCAGCGCCGCGACGCTGGCCGGCTTCTCGCCCCATCCGGCCTCGAACAGAAGCCGCCAGAACCTGCGCCGCGGCGCGCCGTCGCGAAGCTGGCGGGCGACCCGGTCGCGCAGCCCCGCCGCAACGGCCGCCACCCGTCCAAGCCCGCTCGGCAGCGTCGCCTCGATGCGTGCCTTGATCATGCGCGCCAGCACCGGGGCCGCTCCCTCGGTTCCGATCGCGACCGTCACCGGATCGCGGTCGACGATGGCCGGCGTGATGAAGTCGCTCTGCTCGGGCCCGTCGACGACATTGACCGCGACGCCGCGCGCCCGCGCCGCCGCCGACACCGCCCGATCAAGGGCCGGATCGCCGTGGGCGCCATAGGCGAGCACCGCCCCGTCGAGATCATCCGGCCGGAATGGCCGGTCGATCAGATCGATCCTGTTCCGGCCGGCCAGCCCGACCAGCTCGCCATGCGGGCCTTCGCCGACGACGCGCACCCGCGCCTCGCTCTTCAGCACCAGGCGCACCTTCTGCAGCGCCGCCTCGCCCGCGCCCGCGATGACGACGAGCCGTCCCGCCAAATCGATCAGGATCGGAAAGTATCGCATCGTCCGCCTGCCGGGGCCTTTCCGGGGTTTGAGGCCAGCGACGGCGTGGCTCCCGCCGCCGCCAGTCACGCAAGTTGGTTCTAATGTGGGCGATTGTATCCCCGGTTCCATGGACGGGGATTGCGAAGTTCAGCCGCTTGTTGAAATGAGATGCTGGATATGGCCCTGATTTTGGTCTGAGCCTTTTGCCGCCCGCGGCCCCGCGATTCCTGTAGAATTCGCGCGCCCGGAACCGGGTCCGCAAAACCTCCAGCCAACGGAGCTCAAGTCCTTGTCGCACCGCGATCAGATCGGGCGAGAATTCCTCCACACGCCGGGCCCGACCCAGCTGCCCGAGCGGGTGCTCGCGGCCATGCACCACCAGCCCTACGACCTGGCCGACCCGCGCTTCCTCGAGCTTGCCGCTTCCTGCCACGACGATTTGAAGCCCGTCTTCGGCACCACGGCGGACGTGATCGCCTATGCCGCCAACGGGCACGGCGGCTGGGAGGCGGCGCTGGCCAATCTGTGCGCGCCGGGCGAGCTTGTTCTTGTGCCCGAATGCGGCCACTTCTCCCGCCACTGGGCCGAGCAGGCGCGCATGCTGGGGCTCGAGGTGACGGGTCCGGTGGCGGCGAACTGGCGGCGGGCCGTCGACCCGGCCATGGTCGAGGCCGCGCTCAGGGCCGACACTGACCGCCGCATCAAGGCGGTCCTCATCGTCCACACCGACACCGCGACCGGGTGCACGTCGGACCTCGGGGCCATCCGCACCGCGATCGACCGGGCCGGCCACCCCGCGCTCTATGTGGTCGACGCCATCGCCTCGCTGGGCGCCGTTCCCTTCGAGATGGACCGATGGGGCATCGATGTCGCCATCGCCGCCTCGCAGAAGGCATTGATGGGCCCGCCCGGACTCGCGTTCAACGCCGTGGCCCCGCGCGCGCTCGCCGCCGCCGATGCCAATCCGCGCCGGCGCTATTACTGGGACTGGCGGCGGCGAATGGCCCAGGAGATGTATCTGCGGTTTTGCGGCAC